>Ga0209386_1000826_pt1 | contig 13909 bp, 13 predicted proteins | sample NGEPertwo_FD_184510 | JGI IMG/M metagenome (GOLD analysis project Ga0209386, IMG submission 184510) | Arctic peat soil microbial communities from the Barrow Environmental Observatory site, Barrow, Alaska, USA - NGEE Permafrost154B-two... | ecosystem: Environmental > Terrestrial > Soil > Wetlands... | reverse complement strand
GCCATCGCCCGCATGGTCGTCAGCGAGAGCGGCGCGACCGACGAAGAGATCGACGCGGATTAGGCTCCGTCCACGGGCCACGCACGCACCGCGTTGCGGCCCGCCCGCTTGGCCGCGTACATCGCGCCGTCGGCGCGCGTCGTGAGTAGGCGGATAGCGCCGGCGTCGTCGTGGTAGGTCGCCACGCCGCTCCAAGTATCGCTTGCCGCCCTCCTCGCTCAGGCTGCGCTCCCATGCCGGGCCCGGCAAGCTATCGCGCAGCAGGGTCTTCATGGCTTCGGGCATCATGGTGGGGGCTCCTCTCCCGCGCGCGTCGTCAGACCGCGACGCCGGCCGTGCTGTCGGTCGCGGCGTGCAGCAGAGCGGCGGGCTTGACGCCGATGCCGGCCCTGGTGAGCGCCGCCGCCGTCTCGTTCAGGGCGGCGTGCTTGTCGAGGTAGTTCTGCTCGAGCAGCGGCATGAGGCCGTCGGCGACTACCTGGTCCTTGGAGATGAAGTAGTCGAGGATGTCACTGGGGTGCTCGCGAGCGACCTCCACAGCCGGGTCGCCGCCTTCGTGCTTCGCGGAGATGTTGGGCACGGTGGCCGCCGCCGTGACCACGTCGGCGCGGCGGTCGTACGGCTGGCGCACGATGGACTTGAAGGTCTCGGTGACGTGGTGCTCGAAGCGCACGCCCTCGTCGAAGCCCAGCGCATGCCGCACCTCGGCGCCGGCGAGCAGGGTGTCCACCTCGACCGAGTTCGACAGGTTGAGGCCGGCGAGGCTTGTGGAGCCGTCGTCGCCGGCCAGCAGGCGGGCGCCCATCAGCAGCCAGAGCACCGACCACGGGTTGTCGACGCCCATGAACACCGACACCTTGAACTCGTTGCGGATCCCCAGCTTGTGCATCAGGAGCGCCACGAGGATCGTGCCGCTGTTGATGTTGAGAACCTGCCGCATGCCATACTTAGTAAGGATGCCAAGGCACTCTTCGGCCCATTTCAGCGGGTAGTCGTTGGGCTCACCGATGCCGCCGAAGTAGCCGGTGATGGTGTCCGGGCCGCCCAGGTGGACGTTGGAGCCGTCGATGCCACGCGTGTCGAGAGTCTCGACGTGCGTGGCGCCGATGATCTGCATCGCGGTCGCCACGGCGAGGATGTCCTCGCCCGGCGCGGACTGCTCGGCGATGTTGCGCACGCGGATGTAGCGGCCGGGCATGAGCTCGCGCTTCTCGATCGCCAGACGAGCCTGGTCGATGAGCCAGGGGAAGTACTGGAGGGCGCTGATCTCGAGAGTCACGGCGCGCGCCTCGTCGAAGGTCATGGCGTCGGCCGCGGGGCCGATGACGCTGCGCCGGTACTCCGGCAGCGTCACGAAGGCGTCGGCGTCGCGCTGCTCGGTGAGCCACGCGATGCCGGGCAGGAACGGTGAGCCTTCGTCCTGCAGGCGCGCGATCCGCGTCTCGAGCCGGCCGGCCTCGTCGGCCTGGCGGTTGATGGCATCCACCCCTCCGTACTTCTCGACGAGGTCGAGAAGACCGCCGACGAGGCGGTTGTCGGGGCTCGAGAGGACGCCGCTCACGGCCTCCAGGTCGTCCGGCTTGATGCGCAACTTCTCGCGCAGGGCGGCACGCTCGCTCATCGGGAGTCTCCTATCCGTCGTTGGTCAGTCGTCGTCGAAGGCGGGCCAGCCGGCGTCGACCTTCACGTCCGTGAGGACGAGCAGGGTCTCGAGCTTGGCCACGCCGGGGATCGCGGCGATGTCGGTCTTGATCAGCCGCCCCAGATGCGCGAGGTCGCGCACGGCGACGTGGAGCAGATGGTCGAAGCGGCCGGTGACGTGGTAGCAGGCGCGCGCCTCCCGGAGGCTGAGGACGCCCTTCTCGAAGCCCTCGATGAAGTCGCGGCTGTGGGCGTTGAGCTCGGCGGGGACGAGGCCGTCGCGCTCGAGGCGACGCACGCGTTCATGCATCGCCGAAGCCGAGAGGCCGAGGCGCTCGGCCAGGTGAACGTTGGTCTGGCGCCCATCCTGCTGAAGGGCAATGAGTACCTCGCGGTCGAGAGCGTCCATGAAGCCTCCAGGCTGACGGGTCGCGCCGAGGCGCGAGGCTACTCGGCCGCCGCGTGCCCGACGAAGCGCTCGTTGGCGACGAAGTCCTCCACCGTGCGCCGCGTCGCGATCTGCCGCAGGCCGCTCTCGGTGACCATGTAGGCGGCGGCCTGGTCGCGGCCGTTGTAGGCGCTCATGCATTCGAGCGAGTAGGCGCCTACGTCGAAGAAGGCGATCACGTCGCCGACCTTCGTGCAGGTGGGCAGGTAGCGGTACTCGGAGCCGGGGTCGCCGGTGTACACGTCGCCGCCGTCGCACAGCGGCCCGCCGATGCGGAACGGCCTCACGGGGGGCTTGCCGCAGTGGTTCGCGACCACGGCGCGGTAATACCAGTGGTAGCTGGAGTGTTCGAGGACCGTGTTGAAGCCGGCGTCGACCATGATCCAGTCCGCGCGCGTGACGCGGCCGTCCGCGGCCTCGACCAGCTTCGTCTTCTCGGCCTCCACGCGGCTCACCAGGATCGCCGTGTTGCCGGCGATGGCGCGTCCGGGTTCCAGGTACAGCTGCAGATCGGGGCGCGCCTTCTGCAAGCGCTTGCCGATGCCCGCCGCGTAGCCGTCCAGTGTGTGCGGCGCTGCGAAGTACGTGTCGGGCTCGCCGGCGGTGCGGTCGTAGTACGGGATCGCGAAGCCGCCGCCGATGTTGAGATGCTCGAGGCGGATGTCGTGAGCGGTCTCGACACGGTCGAGGAGCGCGAGCGCGAGGTCGAGCGCCTCGAGGTAGGGCGCGACGCGCGTGATCTGCGAGCCGATGTGGTAGTGCATGCCGACCAGCTCGATGTTTGGCAGCTGGGCGGCGAGACCGAACGCGGCGAGGGCCTCGCTCACGTCGATGCCGGCCTTGGCCCCCTTACTGGTGCGCAGGCCCGGGTGCGTCTCGCTGGTCACGTTGAGGTCGACGCGCAACGCGACGCGCGCCTGCACGCCGAGGTCCGCGGCCACGTCGGCGACGCGGCGGAGCTCGAACACCGAATCCACGATGATGGCCTCGATGGGGGGCTGCAGGGCGGCGGCGATCTCGGCGCGCGTCTTGGCGTTGCCGTTGAAGCCGATCTGCTGCGGCTGAAAGCCCGCCTTGCGGGCCTTCCAGAGTTCGCCTCCAGAGTTCACCTCGATGTCGATGCCGCTGCGCCGCACGCGGTCGAGGAACCAGAGGTTGGAGCAGGCCTTGCTGGCGTAGAAGACACGTGTCCTGGGATGGTGCTTGCAGAAGGTGTCCCGCAGCGTCGCGATGTTGCGGTCGATCTGAGTTTCGCTGAAGAGGAAGAACGGCGTCGGCGTCGTCTCGGCCATGCCGGCCACGTCGATGCCACCGAAACGCATGCGGCCGTGCTCGCAGGTGAGCACGTCCTTCATCGGGTCGGCAAGCTTCGCGAAATCCAGGCTGCACTCGAGCACGTCACGACCCATGGGCCACCTCGCTGGGGACGGAATCTACTTACCCGGGGCGGCGCCGCCTCAGACGGAGCGCGGCGAGGGGCCCCGGAGCCTCTCGGTGCTCAGAGGATGAGGACCGCGCGGAAGTCGTTGACGTTGGTGCGCGTCGGGCCGGTGACGACGAGGTCGCCGAGGGCCGCGAACAGGCCGTAGGCGTCGTTCGCGGCCAATGCGGCGACCGGGTCCACGCCGGCCTCCCGGGAGCGCGCGAGTGTGTTCGGCGTGACGAGCGCCCCGGCGTTGTCCTCGCTGCCGTCGACGCCGTCGGTGTCGGCGGCCAGGGCGCTGACCGCCGGGTGGCCGTCGAGGGTGAGCGCCAGGCCGAGGAGGTACTCGGTGTCGCGGCCGCCGCGTCCGGGGCCGCGCACCGTGACCGTGGTCTCGCCGCCGGAGAGCAGGACGAGCGGCGCTCGCGGCACGAAGAAGACGGGGTCGGCCAGGTGCGCGGTGTCGCGGGCGACCGTCTCGCGGAGCGCGACAAGGGCCGTCTCGCCGCCCTTCGCGCAGGCGATGGCCAGGGCGGCGTGGGCGCCGCCGAGGTCGCGGGCCTCGCCCTTGAGGTCGTCCCCAAGCACGAGTGGGGTGGCGCCGGCGGCGCGGGCGCAGCCGGCCGCCGCCTCCAGGGCGTCCGCGGCCGTCGCCAGCATCACGATCTCGTCGGCGGCGAACGCCGGGTCGCCGGGCTTGGGGGTCTCCGTCGAGGCGTCGTCGGGGACCGCGAGCGCAGCCGCCCCGGCCGCCCCGGCAGGCGGACCCGCTCCAGCCGCCCCGGCACGCAGGTGCTCCAGTACGGCCACGGGGCCGACGATGCCGTAGCGTGCGAGCACCTCGAGCGCCTCGCCGAACGTCGTGGGGTCGGGCACGGTAGGCCCGGAGGCGATCACGGACGGGTCATCGCCGGGCACGTCGCTGATCAGGTAGGTGACGACGCGCGCCGGGTGCGCGGCGGCCGCCAGGCGCCCGCCCTTGATGGCCGAGAGGTGCTTGCGCACGCAGTTCATCTCGGCGATCGTCGCGCCGCTGCGCAGCAACGCCCTGTTCACGAGCTGCTTGTCCTCGAACGTGACCCCCGGCGCCGGCAGGGCGAGGAGCGCCGATCCGCCGCCGGAGATGAGGCAGATCAGAAGGTCGTCGGCAGCGAGGCCTTGCGCGAGTTCGAGGATGCGGCCGGCCGCGCCGCGGCCGGCCGCATCCGGCACGGGGTGCGCGGCCTCGACGACCTCTACGCGCGCGCAGGGCACGTCGTGGCGGTACCGCGTGACGACCAGACCCTCGAGCGGGCCATGCCACTCGCGCTCGACGGCCGCGGCCATGCTGGCCGCGGCCTTGCCGGCGCCGAGGACAACCGTGCGGCCGTCGGGCGGCGGCGGCAGGCGGCCCGGCAGGAGCCGGGCAGGATCCGCCGCCGCCACCGCCGCGTCGAACAGCATGCGCAGGAAAGCCGGCGGGTCGTGCAGAGAGCTCACATCGTCAGCGGCCGGTTGACGATGGCGTGTCATCCACGTCCACCGGCACATTCAGATCAGCTCGTGCAGCCGCTGCACGAGCGGGTCGAAGTCGGGGCCCTCGAAGCAGTACCTGAGCTCGGTGAACCGCGAGCGCAGCCTGCCCACATCCGCCGAAACGGCGGCGCCGTCGTTGACGACCGCCGCCAGCAGCGCGGCCACCTCGGCGAAGTCCGCGGGCTCCATGCCGAAGCGCGTCATCTCGCTGACCCCAAGGCGCAGGGCGCCGGAGGCGGTGAAGCCCTCTTCGTCCGGCGTCGCCTGGTAGTTGCAGATGATGTTGTTGTCCTCCAGACGGCCCGCGAGCTCCGCGCCGCGGCCGTAGCCGACGTTGACGATCACCTGGTGGGTCTCGGTGTAGTCGACGGCCGGGTCGCCGGCCACGTCCAGCCCGGCCTCCTTGAGCGCGACGGCGAAGGCTTTGGCGTTGCGGATCACGGCCTGCTGGTAAGCGTCCTTGAAATGGTTCATCTCGAAGGCCGCCATGAGCAGGCCCATCAGGGTGCCGAGGTGGTGGTTGCTGACGGAGCCGGGGAAGGCGCGCCGCTCGATGGTCTCCCAGAGGTCCCACTTCTCCTCCGGCTCCTGCCAGCGCCCGCCGATGAGGCCGCGCTGGGTGCCGAAGAACGTCTTGTGGGTGGATCCCGTGACGATGTCGGCGCCTTCGTTGAAGGGTTGCTGGAACTGCGGGCCTACGAGGCCGAGGACGTGCGCCATGTCGTACATCAGCACGGCGTCGATGCCGGCGGCGTCGAGGAAGGTGCGGACCTCGTAGACCGGCTCGGGGTGCAGCACCATGCTCTTGCCGAGGATGATGAGCTCCGGGCGCTCCTTCTCGATGAGATCGAGGAGCGCCGGCACGTCGGCCTTGTACGGGTTCTCGGCCAGCACCGGGATGTCCACGACCGCGGGCATCTCCGTGCGCGGGTCGCGGGCCACGTAGTCGCGCAGGGCGCCCATGGGCTGGGCGCTGAGGTGGCCGCCCCTGGCGATGTGGTTGTTGATGACCTTGCCGATGCGGCGCGGCTCCGCCTTGCGGTCGGCGCGGTTGAGGTAGTCGACGAGGGCGCTGAACACCGCCGTGTTGGCCATCTGGCCGCTGATCACGCGCGTCTCGACCTCGGGACAGCCCAGGTAGGCGCGCAGCTCGTTGGCGAGCAGGCGCTCGACTTCGTGGATGAAGCCGCTGCCCTGATAGTAGAAGACCTCGAGGTCGTAGAAGGCCTCGGTCTTCTTGTGCTCGGCGTAGCGGAACGAGGGGTCCATAATGGAGAGCAGCCGCGCCATGGGCGAGGCCGTCATCTCCGAGGGGATGAGGTCGACGCACTGGTCCTGGCGCCAGACGTGGTTGTCAATGGCGCCGCCGAGCAGCCGCAAGGCCTTCTCGCCGGCCTCTCCGCCGTGCAGCTCGCTCAGCTGCGGCGTGTAGTCCCACACGATGGCGCGGGCGCACGGCGGCGCGTCGCTGCGCATGTGGTAGGGCACCACGAGCCCGGGGACGCGCTTGCCGCGCACGTTGGCCTCCACCTCGTCGTCCTCGAGGACCCGGCTGTCCAGGTACGCCAGGGCGATCGAGCGCAGCAGGTGGTCCTCGGTCTGCGTGGAGCAGAGCCCCTCGCCTTCGATGCCCCAGTAGGGGACGGCGGTGCCGCTGGTCACCCAGCCCAGGAAGCCGCCGTCGTCGGGGCGAGACACCGGGGCGCCCTCGCGGGCGATGCCGCGGCCGGTCACGGCCACCGGCCGCGTGAGCCGCGGCAGGTCGGCGATGAGGGAGTAGTCGCGGCTGATGAGGCGCGCGTAGGCCGCGTGCTGACGCTCCAGGGCGGCGCGGCCGACGAACTCGCCCTTGCGCGGGCTGAAGCTGACCGCGAACGCGGCCAGCGGGCAGCTCATGATGGGGATCTCGTTGCCCTCGGGGTCGAGGCCCAGCTCGTGGCCGTACAGCGGCAGGCCGGCCTCGAGACGCAGCGTGTCGCGGGCGCCGAGACCGACGGGCGCGGCGCCTCCGGCGACGAGCGCGTCCCAAAGGGCCGGCCCGAGCTCTGCGGCGACGAAGAGCTCGAAGCAGATGGGCTCGCCGGTGTAGCCGGTGCGGCCGATGCGCGTCTCGACGGCGAGCGGCGCGCCGCCGTCCGGATCGGGCAGGCGCAGGGTCGCGATGCTGAGCTCGTTGCGGAACGGCTCGGGAAGGCCGCCGGTCTCGATGAGCCCGGCGAGTACGTCCCGAGCCTCCTTGCCCTGCAGGGCCAGCATCGCGATCTCGCCGGTCTCGTCGGTGAGCTCCACGTCGGGGAACCCGGGGAGGTGGTCGTGGAAATGCTCCCAGTCTTTGACCCGGTTGGCGGCATTGACCACGAGGAGGTACGTGGCCTCCTCGAAGCGGTAGAGGTAGGCATCGTCCACGGCGCCGCCCGTGGGCGTGGGTACGATGGTGTACTGGGCCTGCAGCGGATCGAGCGCCTCGGCGTTGTTGGTGAGCACGTGCTGAAGGAAGGGCACGGCGCCGGGGCCGCGGAGGACGAAGCGCCCCATGTGGCTGACGTCGAAGAGGCCCGCCCCGCTGCGCGTGGCCAGGTGCTCGGTGATGATGCCCGTGGGGTACTGAACCGGCATATCCCAGCCGCCGAAGTCGACCATGCGGGCGCCGAGCGCCACATGACGATCGTGGAGCGGGGTGCGATTGAGCTCGCCCGTGGGCTGCGCCTGCTCGCTCACGCCTCTGCCCACGCCTTCAGCTTGCCGAGGCCCTCTTCGATGAGGGGCACGGTGATGCCGGAGTAGGCGAAGCGCACGTAGGCGTCCTTCTCGCCGGGCAGCGCGCGGCCGAAATGGAGACGGGTGCAGAAGCTGACGCCCGTCTCCTCGAGCGCCGCGCGCCGCAGTTCGTCGTAGGAGGCGTAGCCCTTGCGCGCCATGAGCCCGCTGACGTTGGGGAAGAGATAGAAGGTCGCCGCGGGCGTGAAGCAGGAGATGCCGGGGATCTGGCCGAGCAGCTCGACGCAGGCGTCGCGGCGCTCCCTGAGGATGCGGACGATCTCCCGCGGCCCCGACTGGTCGCCGGTGAGCCCTTCGAGAGCGCCGTACTGGATGAAGTGGTTCGAGCACGACTCGTCGTTGACGTTGAGCTTGGCGATCACGTCGACGATGGCGGCCGGCCCAACGGCTGCGCCGAGCCGCCAGCCCGTCATCGCGAACTTCTTGCTGAAGGTGTAGAGGATGACGCTGCGTTCGGCCATGCCGGGCAGCGAGGCCAGCGAGCGGCTCTGCCCTGAGTAGCGGATGTCCCAGTAGGCCTCGTCGCAGAGCACCGCGAGGTCGTGGCGAAGAGCGAACTCGGCGACGCGCTCGAGCTCCGCCGGGCTGCTCTCGGCGCCGGTGGGGTTCTGCAGGTTGTTGAAGATGAGGATGCGGGTGCGCGGGCTCACCTGGGCTTCCAGGGCCTCGAAGTCGAGCTCGAAGTTCTCGGCGCCCTCGACGTAGCCGTAGGGCCGCGCCACGCCGCCGTGAAACTCGATCTGGCTCTCGTAGATGGGGTAGCCGGGGCTCGGGTAGAGGACCTCGTCGCCGGGGTTCATGAGGGCGAGGATGAACTTGCCGATCACGGGCTTGCCGCCGGGCTCGATGACCACGTTCTGCGGCCCGAGGGCGAGGCCGTGCGAGGCGCCAACGTCTGCGGAGAGCGCCTCGCGCAAGGGCAGGATGCCGGCGGGCGGGCAGTAGCCGTTCTTGCCGTCGCGCAGCGCCCTGAAGGCGGCCTCGACGATGTTCTCTGGCGTGGGCAGGTCCATGTCGCCGAGGTGGAACGGGTAGACAGTGTGTCCTTGGCTCTTCCACTCGTTGGCCTCGGCGGAGACGGCGAAGGCCGTCTCTGTGCCGAGGCGGCTGATGCGTTCGGCGATGGGCGGCGGTGAGACGGTCACTGCTGGTCCTCCTTGGTCGGAGCTTGCGCGGCGATGCGCGGCAGGCCCAGGTCGTCGGCGTTGACGATGCTCGGGGCGGCGTGCGGCGGCTCCTCGTCCCCGAGGAACGGAAGTACGTCCTCGAGGCCGGGCGCCGCGCGCCACATCGGCCAGCCCCTGAGGATCGCGGCGACGTTGGCGGCCGCCAGGGTCGCCATGCCCTCGCGTGTCCAGGTGGTGGCCGAGCCGAGATGGGGGACGAGGACGACGTTGTCGAGCTCGGCGAGGCCGGGCGCCATGGCGGGCTCGTTCTCGTAGACGTCGAGGCCGGCGCGGAAGCGTGGGTGCGCGCGGCAGTGCCGGGCCAGGGCGGCCTCGTCGACGAGCGGGCCGCGACTGGCGTTGACGATCACGGCCTCCTCCTTCATGGCCGCCAGCTCGAGGGCGCCGATGAGGTGCCGCGTCTCCTCGGTGAGCGTCGCGTGGATGCTGACCACGTCGCAGGCGCCGAGCAACTCGCGCAGGGTCGCGGCGCGGCGGCAGGTCACAGGCTGCTCGCCGTGGGCCACGAGGAAGGCGGCGTAGTCGGCGATGTACGCCTCGAGCTCCGCGTTGAGGCGCACGTCGTAGTAGACGAGGTCCATCTTGTGGCCCTCGACCATCATTCGGGCGTAGGCGGCGCCGACGCGGCCGGCGCCGACGACGCCAAGCGTCGCCCGGTAGATCAGGGCGCCGAGCAGCATGCCCGGCAGCCAGCCGTGGTACTCGCCGGCGCGCATCACGCGGTCGCCTTCGGCGATGCGCCGCGCGGCGGCGAAGGTGAGGGCCACGGCCAGCTGGGCGGTGGTCTCGGTGAGCACGCCGGGCGTGTTGCCCACCGGCAGGCCGAGGCGCGTGGCCGCCGCCACGTCGACGTTGTCGTAGCCGACGGCGTACTGGCTGTAGATGGCCGCGCCGGCGGCGCGGAGGGCGCCGAGCGTCTCCGCCGACCAGCGCTCGGTGAGCTGCCCGATGGCGGCGTCGCAGTGGTCGCCGAAGGCCGCCCGGAGCTCGGCCTCGCTGAGGATCTCGGTGCTCCGGGACACCTCGACGCGGCAGTCCGCGGCGGTGAGGAGCTGCAGCCAGCGTGCGCCCGGCAGCTCCTTGGTGACGACCACGCGGTGTGAACCGCCGCGGTTCACGACCTTCCAGTCTCTCTCGGTCACGCGGCTCCCCCCTAAAGTGTCGAAGGACAGAGCGATGTCGCCATCCCTGTCCGCCGGCGGGCGCGGGGGCGCTCGCGTGCTTCAGGGGCCCGTCCGGCCGCGTTCCGGTTGCCTGAGAGTTTCGGCGGCACTTCTGGTGCCCACCTTGCCCCTTCGGCGTCCGTCGACGCCGAAGCGTCGCGGACTCTCACGCGGCCATCTGCCGGGCGTCCTTGGTTGCCTGCAGGGTAGCATCGCGTTGCGCGGGCCGCAACGTCGGGCCGTTGCTAGTCCCTTCCCGTGCCCGCGCACCACGTGCGCCTGGCGGCCTCAGGTCGCGGTGTCGCCTCCGGCGGCACGCGGATGGTCACGTCCACATAGGTCACGCGAGGCTCGTCGCCGACCTCGTCGACCACGAACTCGATGCCCGACGTGAGGCTGTACACCTCGAACCAGTCCGAGAGTGGATCGCTGTCGGGGCCCGTGAAGAAGGTCGCGCCGCGCCTCCTGGGACACGGTGTAGAGTGGCGGCGAGAAGACTCGCGACAGGTGAGGAGCGCCGACATGCAGGTGGCCACAGTTCTGCTCGCGATCGCCGGGGACCCCAACGCGGAGGCCGCGCGGGCGCTCAGGGACTTCCTGACGTCGTGGCCGGCGCAGGCCGCCTTGGCGGCCCTCTACGTCGGCCTCGCCGTGCTCGCCTTCACGCGCGTCGCGCGCGATTGGGACGACGGCCCCGCGCGTCGCTACTTCCGCGGGGCCGTCGTGGCGCTCGGCGTCTTCGTCGTGCTCCAGGTGGTCCTCGGCCAGGCGCTCCTCGGGGTCGTCATCTGGCCCGTGTGGCTCCTCATCATCGAGCTGCTGTGGCTCTTTGCCCTGTGGCTCTACTACTTCATCCGCTTCATGACGCGGCAGCGCAGCGGCCCCGGCGACCCCGATACGCAACGCCGCGGGGCCGCCCTGGACGGGACGATCTCGCGGATGGAGCAGGAGCGCCGCGGCGGCGAGGCAGAGAGCGCCGCGGGGCGGGCCGACGCGCCGCGGTAGCCCGCCCGCCCGCGCTTCGGTAGACTCCATTTCCGTGAGCGCAGCCGCCGACATGCCAGCGACGAACGAGGCTCCCAGGCCGGAGCGCCGGCCGCGCGTGTTCAGCGGCATCCAGCCCTCCGGCACCCTGCACCTCGGCAACTACCTCGGCGCGGTCAAGAACTGGGTCACTATGCAGGAGACGCACGACTGCGTCTATTGCGCCGTGGACCTGCACGCCATCACCGTGAGGCAGCAGCGGGCAGAGCTGCGGCGCAACACCATCGACCTGGTGAACCTCTTCCTGGCTAGCGGCGTCGACCCCGAGCGGTCCATCGTCTTCGTGCAAAGCCACGTGCCCGCCCACACCGAACTCATGTGGATCCTCAACACGATCACCTACATGGGCGAGCTGCGGCGCATGACCCAGTACAAAGACAAGACGGCCGGCGCCGAGGGCGAGAGCATCGCCGTCGGCCTGTTCGACTATCCCGTGCTCATGGCCGCCGACATACTGCTCTACCGCGCCGACGCCGTGCCTGTCGGCGAGGACCAGAAGCAGCACGTGGAGCTCACCCGCGACGTGGCCGAGCGCTTCAACAACGCCTTCGGCAAGGCGTTCGTGGTTCCCGAGCCCATCATTCGCACCGAAGGCGCCCGCGTGATGAGCCTGGACGACCCCGCGAAGAAGATGAGCAAGAGCGCCGGCTCGGAGAACAGCTACGTGGCCGTCATGGACTCGCCGGACGTCATCCGCAGGAAGATCCGGCGGGCAGTCACCGACTCGGGCAGCGAGGTGCGCGGCGGCCCCGACAAACCCGCGCTCACCAATCTGCTCGACATCTACAGCGCGCTCGCCGGCGAGCCGTTCGACGAGATCGTGCGACGCTACGAGCGCAAGGGCTACGCCGACCTCAAGGCCGACCTCGGCGAGGTCGTCGTGGACGCCCTCGCGCCCATCCAGACGCGCATCCGCGAACTGGAGGCCGACAAGAGCTACACGCTCGAGGTGCTCAAGACCGGCGCCGAGCGCGCCGAAGCCATCGCCGCGCGCACGCTCGCCAAGGTCCGCGAGCGCGTCGGCCTCGTGCCGCGGTCGCAGCCTCTTTGACCACCCGAACGAGGAGCCCCGTGGCTTCGCCGACCGAGCGCTACCGAAGCATTCGCAACGTTCTCTGGGTCGTGCTGTTCCTCAACTTGGCCGTGGCCGCCGCGAAGCTCGCGTACGGTCTCGTCAGCCACTCCGCGGCCATGGAGGCCGACGGCTTCCACTCCATGTTCGACGGCGCGTCCAACGTCATCGGCCTCGTGGGCATGTGGTTCGCATCGCGCCCGGCAGACGACGAGCATCCGTACGGCCACGCCAAGTACGAGACGTTCGCGGCGGCGCTGATCGGGGTGCTCCTGGTCTTCGCGGGCTACACCGTCGGGAAGGGCGCCATCGACAGCCTGTTCGGCCGGGGCGTGCCCACCGACGTCACGACAGTATCTTTCGTCATCATGCTCGGGACGCTTGCGGTCAACATCCTGGTCACCACCTGGGAGCGGCGCGCGGGGCGCCGTCTGGGCAGCGAGGTGCTTGTCGCCGACGCCAGTCACACGCTGAGTGACGTCATAGTGAGCCTCGGGGTGATCGCCAGCCTCGTGATCGTGAAGCTCGGCTGGGAGCAGGCCGACGGCATCGTCGCCCTTCTGGTGGCCGTCATCATCCTGCGCACGGCCTGGGGTATCCTGCGCGGCGTGATCCACACACTCGGCGACGCCGCGCGCCTGCCGGCGGACGATGTCGCCGCTGTGGCCCGCTCCGTGCCGGGCGTGGTGGGTTGCCATGCCGTGCGCACCCGTGGGCCGGAGGCGCAGGTGTATGTGGACCTGCACGTGCAGGTCGCGCCCGGCACCACCGTTGAAGAAGGCCACGCCATCACCCATCAGGCCGAGAAGGCGCTGCGTCTCCAGTACGGGCAGATCACGGACGTGGTCGTGCACCTGGAGCCGCCCGAGCGAGTGGCCGCTCCGCGGCGCGGTGAGGTAGACTACCCTGAGCAACGTTCCTCCCGGGAGGCACCATGATCTCCATCGAGACGATGAAGCACCGCACCGAGCAGATGCCCGGCGCAGAGTTCCCGCTCGTGTTCTGGCGCGGCAAGGGTCGCATTGTGGGGTCGGACGAGGGCGGCCTGTCCCTGCTCGTCCGCGGCATGAGGGCCGACTACACTTGGGATCGGCTCACCGTCACCTGGAAACGCTTCCTGTCCAACCACACGCTCACCGTCGACGAGCTCGGCGGCGGTCACGACGCCGTTGGCATCGTCAGCATCTTCGCCCAGCTGCAGGCCGACGGCCTCGACGTGGTCGACGCCGACGGGCTCCTGGTCCTCAGGGAACGCCCCGACACCCCCGCGCACCAGTACGCCGACATGAACCGGCCCACGTCGTGGGCCCCATGGCGGCGCAAGATCCACGGCGACTGACGCGGCCTCGCGCCGCCGAGCCGCGGCGACCGCCGCGATCTCCGTTTCGAAGGACCAGCACGTTTTCACCCTCTCGGCCGAGGCCGTTCCGGTGGCCCGCGTGCGCTCCGGCCAGACCGTTCAGCTCGAGACCGCCGACTGCTTCGCCGGGCAGATCCGCGCTCCCGGCGAGGCGCCGGACGCGGTGGACTGGGCGCGCATCAACCCCGCCACCGGGCCGGTGTTCGTGGAGGGCGCCGCGCCCGGCGACGTGCTCTCGGTGCTCGTTGAGCGCATCGACGTGGCGCCCGATGGCGTGA
>Ga0209386_1000825_pt1 | contig 13911 bp, 12 predicted proteins | sample NGEPertwo_FD_184510 | JGI IMG/M metagenome (GOLD analysis project Ga0209386, IMG submission 184510) | Arctic peat soil microbial communities from the Barrow Environmental Observatory site, Barrow, Alaska, USA - NGEE Permafrost154B-two... | ecosystem: Environmental > Terrestrial > Soil > Wetlands... | reverse complement strand
AGCGGCCGGTGCAGCTGGCCGAGGTGACGGTGGGCGACCAGGGTGCGGCGGCCGTCGACGTGCGGGTGCCCCGTCGGACCCAGCTCGGGCTCTACACGCTCGCCGCCGTCTCGGGCGAGCTGAGGGCAGGTGAGCCGCTGTTCGTGTTCCCCGGCGGACGGGGCCACGGCTGGCGCTGAGCCGGCCGCGCGACTGACCGGTGCCCGGGCGTGACGCCCGGGCACCGGTCGCGTCCGGGGGTGGTGTGGGGTGGCCACCACGGCCGGCCCCGGGTCGCCACGGGTCGTCGTCTTCCCGGCCTGCGGGGGAACGCGCGGCCGCGCACGGGCGTTGCATAGGATGACGTCCGGCCAGGACTGCCGACGCCGAGTGGCGGCCGCGACCAGGAGGCACAGTGAGCAACCCGATCTTCAACAACAGCCCCGTTTTCGGTGAGCGCCGCACTCGTGGGGTCCCGACGGCGGCGGCCGGCTACGGCACCGCGGGCACCATCGCCGCCGACGCCGGCGCGCTGGAGCAGATGTACTCCGCTCCGGGCGCGACCTCGCGGGACACCGCACGGATGACCTACGACGACGTGATCGTCAAGACCTCCGGTCTGCTCGCCCTGCTGGTGGCCGCTGCGGCGGTCACCTGGTTCGTTGCGCCCCAGCTGTTCTGGGTCGGCATGGTCGTCGGATTGATCCTGGGCCTGGTCAACGCGTTCAAGAAGGAGCCCAGCCCGGCCCTGATCACGGCCTACGCGATCGCCGAGGGGGTCTTCCTCGGTGGGATCAGCTACCTCCTGCAGGAGGTCCTCGGCTCCCGGCAGGGCGCGGACGTCGCCGTGCAGCCGATCGTGCTGCAGGCGCTGCTTGCCACGGGTGCGACGTTCGTCGTCGCGCTGCTGCTGTTCAGGTCGGGCAAGGTGCGGGTGACCGCGAAGGGCACCCGGTGGCTGATCGTCGCGATGGGCGGCTACGCCGTCTTCTCCCTGGTCAACCTCGGTCTTATGTGGTTCGGCGGGATGCAGGGCTTTGGCCTGCGCAGCGAGGTGTCCGTCCTGGGGATCCCGCTCGGCGTGATCATCGGGATCGCCGCCGTCGGGATGGCCGCGTACTCCCTGATCATCGACTTCGACTCCATCAAGCGCGGTGTCGAGCGGGGCGTCCCCGCGCGGTTCGCGTGGTCGGCGTCGTTCGGGCTGGTCGTCACCCTGGTGTGGCTGTACCTGGAGTTCCTGCGGATCCTGGCCATCCTCCGCCGGTGAGCCTCTTCGACGAGAACGAGCTCCCCGGCGTCGACGAGGTCCCGGTCTCCGGCGGGCGGGTGCTGATCGCCGGACTGGGGATCGCGGCCGGCGCCATGCTGGTCGCCGAGATGTTCATCGTGCTCGTGCTGCGGATGCCCGAGTTCCTGCTGATCGCTGCTCCGCTGACCGTCGCTTTCATGCTCACCGCCGGCCTGCTGATCGCCCTGGCGATGAACCGGATCACCCGCGGCCTCGGCCACCGGACCGCCTCGCTGCTCTTCGGTGCGGCGGGACTGGTCGCCGGTCTGCTCTGGGGCTACCCGGTCTTCAGGTACGCCCTGGACGTTGCGAGCGAGAGCTCAGGGGTGCACCCCGGCTCGGCCGCGGTCTGGGTCGGTGCGGTCTACGTCGGCTCTCTTGCCGCCCTCGGCGGTATCGCCGGCAGGTACTTCGGTCCGTGGGTGTCCACCCGACCTCGGCTCGTCCGGAGCGTCATCCTCACGGTCCTTGGCGTCGCGCTGATCGGCGTCCTCGTGCTCTCCCTGATCCGCCTCTAGCCCACCGGGTGAGGGCGGCATGAAGGTTGCGGGGCACATCTCCGAGCTGGTCGGTGGCACCCCGCTGGTCCGGCTGAGCACCGTCACCGTGGGGCTGAGTGCGACGGTGCTGGCCAAGGTCGAGTACCTCAGCCCGGGCGGGTCCATCAAGGACCGGATCGCGCTGCGGATGATCGAGGCGGCCGAGGCCTCGGGCGAGCTCCGCCCTGGCGGCACGATCGTCGAGCCGACCAGCGGGAACACCGGTGTCGGGCTCGCCCTGGTGGCGCAACGCAAGGGATATCGGTGCGTGTTCGTCTGCCCGGACAAGGTGTCCCAGGACAAGATCGACGTGCTCCGTGCCTACGGTGCCGAGGTCGTCGTCACGCCGACCGCCGTCGCGCCGGACGACCCGGGCTCCTACTACTCGGTCTCCGACCGCCTGGTGGCCGAGACCGATGGAGCGTGGAAGCCCGACCAGTACGCCAACCCGAACGGGCCGGCCGCGCACTACGCGACCACCGGCCCCGAGATCTGGGCGGACACCGACGGGACGGTCACGCACCTGGTCGCGGGCATCGGCACAGGCGGCACCATCACCGGCACCGGCAGATTCCTCAAGGAAGTCAGCGCCGCACGGCCTGCGGAGGCGGGCGGACCGGTGCGCGTGATCGGCGCTGATCCGGCCGGCTCGGTGTACTCCGGCGGCGACGGACGGCCGTACCTGGTCGAGGGCGTCGGCGAGGACTTCTGGCCGGGCGCCTACGACCCCACCGTGCCGGACGAGGTGGTCCCGGTCACCGACGCGGAGTCGTTCGCGCTCACCCGCCGCCTTGCCCGGGAGGAGGGACTGCTCGTTGGCGGGTCGTCCGGGATGGCCCTCGGCGCAGCGCTGCGGGTGGCCCGGCGGCTGGAGGAGGAGGACCCACAGGCGGCGGCGCGCGCCGTCGTCGTCGTGATCTTGCCCGACGGCGGCCGCGGGTACCTGTCCAAGATCTTCTCCGACCCCTGGATGCGGTCCTACGGCTTCGTCCGCGAGGGCGACGGCGTGGTGGTCGGCGACCTGCTTCGTGGCAAGTCCGGGGAGCTGCCGGCCCTTGTCCATGTGCACCCCGCCGACACGGTCCGGGAGGCCATCGACATCCTCCGGGAGTACGGGGTGTCGCTGATGCCCGTTGTCAAGGCGGAGCCGCCGGTGAAGTCCGGTGAGGTGGCCGGGTCGGTCAACGAGCGGGACCTGCTCGACGCGATCTTCTCCGGTCGCGCTCAGCTCGCGGACCGGGTGGACCGGCACATGGGGCCACCCCTGCCGCTGATCGGCGTGGGGGAGGACCTCGCGGCCGCCCGCACGGCCCTGCACGACTCCGACGCGCTGATGGTGGTCTCCGGCGGGGACCCCATCGGCGTGCTCACCCGCCACGACCTGCTGGGGTTCCTCGCGCGTTGAGCCGGCCCGTGCGCGGGAGCCGCTGGGTCGACGCCCTCCAGCGGCACTCTCGTGATACACACGTGTCCAGCGCCCGCCGCCGGCAGCCGTGAGCACCCGTCAGCACTGAGGAGATCCGCCGTGGCCATGTACGACCTGCCCGTCGAGGAGATGCGCAGCTACCGCCCCGAGGTCGCCGAACCGGCCGACTTCGACGAGTTCTGGTCCACCACTCTGGCGCAGACGCGCGAGCACGACCTGGACCTGCGGGTCGAACGGGTCGACGCGGCGCTCCGTCTGGTTGACGTGCACGACGTGACCTTCGCGGGCTTCGGTGGCCACCCGATCCGGGCCTGGCTGACCCGGCCGGCCGGCGTGACGGAGGACCTGCCGATCATCGTCGAGTTCCAGGGCTACGGCGGCGGGCGGGGGTTCGCGCACGAACGGCTCGGCTGGCCCAACGCCGGCTACGCGCACCTGCTGATGGACTGCCGTGGCCAGGGCGGCAACTGGGGCTCGGGCGGCGACACCCCGGACCCGGTCGGCAGTGGGCCGCACACCCCCGGCGTGATGACCATGGGCATCGAGTCCCCGCGCGACCACTACTACCGGCGGCTGTTCACCGACGGGGTACGGGCGGTCGAGGCCGCCCGGGCGCTGCCGGGCGTGGATGGGACGAAGGTGGGCCTCGCCGGGGGTAGCCAGGCCGGCGGGATCCAGCTCGCCGTCGCGGGCCTGGTGCCCGACATCCTCGCCGTGATGCCCGACGTTCCGTTCCTGTGCCACTACCGTCGCGCGGTCGAGATCACCGACGACTTCCCCTACGGCGAGATCACCCGGTACCTGTCGGTGCACCGGCAGATGGTCGACACGGCCTTCCGGACCTTGTCGTACCTGGACGGGGTGAACTTCGCCCGCCGGGCGAGGGCCACGGCGCTCTTCTCGGTCGCGCTGATGGACCCGATCTGCCCGCCGTCGACCGTCTACGCAGCCTTCAACCACTATGGCGAGCTGGCTGCGGCACAGGGGCAGGCGCCGGCCAAGGACATCGTCGAGTACCCGTTCAACCAGCATGAGGGTGGCTCGGCGCACCAGTTCGAGCGTCAGCTGCGGTGGTTCGCCGACCTGCTCTGACGGGGGTGCCCGACGCCGTCGGGGACGGTCGACACCTGGATTGCCGCGCGGCCAGGTGGGCACGTGTTCGAGCGTCAGCTGCGGTGGTTCGCCGACCTGCTCTGACGGGGGTGCCCGACGCCGTCGGGGACGGTCGACACCTGGATTGCCGCGCGGCCAGGTGGGCACGTGGGTGCTCGAGGTGGTCGCGGGCTCGGTCGATCGGGCACGATGGACTGCGGTGCCGCGACCCGCGCCGCGCCCGTCCGACGCCCGAGGAGACACCGTGACCGAGTACCTGCCGCCGCTTCCCACCGCATCCGGGTCCTTCGGGGACAAGCCGGTCCTGACGTTCCCGGACGCCCCGGCGCCGGCGGACCTGGGTGTGCAGGTGCTCGTGCACGGCGACGGCGACGTCGTCGAGGCCGGCGACGACATCGAGGTCAACTACTTCGGCCAGGTGTGGGGCGGCCGCGTGTTCGACACCTCCTACGACAGGGGAGCGTCCATCTCGTTCCCGATCGGTGTCGGCTCGGTCATCGCCGGCTGGGACGAGGCCCTCGTGGGTGCCCCGGTCGGGTCCCGGATGCTGATCTCCATCCCGCCGCAGCTCGGCTACGGCGACCGCGGCATGCCGCGGGCCGGCATCGGTGGGACGGACACGCTGGTGTTCGTGGTCGACATCCTCGGCACGCGCCGCCGCTGACCCCGGCTCCGCGGCTCGCCGATGGAGCTCACACCAGGCGGTGCCGCTCGAGGTAGTCGTTCCGGAACTTCCCGTACGGGTCGAGCCACTCGGCCAGCACCCGGAAGTCACCGATCCTGGGGTACAGGTCCGCCACGTGTCGGTCGGCGTCGGCGAACAGCTTCCCCCAGTGCGGACGCGCGTCGAACGGGGCCAGGGCGTCCTCCAGCGTCGGCAGCAGGTCAGTGACCTCGGCCGGCGCCGGCTGCCAGGTGAAGTGGATGCCGACGCTCTCCCGGTGGTAGGCGGTGGACAGCCACAGGTTGTCGGCAGCGATCGTGCGGATCTCGCTGACCAGGAGCAGGGGAGCGATCCGGTCGGCCAGGCGCCGGACGACCTCCAGCGCCGCGACGGCATGCTCCCGCGCCACCAGGTACTCCGACTGGAGCTCGGCACCGGCACTGGGCGTGAAGCCCATCCGGAAGTGCGGCAGGCGCTCGTGCCACGGGCCGGCGACGCCGAGCTGCTCGGTGGTGCTCGCCGGGTCGACGCCCGGCAGGGGGTGCAGGGCACCGGCCGCCGGCTGCGCGCCGAACAGGTCCGGCGTCCGCCACTCGACCGGCTCGACGCGGCTCTTGCGCCACACCTGCGCGACCTGCGGCCCGGTCCAGTCGGTGAACAGGCTGACGCTGTCCGCGCTCGCGGTGATCTCGTCGAAGTGCTCGAGGGCCGCCGACCACGGGAGGCCGGTGTGGACCTCCTGCGCGACGTCGTAGGTCGGCTCGATCTCCAGGGTGACCGCGGTGACGACCCCGAGGGCGCCCAGCCCGACGACCGACCCGCGGAAGCCCGGCGCCGAAGCGTCCAGGTGCCGGACGTCTCCGTTGGCGGTGACCAGGTCAAGGCCGTTGACCACCGCAGCGAGGTTCGGGTGCCGGTCTCCCGAGCCGTGGGTGGCCGTGGCGATGGCGCCCGCGACGGTGATGTGCGGCAGTGAGGCGAGGTTGTGCACGGCCCAGCCGTTGGCGTGCAGGTGGGTGGCGAGCGTGCCGTAGCGCACCGAACCGGTGACGGTGACGGTCGCCCGCCGCCGGTCGATCTCCATCACGGTGGGTAGGTGGTCAAGGCTCACCAGCGCGTCGGAGTCGACGATGTCGTTGAAGCAGTGCCCGCTGCCGAGCGCCCGGATCCGCGGTGCGGCCGCGACGATCTCGCAGAGCTCGTCGATCGACGTCGGCTCGTGCCAGGCCGTGGCGGGGTAAGCATGGTTGCCTGACCAGTTGCTCACCCGCATCGGCCAACTGTGTCACGGGAGCGCGGGTGCCCCGGGTCCTCGAGCGGGTGAGAACACAGGGCGGGACGGTGCCGGGTGGGACGCCGCCGGGTGGTTCATCGGCTGAGCCGTCGGCCCCTCGGCTTCCGCGCCGCCTGATCGGGAGCGGCCAACCGGGTCCGGCCCTGGCCGCGCTCGGCGTCGCCAGGCAGCGGCGGCAGGGCCAGGGTGGCGGCAAGGCCCAACGCCAGCACACCGGCCGCCAGCCCGGTGGTCCATCGGCTCGCGTGGATCATGGCGTCGGCGGCGGCCACTCCAGCGGCCTTCGTCGCCGGGTCGGCCAGCAGCACCGGGATCGCTGCACCGGCGGACTCGCGCACGATCGCTACCGACTGCGCGGCCTCGCCGGCCGAGCTCCCAGCTGCCTCGAGCCGACTGGTCGTTGACGAAGCAAGGGTCGCGATCAGCACGGTCCCCAGGACGGCGACACCCAAGGCGGAACCGAGCTGGCGCACCGTCGTCTGGAACCCAGAGGCCTGCCCGCTCTCGGCCACCGGCACCTCGGCCAGGATGACGCTGGTCAGCTGCGCCGTGGCCAGGCCGACGCCGAGGCCGTAGCCGAAGAGCCAGGCCGCGATCGTCCAGCTCGAGACCGTGCCGCTCATGGTCAGCGCAAGGCCCGCGACCGCAGCGGCCTCGAGCGCCAGGCCCAGGCGGACCACCGAGCGCCCTCCCAGGCTGTCGACCAGCCGGGGCGTCGCGCCCGAGACGAGGAAGGTACCCATGGCCAGGGCAAGCACGACGACGCCGGTGCCGAGCGCCGTGTAGCCCAGCGCGCCCTGCAGCAGCAGCGGCAAGGTGAAGAGCATGCCGAACTCGCCGGCCGCGACCACCAGGGCGGCGATCACGCCGAACCGGAAGGAGCGGATCCGAAGCAGACCCAGGTCGATCAGCACGACCTTGCCGGCGGCAGCCCGGCGTCGCTCGAGGACGATGAAGGCCGCCACCAGCGCGGCGCCGAGCACGAGGCTCACCGGGACCGGCGAGAGCGCCCCGGAGTCCTGCAGCCACCAGCCGTAGGTCCGGCCCTCGATCAGGGCGAAGACGATCCCGCCGATCCCCAGCGCGCTGAGCGGGACGCCGAGCACGTCGGGTCGCCCCTTGCGTTCCGGGTCGCGGGTCTCGACCAGGTACTTGCGGATGCCGACCAGCGTGAGCAGCCCGAACGGGATGTTGAGCCAGAAGGCCCACCGCCAGCTCACGTCCGTTGCCAGCCAGCCGCCGACCACAGGCCCGACCGCCGCCATCCCACCGATGGTGGAGCCCCAGATCGCGAACGCGATGTTGCGCTCGCGACCGGTGAACATCGCGTTCAGGGTCGACAGGGTGCTGGGCAGGACGAGGGCAGCGCCGACGCCCTGCAGGAAGCGCGCGCCGATCAGGACGGCCGGGCTCCATGCGGCGCCCGCCAGCACGCTGGCGACCATGAACACGGTCAGCCCGACGGAGTAGGCCCGGCGGCGACCGTAGACGTCGCCCAGGCGACCCGAGGTGAGCATCAGGGATGCGAACACGAGGGAGTAGATCGCGTTCATCCACTGCGCGCCGGATGAGTCGAGGCCCAGGTCCTCGATCACCACGGGGAGCGCGACGTTGACCACCGTGGCGTCCATCACGACGAGTGCGATGCCCATCGACAGGGTGGCCATGGCCCACCAGCGGCCGGGGGTGCGGGGAGCGGCGTCGGCCGGGGTCATGGTGGGTCCTTCCGGGCCGTTGGCGAGCGGCCGACGAGGCCTGGCCGGGGCTCGGGTGGCGTTCCGGACGCTATCATGCTGACGGCTTGTCAGAAAACGCGACAGGCAGCGGGGCGGTGCCTCAACGACTGCCGGCCGCCCCGTTCTGGTAGCAGAACACGACGGCCTGGACCCGGTCGCGCACCCCGAGCTTGGCCAGGATCCGGCCGACGTGGGTCTTCACCGTCGCCTCGGACCAGAACATCCAGAGCCTGCCGTTCACGGTGACCGAACCCGCCGGCCTCGGGTGCATCGGGCCTCGCCGGAGGCAGCTCAGGCGGGCAGCGGGCAGGCCACCCCGGTGGAGTGCACCGGGCAGTACCCGTTCGGCACCTTGTGCAGGTACTGCTGGTGGTAGTCCTCGGCGTAGTAGAACGGGCCGGCGCCGCCCGGACCGTCCACCGCGCGGATCTCCGTCGTCACCGCCCCGAACCCGTGCTGCCGCAGCTCGTCTGCGTAGGCGTCCCGGGTTGCCAGCGCCGCCCGCTCCTGCTCCGGGGTGGTCCAGAACACCGCCGACCGGTACTGGGTCCCGGCGTCGTTCCCCTGTCGGAAGCCCTGCGTCGGGTCGTGCAGCATCCAGAACGTGCGCAACAGCTCGGTGTGGCTCAGCACCGCCGGGTCGTATGCGACCAGGACGGTCTCGGTGTGCCCGGTCAGCCCGGTGCAGGTCTCCTCGTAGCTGGGGAACGGGGTGAAGCCACCCTGGTACCCGGCCGCCGTCGTCAGCACGCCCGGCAGCTGCCACATCTCCTTCTCGGCCCCCCAGAAGCAGCCGAGGGCCAGGTGGATCACGGCGGTGCCCTCGGGCCAGGGACCGGCCAGCGGCGTGCCGAGGACGGCGTGCCGGTCGGGGACCTGGTAGGCGTACTCGCCGCGGCCCCGCAGGGCACGCTCGGGTGTGACCATGGTCGTGCGGAGCTTCGATCCAAACATGTGCGCCTCCCAGGTTGCGGCCGTCCGACACCACAACGCCCGTGCCTCGCCGGTGTGTTCCCGGGACGGCCTCGCCGGGCGTCCGCGCTGCCAACAACTAGCCTTGGCCCGTGACGGACACCCCGCAGGACTGGACCACCAGCGGCTTCGCGACGCGAGCCATCCACGCCGGCCAGGAGCCCGACGCCGCGACCGGTGCGGTGGTCCCGCCGATCCACCAGGTCTCCACGTACAAGCAGGACGGGGTGGGCGGGCTGCGCGGCGGGTACGAGTACTCCCGTTCCGGCAACCCGACCCGGAACGCGCTGGAGGAGGCGCTCGCCGCCGTCGAGGGCGGTGCGCGCGCCTTCGCGTTCGCCTCCGGGCTGGCCGCCGAGGACACCCTGCTCCGCGCTGTGCTCCGGCCGGGAGACCACATCGTGGTGCCGACCGACGCGTACGGCGGCACCTATCGGCTGGTGGCCCGGGTGTTCGGCCCCTGGGGTGTCGAGCACACGCCGGTCGACCTGTCCGACGTCGACGCGGTGGTCGAGGCCGTCGAGCCGGGCCGCACGAAGGTGGTCTGGGTCGAGACGCCGACCAACCCCCTGCTGGGGATCGCCGACATCGCCGCGATCGTCGCCGTGGCGCGGGCCGCCGGCGCCGTCCTTGTCGTCGACAACACCTTCGCCACCCCGTACCTGCAGCGGCCGATCGAGCTCGGCGCCGACGTCGTCGTGCACTCGACGACCAAGTACATCGGCGGGCACAGCGACGTCGTCGGCGGGGCGCTCGTTGTGGCCGACGGCGCGCAGCTGCCGGTCGGTCTGGAGGGGCCGACCGGGACGACGTCGCTCGCGGACGCTCTCGCGTTCCACCAGAACGCCTCCGGGGCGATCGCCGGGCCGTTCGACGCGTGGCTGACCCTGCGCGGCCTCAAGACGCTCGCCGTGCGGATGGACCGGCACTGCGCCAGCGCGCGGACCGTCGCGCGGTACCTGGCCGGCCACTCCGCGGTGACCGAGGTGCGCTATCCCGGGTTCGAGGAGCACCCCGGCCACGAGGTCGCGGCCCGGCAGATGAGCGGGTTCGGCGGCATGGTGGCCTTCCGCACCGGCGACGTCGAGAAGGCCCTCGGGGTGTGCGCCCGGACCAAGGTCTTCACCCTTCGCGCGGTACCTGGCCGGCCACTCCGCGGTGACCGAGGTGCGCTATCCCGGGTTCGAGGAGCACCCCGGCCACGAGGTCGCCGCCCGGCAGATGAGCGGGTTCGGCGGCATGGTGGCCTTCCGCACCGGCGACGTCGAGAAGGCCCTCGAGGTGTGCGCCCGGACCAAGGTCTTCACCCTCGCCGAGTCGCTCGGCGGCGTGGAGTCGCTGATCGAGCTGCCCGGGCGGATGACGCACGCCTCGGTGGCCGGCTCGGCCCTGGAGGTGCCGGACGACCTGGTGCGGCTGTCCGTCGGGCTCGAGGACGTCGCCGACCTGGTGGCCGACCTCGGTCAGGCCCTCGGATGAGCGCCGACGCGCCCCTGACCAGACATGACGTGTCGGCGCCCGAGCCGGGTGCCCACCCGGCGGCACCCGAGCTGGGGTCGCGGCGCCCGGTCCTGGCCGCTGTGCCGCGCCCGGTGCAGGTCGCGGCTGCCTGGGCGTGGCGCATCCTGGTGATGATGCTGGCGCTGGCCGTCGTGGTCGTCGTGATGGCCTTCACCAAGGTGATCTGGGTCCCGGTCGTCATCGCATTGCTGCTCACCGTGCTGCTCAGTCCGTTCGTGAACCTCCTGCAGCACCGGCTGCGCTTCCCGCGCGGTGCGGCGGCCGCGACCGCAGTGGTGGCCCTGCTCGCCGTCGTCGCCGGCCTGCTCGCCGTTGCCGGGCGGCAGATCGTGCTCGGCTTCGGCGAGCTGTGGGCCCAGACGTCCGCCGGCCTGGAGAAGCTGTTGGTCTCGCTCGCGGAGAGCCCGCTGGGGATCGACCGGGCGCAGATCGACGCCTACCTGGCGAGGGCCGGCGACCAGCTGAGCGCCAACAGCGGGACGCTGGTCTCCGGCGCGCTCTCGGTCACCGTGACCGTCGGGCACGTGCTGGCCGGTGCGCTCGTCACGCTGTTCTGCGCCATCTTCTTCCTCAAGGACGGGCCGCTGATCTGGGCCTGGCTGGTCCGGTTGCTGCCGATCCCGGCACGGATGCCGGTCTACGAGGCATCTCGACGCGGCCTGGTCACTCTCGCCGCGTTCACCCGGACCCAGATCCTGGTGGCGCTGATCGACGCGGTCGGGATCGGTCTCGGTGCGGTGATCCTGCGCATCCCGCTGGCCATCCCGCTCGCCGTGCTGGTGTTCCTGGCCAGCTTCATCCCGTTCGTCGGCGCGATCGCCACCGGTGCGATCGCGGTGCTCGTCGCCCTCGTCGACCAGGGGACCGGGTCCGCGTTGATCATGCTGGCGGTGGTGGTGGCCGTCCAGCAGATCGAGAGTCACCTGCTCCAGCCGCTGCTGCTCGGGCACGCCGTCTCGCTGCACCCCGTCGCGGTGTTGCTCTCCGTCGCCACCGGCTCGCTGGCTGCCGGAGTCGTCGGTGCCCTGCTGGCGGTGCCGTTCGTCGCGACGCTCAACACCGCCGTGCTCTACCTGCGTGGCCGGGACAAGTTCCCGCAGCTGGGTCAGGACCCCGACGGGCTCACCCGATGGCTGACCCAGCTGGACGGCCCGTCAGACACCCCTGCCATCGCGACCGACGAGGCCGGCGCGGCCGGTCCGCCCGCTGCGCGGCCGCGATGAGGGGCGCCTTCGGGACTCGTGAACCGGCCCGGGTCGGCCCGGCCGACGTGGCCGTCGCGGCCGACGTGCTGCGCGACATCGTGCACCGAACGCCGGTCCTGGACTCCACGGCCCTGTCCGACCTGGTGGGCGGCCGGGTGGTGCTCAAGTGCGAGAACCTGCAGCGCGCCGGCTCGTTCAAGATCCGCGGCGCGTACCTGCGGATGTCCCGGCTGACCGATGCGGAGAAGGCCGGCGGGGTGGTCGCGGCGAGCGCCGGCAACCACGCGCAAGGGGTGGCTCTGGCCGCACGACTGCTCGGTATCGGGGCCACGGTCTTCATGCCCGAGGGTGCCGCCCTGCCCAAGATCGCAGCGACCCAGGAGTACGGCGCGGCGGTGCGTCTGGTCGGGTCGACGATCGACGACGCACTGCGGGCGGCCCAGGAGCACGCGAGCGCCGAGGGTGCGGTGCTGATCCACCCGTTCGACCACCCGGACGTGATCGCAGGTCAGGGCACGGTCGGACTCGAGGTGCTGGAGCAGGTCCCGGATGTGCGGACGGTGCTTGTGCCGGTGGGCGGCGGCGGGCTGGCGGCCGGGATCACCGCCGCACTGTCCGATCATCCGGAGGTGCGGGTGGTCGGGGTGCAGGCGGCCGGCGCGGCAGCCTGGCCCGGGTCGCTGGCCGCGGGGCACCCGATGCCCCTCACTGTCATGTCGACGATGGCGGACGGGATCGCCGTCGGCCGACCGGGGGACGTGCCGTTCGCCATCCTGCGGGCCGGTGGCGTGCCGATCCACACCGTGACCGAGGAGCACCTGTCCCGGGCCCTGCTGCACCTGGCCGAGCGGTCAAAGGTGCTGGTCGAGCCGGCCGGTGCTGCGGGCGTGGCCGCGCTGCTCGCGGGCGTCGAGGTGGCGACACCGGTGGTGGTCGTGCTCTCCGGCGGCAACATCGACCCGCTGCTGCTGCTGCGGGTCGTCCGGCACGGGCTGGCGTCGGCCGGCCGGTACCTGCAGATGCGGATCCGGCTCGACGACCGCCCCGGCACGCTGGCGAGCCTGCTCGCCGAGCTGGCCGCCAGCGGCGGGAACGTGATGGACGTCAGCCATGTGCGGACCGGCGTCGACCTGGCGGTGGACGAGGTGGAGATCGACGTGCAGGTGGAGACCCGCGGGCCGACGCACTGCGCGGAGGTGCGGGAGCGTCTGCGCGACGCGGGCTACCGCGTCGTGCGGGGCTGAGCGTCGTGCGGGGCTGAGCGTCGTGCAGGGCTGAGCGTCTCGCTCAGACCCGGAACGGCTTGGCCTCGTGGATGACGACCTTGATCTGCGCGCCGGTCGGCGTGCTGTACGACGTCGACTCGCCCGCGGAGTGCCCGATGATGGCCGCGCCAAGGGGCGACCTCTCGCTGTACACATCCAGGCCGGTGCCCTCGGCGACCTCGCGAGAGCCCACCAGGAAGGTCATCCGGTCGCCCGCGACGGTAGCGGTGACGACCATGCCAGGTTCGACGACGCCGTCGTCGGGCGGCGCCTCGCCCACGACCGCCTTGCGAAGCAGCTCCTCGACCTGGCGGATCCGTGCCTCCTGCTTGGCCTGCTCCTCGCGTGCTGCGTGGTACCCGCCGTTCTCCTTGAGGTCACCCTCGGAGCGGGCTGCGTCGATCTTCTCGGCGATCTCCGCGCGGCGGACCGTCTTGAGCAGATCGAGCTCGGCGGAGAGGCGGTCGTAGGCCTCCTGGGTCAGCCATGTGACGGCTGTCGTCTCGGTCACGCCTCGCTCCTCTCAGCTGGTCGCGCTCGTACTGCGGTGGGTGAAGGTCAGTTGGCCACGCCAGGTCGGCGGGGCTCCCGAAGGGCGGTTCGGGGGCAGGTCGGGCCGACCCCGGGAGTGGAAACGCCGATCATACCAAAGGCGGGCCCGCCGGGGCCGTCAGGGCGTGCTCGCACCGGTCCGGTCGACCCGGACCGGCTCAGCCCTCCGGCACCCAGCACTCGTCGACGATCCCGGTCACGGCCTGTTCGGAGGTGCGCAAGGTGGTGGTGAGCCGCACCGTCCGTTCGGACGCCCCCGGCACGTCGACGAGCACGACGCCGACCTGGGCGTGGCTCCTGCTCTGCGCCTCGATCCGGCAGGTCACGCCGACCGACGGGTCCGGTCGCGACACG
>Ga0209386_1000824_pt1 | contig 13920 bp, 12 predicted proteins | sample NGEPertwo_FD_184510 | JGI IMG/M metagenome (GOLD analysis project Ga0209386, IMG submission 184510) | Arctic peat soil microbial communities from the Barrow Environmental Observatory site, Barrow, Alaska, USA - NGEE Permafrost154B-two... | ecosystem: Environmental > Terrestrial > Soil > Wetlands... | reverse complement strand
AAAATTGGGATATTCATCTGTGCCCCAATTCCCTTCCGCTGATTATTTTTTAATTGATCGGAGAAAGCAATGCTTGCACCATTCACATCGGTGTATTTATTGTTGTACGAATCGTATATGTTTGCATAAAGACTAATCGTAGGATAAAGGGCTCCCTGCGCCATTTTCAATTGATACTGTGAACTTTGATACCGTAAATCTGCACCTTTGATTTCAGGACGGGTCAGCACGGCCGATTTATAAACTTCACCGGCAGAAACGATGGATGCCTCAGCACTAATTTCAGGAAGTGCAGGAACTTCAACATCAAAATCATCGTTTGCAGGGAGCTCAAGCAACTGAGTCAACCTGAGCCTTGCTATCTTTAACTGGTTTTGAGCATTCACAAGGTTTAACTCTTCACCTGCTGCCTGTGCCTCAATCTCGAGCAGACTTCCCCTGGCAAGACTACCAGCGTCGACCTTCTCGGTAATTTGTTTGATCTGTAGATTGGTAACAGTGAGCTGATCTTCCGAAACTTTCACAAGGTCTTTGGCAAAAAGAATCTCCAAAAAGGTCGATGCAATATTGACCGAAATATCACTTTTCGCCTTCGAAAGGTCTTCAATGCTGGCCTGAAGATCCAATTCGAGCTTCGAGATATTATTCGAAATAATAAATCCTTGAAATACAGGAACATTTGTACCAATTCCAAAGTCGGTCTGGGAGGAATTAATGTCCTTATAAGTATTGTCGTAGGTGAGCGAACGACCAAAATTCAGATTTTGTGACATTTGTCCCGAAAGGTTAGGCAACCGCGAAAACTTCGTTTGCTTTAACTGATTTTTCTGATATTCAGTTGCGATTACCCCTTGCTTAATTTTAATGTTATTATCGATCGCATAGTCGACGCATTTTTGAAGGCTCCAAATTTCCTGCGCATGAAGGGAGGCAAACAGTGCCACAAATAGAAGGTAGGAAATAGTAAAAATAGTCCGTATCATAGGTGAAATTTTTAAGTTACAGCGATTTCGCTAAATTATTAAACGTTTCGCGGTTATTTTATTGTTTTATGATTTTTTTTCGTCCTCTTTTTTCTTCGGGTCAACCAGTGATCCTTTCAAACGATCCTCTTTCGTAATCCCTGAGATGATCTCAATATTGATCCCGTCAGAAATACCCGTTTTAACAAATTTCTTCTCGAATTTTTGTGGAAACGACTCTACTTCTACATAAGCCGAGTCCTTTTGGAACTTGAGTAATCCCTCGGGAATCGCAAGAACACTGTCACGCTTATCAAGCACAATGTTCGCATTTGCGCTATATCCTGAGCGGATAAACTGACCTTCCTTCAACTTTACATCAGCCTTGATATCAAACTGAATAGCGCCATTTTCAACCAGCCCTTTCGGAGCAATGTATTTTAGGATTGCATTGAATTTTTCCGACTCAATTGCGCCGATAGTTAGCTCAATATTCATCCCTTCCCTGATTTTTCCAACTTCGGTTTCGTCAACCTTTCCCTGGAAAATCATATCGTTCATATCGGCGACGATTGCAATTGTAGTTCCGGCGTTAAAATTATTGGCCTGAATAACGGAGAATCCTTCTTTGACCGGTACGTCAAGCACCATTCCTTCGATCGTCGAGCGAATCAATGTATTGGTTGTTGTTGTTGAATTTTTGGTTACCCCTTTGCGGATCAGTTCAAGGTTGTTTTCAGCAGCTTCTGCCTCTTCTTTTGCTGAATTGAAGGTTAGCTTTGCTTTCTGAAATTCCTCTTTCGAAGTCACCTGTTTCGCAAAAAGCGCTGATTGTCTGTCGAAATCGATCTTTGCATCATCCATGTTCAACTTCGCACGATTAACACGTGACTCTGCATTGTTAAGGTTGACCATATCAGGAATAATTTTAACCCTTGCAATGACATCCCCTTGCTTAATCTTTTGTCCGGCAAGGATAAAGATCTCTTCAACAATACCCGAAACCTGGGGCTTAATCTCAATCTCCTTGCGGGGAATTACAGAACCCGTAGCAACAGTTTTCTTCACAATATTGGTAACCGTTGCCTTCTGAATCTCGAATACCTCTGGTTTTGCCTGCGATTTCTGGTAAAGGAATACAAATGTTCCAATGAACACAACCGCAAGGACTGTGAACCCGAAAATTTTAAAAATCTTTCTCATGATATTTCCACTCTTCTTTTCCATGACAATTCTATTATTCTGTTAATTAATTTATTTTCTATATCTTATTCTTCTCTTAATGCATCAATTGGTTTGATCTTGATGGCTCTTGTCGCTGGAATCATGCCGGCAAACAATCCTGCAATGATCAATACAGCAAGTGCCGAAACTGCAACGGTAAGACTAACTTCAGGATGCGTAAAAAACATTCGATCATCACTTTTGCCAGCGTTACTTTCCAGTACACGGCTTACCAATTCGAGTAATCCGACCCCGAGCGATAATCCGATATATCCGGCTAAGGTGGTCAGCACAACACTTTCAAGCATGATCTGAGATATAATCGTACGTGGTGTGGCACCAATAGCCCGCTGCACTCCAATCTCTTTCGTCCGTTCTTTTATAATTACCAGCATGATATTGCTTACCCCGATTACGCCGGCCAGAAGTGTTCCAACTCCAACGATCCAGGTTAAAATCTGAATTCCAAGAAAAAGACCACTCATCTGCTTAAACTCCTTTTCAATATTTACGCTGCTCAACGCCTGAAGATCTGTCGGGGCAATCGAGTGTTTCTTTTTAATGAATTCCTTTACTTTATCCTCCACAACACTAACCGGGACACCCTTTTTTGCAGTGATCGCCAAAAAATGCACCTGGTTGCCCATATTGTAAGTTTGCAACATCGTTGTAAATGGCAACGAAATAGACTCTTCAGTACGGCCATTAATATTTATCCGTGTTTCGGGCTTAATCAGCCCCACCACCTGATAATAAACACCTGAAATCTTAAGATACTGTCCAATTGGATCATCCTTGGGATCGAACATCTGCTCAAAAACTTTCTCCCCGATCACGCATACTTTGCGTTTGTCCCGGATATCCATTTCATTAATCCAACGCCCCTTCAAAACCGTGCATGGATCAATTTTGACATAGTCGGGGTAATCGCCCTTGATATTGAAAGCGCCGTTTTTATTTCCCTTGATGACATTAGGGCCACTATTATAACGGCCACCAAAATTCTTTGGAGTAATATATTCTATTTCAGGCACATTATTCCTTAAATACACCAGATCTTCAGCTTCCATATTCCAGTTGCGGCCACGTTTGAACCCTTTATAAGGCTCGCTTGTCCGGTCGGTCCAGAAGAAGGCTGAATTAGTTGCAAATCGTGCAATGCCATCAGAAACCCCATGCTCAAGCCCTTTACCAGCTCCTGCCATAACGATGAGCATAAAAATGCCCCAAAACACACCAAACGCGGTGAGCAAACTCCGGATTTTATTCTTTGTCAGGGCACTCCAAATTTCATTCCACCTGTCGATATCAAACATCGCTTTCTATTTTTAATAGGTTTCAAATCTGAATTCGCAAAAACGATCTATTCAGAAAATAAAATGATTATTGTCTATTCGTCGCGTAATGCTTCTATTGGCTTAACATTAGCCGCTTTGCGTGCAGGTAAATAACCGGCAAGGGCTCCCGAAATAATCAATATCAGCGTCGAGATAATAGCGGTAAAGAAGTCAACAGTAGGATTGCGGAAAAACATACCATCCCCTCCGCCGGTTGCCAGCATTTGTTCAATGAGCAGATTAATACCCTCCATTATACTCACACCAAACAGCAGTCCGATATAACCAGCGACGGTCGTTATTAGAATTGATTCGAGCAGAACAAGACCAATTACCGATGCGGGTGAAGCTCCAAGTGCCTTGCGAATACCAATTTCGCGGGTGCGTTCTTTCACTAATATCAACATAATATTGCTAACACCAACAATTCCTGCAATGAGTGTTCCGATTCCAATAATCCACACAAATATCTTAATGGCCTGAAAAATTTTCATCGTACGGATATATTCCGTCAGCATATTGAATGAACCCATTGCACGCTTATCTTTCGGATCAAAATTATGACGCTGTGCCATATCCTGCCGTACTCTTTCAGTAATCGCTTCTGCCTCTTCAGCAGTCTTCACCATTTTTGTGGTTACAGCAAATGTATGCACCCTGTCTGCTCCGTTAAAAATACGCTGTGCAGTCGAAACAGGAATATAAGCGGTTCGCTCATTCTGCCTCTTTTTATCAAAGGAAACACCAACAACTTTAAAAGGAACATTATTTAATTTCACATATTTACCCATCGGATCCTCGTCCTTGAACAACGCTTTCCGGATATTCTCGCCAATTACAATCACCTTCCGGAAATCGGTCATATCAAGATCATTGATAAAACGACCCGAAACGATCACCACCTTCTCCATCTCTTTTAGTGCCGGATGGCATGATGAGGTTTCGAAAGAGCCATATTCGTTTTTATAGGTATACATGATATTCCCGGGCAAATAAAACCTCGACGAAACCTGCTCAAGATCCTCGCTCTTTTCTTTAAGGAATGTATAATCATCATTCTTGAATTTAATCGGGCGACCCTCTTTTAGTCCGTGATAAGGCATTGATGTTTCGCCAGTCCACATCCACATGATATTTACGGAATTATCAGCAAATTGCTCTTTCACACCGTTTTGAAGACCATTTCCTGACCCAAGAAGAATCATCAGCATGAAAATACCCCAGGCTACAGAGAACCCGGTGAGGAAAGTCCGAAGTTTATTCTTTTTAATGGTAGAGAAAATCTCCTGCCAAACATCTACATCAAACATGGTAACAGGTTTTATTCGGTTCGTACACGGTCTTTGAACATCTGCAATTCTCCATTTTTTATAACCTCCTCAATCACGCCATCTTTTAGACGGATGATTTTTTTGGTCATCGCAGCGATATCGTGCTCATGTGTCACAATGATAACCGTCTTACCCTGATCATTGATCTCCTTTAGGATATCCATGACTTCGAAAGAGGTGGTAGAATCAAGCGCTCCGGTAGGTTCGTCTGCAAGTATGATCTTAGGTTTGGAAATCAGCGCTCGCGCTATTGCCACACGCTGTTTTTGCCCTCCTGACATCTCGCTTGGTAAATGATGTGCCCATTCTTTTAATCCAAGCCGATCGAGGTATTCAAGGGCAATCACATTCCGCTTCTTCCTGCTAACTTTCTGATAATATAAGGGTAAAGCAACATTCTCGACTGCATTCTTAAACGAAATCAGGTTAAATGACTGAAAGATAAAACCAATCATTTCATTGCGGGTCATCGCAGCTTTGGTTTCGTTCAAGCCCTGCATCAGCCTGCCACCCAAGTAATAACTTCCCTCATCATAGTCGTCGAGAATTCCCAGGATATTCAATAAAGTTGACTTTCCCGATCCGGATGAACCCATAATGGATACAAATTCGCCCTCATCTATATCCAAATCCAATCCTTTTAACACATGTAGGCTGTTAGCGCCCATCACATACGACTTATGCAGATTACTAATCTGTATCATTTTATTAAGTTTTATCAATTATTGCCCGTTCCCGGACATTCAAAATATATTAGACGACAAGTTTCTCTAATCGTTACAGTGAAAATCAGATTTTTTTAATTTGATCTACAATTGGCTTTCCTCTGTTTAACAAGAGTCATGCCATCAAACTTATCAATTTGATAAATAAATATTTGACTTAATTTTGGAAGAATTAAACTGTTCAAAAATGTACAGTTTTTAACATTTGAGTGTTCATTTCCGGACACATTTTCAGAAAAAAAACATTCAGGGGAGAAAGTGACGGCATTATTTTTCCAACCCTCCGAGTGCCTACGACCGCCCGAAGGGATAAAAATCAGTTCTTTTATATCTCTTAGTCTTTCAGCGGATTCCACCCTTGTGCCTGCAATGGGATTGCCTGACCGATACCAGCGGTAATCAGGTTAACACCTTCACTTTTGTCGGTAATATGACCAATAACTGATATGTCGGGATGGTTCCGGATCTTATCATGATCAGTTACAGGCAAAGTAAAAAGAAGCTCATAGTCTTCGCCACCATTCAAAGCAGCAACCAAAGGATTAATATTTAGCTCTCCAGCCATTTTTTTCGTTTGATTATCAAACAGGAGCCTATCTTCATAAAGCCGACAACCAACTTCACTTTGCGTACACAAATGGAGAATTTCTGAAGAAAGTCCGTCCGATATATCAATCATCGAAGTCGGCTTAACACCCAACTCTTTAAAAAGCGCTGGAATATCTTTCCTTGCTTCAGGCTTTAATTGCCGTTCAAGAATATAATCGTATCCTGCAAATTGGGGAGTCATTTTAGGATTCACCTTAAACACTTCGTTCTCGCGTTCAAGTAATTGCAAACCCATGTAAGCACCACCGAGATCGCCTGTAACACACAATAAATCTGTGTTTTTAGCACCATTTCTGTAGACAAGATCTTCCTCTTCAGCTTCGCCAATGGCGGTGACCGAAATTGTAAGCCCGGTAAGCGACGAAGTAGTATCTCCCCCAACAAGATCAACACCATATCTTTCACATGCCAGGTAAATTCCGGAATAAAGTTCATCGAGCGCCTCAACCGACATTTTTGCCGAAACAGCAATAGAAACGGTTATTTGTTTTGGAATGGCGTTCATCGAATAAACATCGCTCAGATTTACCGTAACAGCTTTGTAACCAAGATGCCTCAATGGTACATACATCAGGTTAAAATGTATCCCTTCGGTCAGGAGATCAGTCGTAACAACGATCTTTTTATTTTTATAGTCCAAAACTGCACAGTCATCTCCCACACCTTTCAGCGTACTGTCGTTTTTCAAAACAATATTTTCGGTCAGCCGGCGGATTAATCCAAATTCACCAAGCTCGGATAATGCTGTTTTTGTGTGTGTTGCGTTTGTCATATGTAATATATCGTAATTCAGAATTTTGGAATCCCAAAAGTAGTGTTCATTTTGTATCTTTGCAATTTATAACCAGTCTATTTAAACACAAAATAGGAATTTGCTGTGTTTGATTGTTAGAAGACTATATTATTGAATTTAGAAACATCATGGAAGACCAAAATAAATTATTACATGAAGTCACACAGCGCGACTATCGATTTGGTTTTGTGACAGATATAGAAACCGATACGATTGTCAAGGGTTTGAACGAAGAGGTGATCAGAATTATTTCTGCGAAAAAGGAGGAGCCTGAATTTATGCTCGAATTCCGCCTCAAAGCTTACAGACGCTGGCTGACAATGAAGATGCCAGAATGGGCTCAACTAAAAATACCTGAGATCGACTACCAGGAAATCATTTTTTATGCCGCACCAAGTCAACAAGCGAAATATGAGAGTCTGAATGAAGTTGATCCTGAATTGCTCCGCACCTTCGAAAAGCTGGGAATTCCGCTCGAAGAGCAAAAAATGCTTTCGGGTGTTGCTGTTGATGCCGTAATCGACAGTGTTTCAGTCAAAACTACCTTCAAAGAAACATTGGCTGAACGCGGCATTATCTTCTGCTCCTTCAGCGAAGCTGTTAAACACCATCCCGATTTGATTCAGAAATACCTTGGAATGGCAGTGCCTTATAATGACAACTACTTTGCAGCACTCAATTCGGCGGTTTTCTCTGACGGATCTTTTGTTTATATTCCGAAAGGAACCCGGTGTCCGATGGAACTTTCGACCTATTTCAGGATCAACGCCAAAAATACCGGACAGTTTGAACGCACATTGATTATTGCCGATGACGACAGCTACGTATCTTATCTTGAGGGATGTACGGCACCAATGCGCGACGAGAACCAGCTTCATGCAGCAGTGGTTGAGATTATTGCACTCGACCGCGCCGAAGTGAAATATTCGACAGTTCAAAACTGGTACCCAGGTGATAAAAATGGCAAAGGGGGAATCTTCAATTTTGTTACCAAACGCGGTATTTGTAAAGGAATTTCTTCAAAAATATTGTGGAACCAGGTTGAAACCGGCTCTGCAATTACCTGGAAATATCCGAGTTGCATTCTATTTGGTGACAATTCTGTTGCGGAATTTAACTCCGTGGCGCTTACCAATAATTTCCAGCAGGCCGATACGGGGACCAAGATGATTCATATCGGGAAAAATACGAAGAGTACCATTGTTTCAAAAGGAATTTCGGCAGGACATAGTTCGAACTCCTATCGGGGCCTGGTAAGGGTTTCGCCAAAAGCCGAAAATGCACGTAACTATTCACAGTGTGATTCCCTATTGCTTGGTGATACCTGTGGTGCCCATACATTTCCATATATCGAAGTTGCTAACAGCAGTTCGGTGGTTGAACACGAAGCGACGACCTCTAAAATCGGGGAGGACCAGATCTTTTACTGTAATCAGCGCGGAATTTCAACCGAAGATGCGATCGGAATGATCGTCAACGGCTATGCCCGCGAGGTGATTAACAAACTTCCAATGGAGTTTGCAGTGGAAGCACAGAAGTTATTACAGATCAGCCTAGAAGGCAGTGTTGGTTAATTAAAAATAAAAATTGAAATTTTGAATATGCTAGTAATTAAAGATTTATACGCCAGAGTCGAAGGGAAAGACATACTAAAAGGAATAAACCTCACTGTAAATGCCGGTGAGGTTCACGTAATTATGGGACCCAACGGTTCAGGAAAGAGTACACTTGCCAATGTCTTGGCCGGCAACACCAATTTTGAAGTAACACATGGCACCGCAACATTTAATGGTAAGGATTTGCTCGAAATGTCGGCTGATGTAAGGGCCAAAGAAGGTTTGTTCCTTGGTTTTCAATACCCGGTAGAAATCCCGGGTGTGAGTATGGTGAATTTTCTGAAAACTGCCGTGAACGAACATCGTAAATACCGCGATCAACCTGCATTATCAGCGGGCGATTTTCTGAAATTGATGCGCGAGAAAAAAGCAATGGTTCAGATTGATTCACAGTTAACAAACCGTTCTGTAAACGAAGGATTCTCGGGTGGTGAGAAGAAAAAGAACGAAATCTTCCAGATGGCTATGCTCGAGCCCACATTGGCAATTCTCGACGAAACAGACAGCGGTCTCGATATCGATGCGCTACGTATTGTTTCAAACGGTGTCAATTTGCTGAAAACACCTAATAATGCAACTATCCTGGTTACTCATTACCAGCGATTGCTCGACTACATTGTTCCTGACTTTGTACACGTTCTCTATGACGGCAAGATCGTTAAATCTGCTGGCAAAGAACTTGCTTTAGAGCTCGAAGAGAAAGGTTACGACTGGATTAAAAAAGAGCAGGGGGAATAACTATGGCAGAAGTACTAGATAAAACAACAGCTGTCCGGCGGATTCGAGATATCTACGAAGAGAATCTTTCGAAAATCGCTAATGGATTGCCCGATTGGTTCAACATTTCCCGTCGGCCTGCACTTGAAGCCTTTCAAAGAATGGGAATCCCTGGTTTCAAGAACGAGAATTATAAATATACCGACCTCTCCCGTCTTTTTGAGAATGAAAATTTCAGGCGGGCGTTCAAAACTGATGAGTTTGATGTTGACCTGAAGGATGTTTTCAGTTGCGACGTTCCCGAATTCGATACACACCTGATACTTGTTGTCAACGGCTGGTATGACGAATCCAACAATCCGGGCAATTCGTATCCCGAAGGAGTCATTATTAAGAGCTTTAAAAAAGCCATCGTTGAAAACCGCGAACTGGTTGAAAAATACTATGGCAAATTAGCGAAAGCCGAAGCTGATCCTTTAACAGCCTTGAACACCACTTTCGCACAGGATGGATTATTTATCTATATTCCAGACAATACAGTCATTACAAAGCCATTGCAACTCATCAACATTTTGAGAAGCGAAGATGACCTTTATGTAACGCAACGTAACCTGATCATTGCCGGTAAAAACAGCCAGGCGAAGATCATGTTCTGCGACCATACATTGCTTCCTCAGAATTTCATTATCAACAACGTTACCGAATTCGAAATTGGCGAAGATGCGGTGATCGATATTTACAGCATTCAGAATCAACATAATAAAACGGCGAATCTAACTGGTTTATACATCCGTCAACAGCGAAATTCACATTTGGTGACTAATGCGGTTACTCTTCACGGCGGTATTATCCGCAATAACCTCAATGTGTTGCTCGACGGTGAACATGCAGAGGCTAAAATCTGTGGTCTTGCGTTGTCAGACAAGAATCAACATGTTGATAATTATACGTTTATCGAACATGCCAAACCCAATTGCCAGAGCAATCAGCTGTATAAGAATATTCTCGACGACAGCTCTACGGGTGGATTTACCGGGAGAATACATGTTGCTCCACATGCGGTTAAGACTCAGGCATACCAGCGGAATAACAATGTTCTGCTCACCAATGCAGCTAAAATGAATACCAAACCGCAACTGGTGATCGACAATGACGATGTTAAATGTTCGCACGGGGCAACGGTGGGTCGAATAAATGAAGAAGCGCTTTTCTACCTTCAGTCAAGAGGTATCAATGAAAAAGAGGCACGACTGATGCTGATGTTTGCCTTTGCTCATGAAGTACTCGCTGAAATAAAAGTAGATAAGTTACTCGACGTGATCGATAAACTGGTGAATAAACGATTAAGGGGAGAAGTATCGAAATGCCACTCGTGTGCATTGGACTGCATTCGTTGATTTATTTAAAAAAAAACAGATATCTTATACATATAACATGATTCCCGATATTTCTAAAATGCGTAAAGATTTTCCGATTCTTGACCAAAAAGTTAACGGGAAGCCTTTAATTTATTTTGATAATGCTGCGACGAGCCAGCGTCCCATTCAGGTGATCGAACGCGTCGATGAATTTTCACTTCGCACGAATGCCAACATCCACCGGGCCACCCACTATTTGGCAAACAAAACAACCGAGGCATTCGAAGCAAGCAGGGAAACTGTTCGCCAATTTATTAATGCAGGAGAGGCTTCAGAGGTTATATTTACGCAAGGAACAACCGAATCGATCAATCTTGTTGCTTTTTCTTTTGGTGAGGCATTTGTCTCTGCAGGAGATGAGGTGATCGTTACAGAAATGGAGCACCATGCCAATATTGTTCCCTGGCAGATGATGTGCGAACGACGTAGCGCGATCCTCAAAGTACTTCCTTTTAATGACAACGGAGAATTACAAATTGAACTGTTAGACAGCTTGATAACCAACAAAACCAGAATTCTGGCTGTCGCGCATGTCTCAAATACTTTAGGAACAATCAATCCCATCAGAGAGATCATCCTCAAAGCACACCTGAAAAATGTACCGGTTTTAATCGACGGAGCCCAGGCGGCAGCACACTTCAAAATTGATGTACAGGAGCTTGGATGTGATTTCTATGCCTTTTCGGGACACAAAATTTACGGACCGACAGGGATAGGAGCACTTTACGGCAAACGGAAATGGCTCGATCAAATGCCTCCATTTATGGGAGGCGGTGAAATGATTGACCGCGTGACCTTTGCAAAAACGACTTACAATCAGCTCCCTTATAAATTCGAAGCAGGTACCCCTAATTATGTGGGTGCGATTGGATTTGCTGCGGCGATTCAATATATTCAAACCCAGGACAATCAGGCTCTGCATGCTTACGAGCACGATCTTCTTACGGTGGCAACTGAAAAACTGCAACAGATTGAAGGGTTGAAAATTTACGGTGAAGCAACATCTAAAGCCGCTGTGATCTGTTTCAATATAGTGGGTATTCACCCTTTTGACCTGGGAACATTGCTTGATCAAATGGGAATAGCAGTCAGAACCGGCCGTTTATGTGCCGATCCTGTGATGGATCATTATGGTGTTGAAAATATGGTGCGGGCTTCGTTTGCATTTTACAATACATTCGAGGAGATTAATGCTTTTTACAAGGCTTTGATCAGGTTGAAAGCGATGTTTTAAAATTCGCTACTTTTGAAGAGTAAAAGAAACATTAAATGACGATAGACGAAATACAGCAGGAGATAGTTGAAGAGTTTTCAGGATTTGAGGATTGGATGGACAAGTATGCCTACCTAATCGAAATCGGGAATGAAATGACTCCCATTGATGCGAAGTACAAGGTGGAAAATAATCTGATTCGCGGATGTCAGTCAAGGGTTTGGTTGCACCAGGAATTTACAGACGGCAAGATCATATTCGAAGCCGAAAGTGATGCACTGATTGTTAAAGGATTAGTTGCATTGTTGCTCCGGATTTATTCTGGTCGTACGCCAAAAGATATCCTCGAATCTGAACCACGGTTTATCGATGAGATCGGTTTAAGGCAACATCTCTCGCCTACCCGTTCGAATGGTCTCCTTGCCATGGTTAAACAAATGAAAATGTATGCGTTGGCATACGAGAAAATTTCAGCAAAAAAATAGAAGATGGACGCAAGAATAGATTTAATCATAGAACAATTGAAGGAAGTATACGATCCTGAGATTCCGGTGAATATATACGACTTAGGACTTGTTTACAGTGTTGATGTTGAGGGTGACGAGGCGAAGGTATTGATGACGTTGACCGCCCCGAATTGTCCAGCAGCCGATATGATTCTTGCCGATGTCGAATACATGTCGAAAAAGGTGGAAGGGATAGAATCGTGCAAAGTTGAAATCACCTTCGAGCCGGCATGGGAAAAGTCGATGATGTCGGAAGAGGCGCGCCTGGAGCTGGGATTTATGTAACGAGAAATCCTTATTTTTGTTTGAATAACCTTATCAGAAAGCATATCAACCTCTTGATTTAAACCTTATTAATTTAGTTTTTATGCAATAAGGTAAAATCTATTTTCATTTTCCGGGACTACTAAAGTTTTCTGATAATAACGGTTATACAATTGTCTTTAGTATGCAACTATCCGAAGTATACAGTCAGCAGATCAAGGAAAAAGCGATTGCGTTAGGTTTTTCGGCATGTGGAATCTCTGCTGTTCGTTGCCTTGACGAAGAACGAGACCGACTTCAAAGCTGGCTGGCAAACGGAATGAACGCTTCCATGGCCTATATGGCCAACCATTTTGAAATGCGACTTGATCCCGGCAAAATAGAAGAGGGTGCTAAATCTGTAATTTCAGTGTTGATCAATTACTACCCCACCCAAAAACAAACCGATCCTGTAGCACCCAAATTCTCAAAATATGCCTACGGGAAAGACTACCATTTAGTTGTAAAAGAAAAGCTTAATAATCTCTTAATATTCATTCAGTCGTCGGTTTCTCCCTGTCGCGGAAGAGCATTTGTCGATTCAGCACCGGTGTTTGAGCGCCCGCTCGCAAAAGCAGCAGGATTGGGATGGATTGGCAAAAATTCGCTCCTTATTTCAAAAGAGTTTGGATCGTATATATTTATTGGTGAATTGATTATTGATTTAGAATTAAAATCAGATGATCCGTACACTGCTGATTATTGTGGAAATTGCACCCGCTGCATCGACGCCTGTCCTACCAGTGCAATCGTTTTCCCCCGAACGATAGATGCCCGAAAATGCATTTCCTATCACACCATCGAAAATAGAGAGGCAGTTCCCGAGTCCATCCGTGAAAATCTACATAATCAAATATTTGGATGCGACATTTGTCAGGACGTTTGTCCCTGGAATAAAAAAGTGATACCCAATCAAAGCCTTGATTTTATGCCAATTGAAGGTTTATTGGAAATGAATAAAGAAGATTGGAAAGAGCTGAGCCAAGACAAATACACTAAAATATTCAGACACACAGCCTTTGAAAGAGCCGGTTTTGAGCAGATCAAGCGGAATGTCGATTATCTGAAAGAATGATTTTGATCATATCTTTGTATCGATAATTTTTATAGGATCGCTCATCATGCCAGTAACAGATTACCAATTGAAATCGTTCGACGGGCTTGAC
>Ga0209386_1000823_pt1 | contig 13940 bp, 17 predicted proteins | sample NGEPertwo_FD_184510 | JGI IMG/M metagenome (GOLD analysis project Ga0209386, IMG submission 184510) | Arctic peat soil microbial communities from the Barrow Environmental Observatory site, Barrow, Alaska, USA - NGEE Permafrost154B-two... | ecosystem: Environmental > Terrestrial > Soil > Wetlands... | reverse complement strand
CTGAGTATCTACTCAGCTGGAGCTTTTGTTGTTGTGCTAACATCTAAGTGCCTTTATTTAAGGCTGTAAGATACAATAAAAGCAGTAAAATACCAAGTTTTTAACCTGTATTTTACTGCTTTAAATTATTAATTATGCCCGAGGGACTTTTTCAGTGCCCTCTGTTGATCAGGGCTTTTTTTGTGGTCGCAAGTCATTGCAATTAAATGTATCTATCCTAATTCATCTGTATTAACAAGAGTAGAAATTTATCTCAATTCATTAAGCCGTTTTCGATATTCGGAAGGAGACAATCCAGTTATTTTCTAAAGTTTTTACTTCAATTATTGGTTGCATCGGATGTTTATACGGATCCCCAGGCATTTACGCTATCACCTGAGGATGTAATACGGATCTCAAAGGAACTCGTTAAAGGAGAGTCGCATATAGCAAACGCTAAAAACGGGTTACTTGCCGCACTCGATATTTTCGAAGAGGAAATTCGGTCAGGAAAAATGAAGCTTCCCTAAATGGAAACCAGTTACCTTCCTATTCTTCGTAATGATTTGAACTGCATCCCCCTGACAATGAAAGTGACTTTGTGGAAATGATGTTACCTCTTATTGACCAAAGCAAATATATTCCTGAGGAATACGGATTGTAAAAGAGAAACCAAACCGGGTAAATAATCGTCCGGTTAATGCCGTGGTACAGCAAAAAAAGGAGCAGAATAAAAAAAAAAAAGGATGCTGAAGAAATGGGAAGGAAATGAGATTTTGATAATAAGTACCTCACGAATGAGGAGAATATGGGTGATATAACCCAGAAAGCATATTTTGGGTACCATGCATCTACTATTCGGTAGTCTGAATATTTGTAACTCTATGAATGGGTTAATTTCTTAAATCTGGTTTGATACGCCTGCCAATAGTTGAGCTTGATTTTTTCACTAAGGAATGACGCACTCAGCAGGGAAGCTACTTTATTTTTTTCTGATGTAAGTCCCTTAAAAATGTCGTTTACCTGCTTTTCGGTCAATCCTGCATGTTGGGCTAGCGAGTAGAATTGTTGAAGTATCGTACCGTTTGCCAGATTTCGGGGTAACAGCCCATCCTCCAAAGCAAAATCTTTATCTTCAATATGTATTCTGCTATTCAACAAATCATAAGCAGGACTTAACCGATAGTCGCCCATGGGTGTTTCCAAAAGAGAGAAGTTTTTAAAATGGGTATCGCCATTAGAGAATAGATAATTAAACATCAAGATTTTAAATAGTTTAGGGGCTTCCAGTTTGTACGCTGGCAAATGGACTTTCATCAATTCAAACAGCTCTAAATAATTGCCCTCGTATTTGTAATGCTCCCCGTGCGTCTGCGGTGTTCTGCCAGCTAATGATGCAAAATCATCCTGAGCCCATTTACTGCCATCTTCTTTTACATCAAAACGTTTGGTAATGTATGCAGGAGTTCCATTTTTAAAGAAAATCATTGCATTTTCAGCGGTTTCAATGCTGTATACCTGACGAGCTATTTGCATGGTCAGATGTTCATTGGCAGGCATCTGGTCAGCATTTTTTCCGGTACCGGGAATTGGTTTTAAGATGTATGCGCCTTGTTCTCCTTCATTGATTAATCTGAGCTTGTTCTTTTCCAGCAGTACAGAAAATTTTTCCTGAACTCCTGAAATAGAAATACGCTTTTTGTTTTCCGCAAATAAATCATCCGTTTCCTGGTTTGTTGCGGGAGAATCGTATGGCAAAACATGGGGTACGCTGTGCCCGTTAAAAACCCTGTTTAAACAGGTCCTGCTATAAGTGCCATGACCTTCTGCAAGTGTTCCCGGACAATATTTTATTTCTGGCAAACTCATTTCTCTTGTTCAATTTTAAGGACCCTGACTGCTCCGATCGTATCATATTGGGCCGTTGTTAATAGTAAACCGAAATAGTCTTCCGGATCAATCCGCATCAATTTACAAACCACTTGTTTATTGGACCCTTCCGGTAGCATGTTGTAGAAAAATGGGAAAAGGTATTGGGAGTTATATTCCTGTTGCGATCTGGGCAATGTAAGACTTACGCCGGGCTTGTTACTATCAGCCATCCATGCATCATTGTATCGGAAAGTAAACGCCCCATCATCATGTTGAGTCAATATACCTGCCTCTTCTTCTTTGAATAAGATAACTGCGCTTCTCATTTATTCGCCTTTGGTTTCTTAATTTGTAAGCAAACTTCCATTCCAAGTACATCTGCTAATTTATGGATGGTTAGCAAGGTGGGGTTGCCCTTTCCACTTTCAAATTGTTTCAGGGTTCGTAATCCCACTCCGGAAAGCTCAGCAAGCGTTTCCTGTGTTACACGCATCATCTCCCTGCGCTGCTTAATGGTCTGTATTAGATTTTCGAAGTGCATTATATGGCTCTTTATTATGCAAATATACTTTAATTTTATAAAATACAAACAAAAAGAGCACTTAAAGGCACTTTGTGTTAGATTTCGAATTGAGCAAGCTAAATTGCCAACTATAAGTGCTTTATATGGCACTATCAGCATAGAAGTCGCAGCCAATAAAAGGATGTCTTTCGAGTTTACCTATAAGACTTCCAATATATATGCCTACACCGGTAATATTCCTCCGACTGAAGCGATCTGATATTAAAAGCCATGTGGAAGCAATATTTTAAATTCGTAAAGCTCAAGACTGGTAAAGTAGTTACTTCAAAGTTTGGCAAGATTGATTTCACTGCAAATAATATCGGAATTGAAATCATTAAGACGCTTTATGAAAATGGGTTTCCATATCTGGAAATTACAGAAGAGGGCAAAGTTGAATTGTATGGAACAGTTTCCAAAATGGAAAATGTTGAAATGATGATAAAACCCGGACGCGGAAAGAATCAATATAATATCTCGTAGTGAGAATGGATGAAGACTATTAGCCGTTGTCACAATACGCTAATTATTTTTATTTATCAGATTTACAACAACTTTCGTCATTGTATCTTTCTCTTCAGGTCGGCTAACAGCAATCATCAACGTCAGTGCAACCAATGTATTATCGGCAATTCTTTTATTTCCAATTTCATCCAACAATATTCCATTCCGTTCTAAAAAGTACAAGAATAATAAAGCGGCAATTCTCTTATTACCGTCAGAAAATGAATGATTCTTCGTTATAAAGTACAATAGATTCGCAGCTTTCTCTTCAATACTTGGGTACAAATCATTTCCATCAAAAGTCTGATAAATTGATGCAATTGAACTCCGAAATGACTCATCCTTTTCATTTCCAAATAAATCACTGTTGCCATATGTCTTTTTAGCTAGCAAAATATGACGTATCGCCTCCTCGTAAGTTAGTTGATATGTTTCTTTCCCTGAAGTATTATTTATCTGTAGACTCTGATAATCATATTGATCTAATATATCTAAAGCATAAGCATAATCGGATATTATTTTTAATAGTCCTAAACTTTCATCATTTGATAAAGGTTTATACGCCAACACTTTTCCCAGTAATTTAACTGATGCTTGAAGCTCCTTTAGTTGTTCATTCTGTTGAATTAATCGGTTCTCATTTATTGAAAAGCCTTTTATGAGATATTCTTTCAAAACTTTGTTTGCCCACATCCGAAATTGGGTTCCACGTATCGAATTAACCCTATACCCAACAGCAATTATCAAATCAAGGTTATAGTAATTTAATTTCCTTGTTATCTGACGATTACCTTCATTTTGAACTTGTGCAAAAATTGCACAAGTTGAATCTTTATCAAGTTCTCCTGCCTTATAAATATTTGAAATATGCCTGGTAATTGAGGTTCTATTAGTTTTAAATAATTCTTCAAGTTGATACTGATTTAGCCATACAGTATCATTATCCAGTTTGACCTGAATTTCTGTTTTTCCCTCGTCTGTTGTAAAGATCTCAATATCTGAGCTATTCATAAAACATTTTTTTTGCTAAAGTAAAAATAATTGCTCAAATTTTTTAACGTAGTTTAAGATTACATATAAGACTTCCAATATTTATGCCTACACAGGGAATATCCCTCTGACCGAAGCAATCTAATTTGATTATTCATGAGGAAGCAATATTTTTAATTCGTAAAGCTCAAGACTGGTAAAGTAGTTACTTCAAAGTTTGGCAAGATTGATTTCACTGCAAATAATATCGGAATTGAAATCTGTAAAACTGCCTACATTAAGAGATGGATTAACATTCAAAGATGATCCGAATGTTCTGATACTGGCAAGCTGCCCAGGCACAAAAAGCGGTTGATTATATCTTGAAGCATCAGTCAGACGAGTAACCCTGACAATTCGGAAGATCCATTCAGAGAGGCTCGAAAGAGCCTCTTTTTTGTTAACATCTTTTTATTGTAATGATTGCTCCAACAGGCATTGTTAATACCTTTATCGTCTATAATAAAACATTTATGCAAGATGAACAGCAATTTAAAGAGAAATAAGATTTTTAAATATGGCTTTTCCTTGAAATCTCGAACAATATAAGCGACGTTAAAAATAAAATTAACGACAAAATAATAAACCTATAAGTTGATTTTATGGAAATAGTTTCTATATTTGAGCCTTATTTGTATTCGTTTAAATATTCTGATGAAGAATTTGATGAACTCGAAAGGTTATTTGACGAATGGAATGACATCGAAATGCTTCGAAAGTTTTTTGAAGAAAACAGTAAAGATTTAATTTATTATCATATCGATATTGATGATGTAATTATTGAAACCAGAAAAGAAGCTGCTGCACTGCGCAAGAAATTTATCGATTTATCGTTAGAGAGCAGTCCTAAATTGGATGCCATGTTTATGAATCTTGATGATTCTGAATTGCGCATCATTAATATGTCAAAACAAAAATCACGGAGAAGATGGTTGAGAATATATGCAATACGAATTGATACAAATACCTTTGTAATAACAGGTGGTGCAATAAAACTTACGCATCAAATGGAAATAAAAAAGGGGGGCAGACCTCATACGGAAAAAGAATTAAAAAAATTGGACATTTGTAGAAACTATTTAAAAGAACACGGTGTTTATGATGCAGATTCTTTTAATGAATTAGTTATATGAAGATTATGAAAACGGAAACAATAATCAATTTTGAAAAGCTTGTCAGTCAGGAGAAATCCGGATGGCTCGAAAAAGCAAAATGGAGACAAGATAATCAGGCCTGGCTTGAAAAGTCGGCATTAATCGCTCTTAAAGTCCTAAGAGCACTTAGTGATCAGGGAAGCAACCAAAGGAAGTTGGCCGATAAAATGGAGGTATCAGCTCAATACATCAATAAGATAGTGAAAGGAAGTGAGAATCTTTCTCTCGAAACTATTTCAAAACTTGAAATGGCTTTGGGTATTCAGCTGATAGAAGTCGTTGGTTTCAGCTCTTTTGTTAGTTATGAAATTCCGGAATCGGTGCAACCTGAAATAATAGTCAGCTCTGAAATAATGAACATATTGCTTGAGAACAAGTTTTATAGTGGAGATAATAAGCTTAATAGTGGAGAATACGAATCATTTGTTAAAGCTGCATAATGGAAAATAAGAACATCCGTTTTTCTCTGGTTAAAATTAGTACCGATCAGTTTGCTATTATATCCAATTCATTTAAAATTGGTGAAGCCGTGAATTTGAAAACTGGTTTACAATTTGGTGCAGACAAGGCAAGTAAGCTGATTAGTGTTAAAGCATCCTTTCAATTCGAACAAAAGACAATTCCATTTTTAATTGTCGAAGCATCTTGTTTTTTTAAGATCGAACCCAATGATTGGAATGGATTTGTGCAAGAAGGCGAAATTGTTGTACCGAAGAGCATTATAACTCACTTCTCCATGTTGACAGTCGGTACGGTTCGGGGAATATTACATACAAAAACGGAGGGAACCAATTTCAATGGTTTTGTTATACCAACCATCAACGTTACCGAATTGGTAACAAGCGATGTTCGTATGTAGAAATTCTTGAAAACCAATTGTTCAGACATTTCATTCTGACAATCAGAAATATAACATCAAAGAGGCTCTGTACGGCCTCTTTTTTTTGTTAACATCTTTTTATAGTAATGATTGATCCAACTGGTATTTTCAATATCTTTAGCTTTGAGAATAAACCATTGAGGCAATATGGGTAAACTAAACACATTGAAGCTGTTTGAAGATAAAAAAGTGCGTACTGTTTGGGACGACAAACAGGAAAAGTGGTATGTTTCAATAGTAGACGTAATCGCGGCACTTACAGATAGTCCTAATCCACAGGTATATTGGAGAGTATTGAAAAAAAGATTAATCGCGGAGGGTAATCAAACCGTTACAAATTGTAACGGTTTGAAAATGGAAGCCCCTGACGGCAAATTGCGATTGACAGATGTGGCTGATACAGAGCAACTTTTTCGGTTGATACAATCCATCCCATCACCTAAGGCAGAGCCATTTAAATTGTGGCTTGCAGAAGTGGCCAGGGAGCGACTGGACGAAATGGAAGATCCGGAACAAGGCATCGATCGTATGTTGGAATATTATCATCGTAAAGGATACTCCACCAACTGGATTAATCAACGGCTCAAAAGCATTGAGGTACGCAAAGAACTTACGGATGAATGGGAGCAACGAGGTGTAAAAAAAGGTCAGGAATACGCATCACTTACTGACATTATTACGCATTGTTGGTCGGGATTGACCACAAAACAGTACAAGCAATTCAAAGACCTAAAAAAAGAGAGTTTGCGAGATAATATGACGAACCTCGAATTAGCACTCAATACATTGGCTGAGGCTACCACTGCCGAAATTTCCAAACAACACAAACCAAAAACTTTAGACGAAAACAAGCGGGTTGCAGCTCGTGGAGGTTCCATTGTTGGTAATACGAGGAAAGAAATTGAAGCAAACATTGGAAAAAGTATTGTTTCACCTCTGAATGCAAAGAATAAAGAGTTACCCAAAAGCTCCGAAGAAAAATAATTGAATGATAAAATATTGCAAATGATGATGTGATGGGTCGAAAACTTCAGGATGCAGGATTGTTAACTAAAAAGCGGGCTCCCAAAAAAGTCGTACGGAACAAGATGGAATGAAAAATGCCTTTTTGTTATGACTGGTTGTTCAATACGGTATCAAAATTTGTGGTTATTTCAATTGTAATAGTGTTAATCCCGGTTTGGAAAAAGCCTGTTACAACCTGAGCTTTTGTCGAAACCAGAAATTATTCCCAGTTTCACGAGAAGTGAGCTAACAACCATTATGTTTCTCATTGCAGGATAAGGTTGATCGAAAAATATCCGGATCGGGCAAAAAGATGCAAGGTTCTCATCCTGGATATATATATTTATTTTAAAATATGTTAATAAATCGTTCCTCAAATTAAAAAAAAACCGAAAAAAAATTTTTAAAATCCATAAATTTTGATTATAATTGTATCGTTATGTGATCATTACACTCGTTCTTACATTAGTGACCTCCTAGGTGACCTCCACCTGAACGGTCTCTACAAATAACTGATTCATTGATGTTTGTGACTTAAAAAAGGCATCCGGCTACCCCGACTAAATGGGGTTCCTAACCCCTTAAAAAAGCCACAAAAGATTAATTTTGTGGCTTTTTTGATTTTCATCAAATCAAAATAAGCCATTCATTATTAGTTCCTATGAGACCTGCCAGAAGGAATTTATGAGCCTCTTATTACTTTCCAATTCGGGATACTATAAAAAAATTTAACCACAGTTAAAATGGTTCTGATTTGTAAAGGAAGGTGTACAAAATCTTGTTTATCAAATATTCAATTCTTGAATATTGATTATCAGTATATTTTCGCATTACCAGTTCATGAGAACTAAGCCATTCATCACTTACATATCTTTCATACATATTATGCAAGTGATTCTTAACAGTTCCCTCCGCAAGAACTAATTTCTCTGCTATTTATTACCGACTTCTGAATTGTCATACAAAATATAGTTTCATTTGACTAAACATTATCCTAATGTCTTTGTTGACAATTTCATAGCAACAAAAATTAAAATGGACAGAATACCTGTTAGACATATTAAAGCAGTGGAAAAAGAGCTGGTTTTCTCTGAAAGCTTTAGCATACATGATGTTGAAGATTTACTTGCAGGAAAAGATATGGTTCAGGAGCTTCACAGATATAATTTCTTTAATATTCTCGCTTTGGAAAATGGAACGGGTAATCATGAGATCGACTTTTCATCCCACGAAATTTGTAATCATTCTGTTTTCTTCATGCGTCCGGGCCAGGTACATCAGCTTATTTTGAAAGCTGGAAGTACAGGATACCTGATGGAATTTAAGATTGATTTCTATTTTCCCAATGACAAAGTATCAAATCAGCTTTTACGCAAGGCCAGTAATAAGAACCTTTATCAGCTTGATGCCAATAAGTTCAAAAAATTACTTTCGATATTGACATCAATTTTTCAGGAATATACTGACAAACAGGAAGGATATCATGAAGTCATTAAAGCGAATATGGGAATTTTCTTTATCGAACTTATACGGAATCAGCAGAATAGCAAAGTCCTATCGAATACTAACACTCCTTATAATCAGGAGCGCCTTGAGGAATTTTTAGAACTTTTGGAGACTCATATTTTTAGCCAAAAGCAAGTGTCACAATATGCTGATATTTTGAACCTTTCCTCCTTTCAGCTTAATGCAATCACTAAAGCAACCCTAGGTAAAAACTGCTCGGAGCTAATTAATGAATATGTTATTTTGGAGTCCAAAAGATACCTTCTTGCGACATCAAATAAGGTAAATCAAATAGCAGATCATCTTGGTTACGAAGATATTTCCTATTTCACAAGGTTTTTTAAAAAACATACTGGATTTTCACCTGAGGCGTTCAGAAACAATTTCAAATAAGTCCTATTCAACTTCATTTTTGTCCTATCCTGCGGATTACATCGGGAAGTACCTTTGCTAAATAAATATTACAAATATTCAAAAAAGCAATCAGTATGAATACAAAAATGAAATTAATTGCCTCTTTGAAGATATGGATTGTAATCTATCCATCAAACATGTTGTTTTTTTATATGTTCTGGCAAACATTATCCGTACTGCCATTATACCAAAGGACTTGCATACTAACTCTTTCCTTAGCTCACTGTATAATGTTTGTCGGCGTACCATATTATGATTTAATCATCCGCCTGTTTTTACCTAAAAATGACAAAGGATAAAGCGGGGTGAAAGCTGCCGGGAAAACCTCAGCCAAATCTTCCAGATACAAATTGATCAGGCAAAGTGGACTCAATATAACAGTGCTCGCATTAAGATTCCTTTATTAAAATTTTCAAAATAAAATGACAGATAATAAACAATTTGATGTAATAATCATTGGAGGAAGTTATTCGGGGCTTGCGGCAGGTATGGCTTTAGGCAGGGCACTGAGACAGGTTTTAATTATTGATAGCGGAAAACCTTGTAATATGCAAACGCCTCATTCGCATAACTTCCTAACCCAAGACGGAAAAACACCTAAAGAAATTGCAGCTCTTGCCAGGCTGCAAGTGGAAAAGTATAATACAGTAGCATTCTTCAACGGTTTGGCAATAAATGGCGCGAAAGCCGATAATGGATTTGAAATTCAGACCGCCTCAGGTGAAACATTTAGTGCAAAGAAATTAATTTTCGCAACAGGTATTAAAGATACAATGTCTGATATTGAGGGATATGCCGAATGTTGGGGTATTTCGGTTCTACACTGTTCCTATTGTCACGGATACGAAGTAAGATATGAAAGAACTGGTATTTTGGGTAACGGAGAATATGGTTTAGAGTTCTCTAAACTTATTTCAAATTGGACAAAAGACCTTACACTTTTTACCAACGGAAAATCTATTTTGACTGCAGAACAGTCTGTTAAGCTTAAACGTCACAATATAAAAATATCTGAAACTGAAATTAAAAAGTTGGAGCATTCTAACGGAAATCTTCAAAATATCATTTTCTCAGATGGTACAAAATCTTCGATAAAAGCCATGTATGCCAATAGTCCTTTTGAGCAACATTGTACTATTCCCGAAACTATGGGGTGTGAAATGACAGAACAGGGATACATTAAAATTGATCCTTTGCAAAAGACCACTGTTCATGAAATCTCTGCCAGCGGTGATAATACGACGCGTATGCGCACGGTAGCCAATGCTGTAGCTTTGGGTGCAACTGCGGGAATAATGGTAAATAAGGAAATAATTGAAGAAGAATTTTAAATGTTAATTTTAAAAAAACAGAATATGAATTTCGACGAACAGGCTCAAGTTTGGGATAAAGACCCGAAAAAAATAGAAAGAGTAAAAGTAGTGGCAAAGGAAATAATTAATTTCATACAACCGTATCAAAAACTTAGTGCTTTTGAATTTGGATGTGGCACAGGATTACTAAGTTTCGAACTAAAAGATTCCTTCAATAGAATTACGTTGGCTGATAATTCTGAAGAAATGATAAAAGTTTTAAAGGAAAAAATTAAGGCTGCAGGCATCAAAAATTTTGATCCTCTAATAATTGACCTGAATGAGGAGGACATTACTATATCAATGCAGGATGTGGTTTATACTTTAATGGCTCTTCATTATATGCCCGATATCGACAAAACTTTGAAAGCATTCAATTCAACAATAAAACAAAATGGATACTTATGCATAGCGGATTTAGTAAAAGAAGATGGTTCATATCATGCTCATGAAAATGATTTTAATGCACAGAACGGTTTTGACAGGAAAGAATTAACGGAGATATTACTTATTAATAACCTCAAAGTTGTGTTTTATAATGTATGCTATGTAATTGAAATAGAAGTGAATAATGAGGCTAAAAAGTATCCTCTGTTTCTAATGATAGGTAAGAAATCATCAAACTGATATCATAAGGTCAAAGATTGAAGTCTGAGTGTTTTCTTTATTGAACTTGTTAGAAATAGGTAGAATAGAAAGAAAACACGCCGATTCATCAAACTGCAAAGGATCACTTGAAACAATTCCTCTTAAAATTAGCTCCTTTATTATTACCGTCATAGATTAATCTTTTCTGAAAAGTTGGTACTTTAAAGTAAGCGACTCGATGGCCAATTGATTGCTGGTGCTGTTTAAGGCCGATAATTCCCATGAAAACGGGAACGCTTTGATGATGGTCCATGAAGCCAGTATTCCACCATTAGCCCCCAGCAAAGCCACTTTGATATCCTTAGGATCAAATTTGAAATATTCAATGGCATCACGGCACCAACGGTCTAACTTCGAATTAAGCAATAAGCATCGTTTTAAAACCAGGTTCCCGAACTTTGGCGAAGAAGGGAGGTGGTAAACAAAGTTATTGTCACTATCTTCTTTCTTCCCTTCCGTTCCAATAGTTACGTCTAAGCCCGAAACTTCCTGAAAACTACTTTCCATGTCATCCTGACCATCAAATCTAACAGAAAAATAGAAGGCAATTGGCGGAGCAAAATCAGACTTGAAAAGATCTTCACTTATCATATTTATTACCCATTACTTATAGTTAAACCTTCATGCATAATCTCTATACTTTCAACTGCAACTTCGTTTCCGTCCGATTTCAAATCGGTTGAACTGATTTTGGTTGGCCAGGCATTTAAAAGCGTCCATGTCATCGTTGGATTTCCTGCTTCATCCAAAAGTTTAATGACCACATCCTGACGCTCGATAGTATTCATCTTGATCTTATTATACCAGTTCCAGAAGTTGTTGTCGTTTGCAAATAAACCTTTTTTCATCTTTACATTGCTATTTTTCACGATGCCGGGCATATTAATTTCTGAAAAAACCGGACTATTACCGTGCCTGTATTCTATTGACTGCGCTTCGATATCTAAACCACTAATTTCCTGAAAAGGAATATTCGTAGTACTACCCCAGTCGACCATAAAATAAAATTTTGGTAGTGGCCAATTTTTGTCTTGTGCTTCTCCTGCCATGATTTTAAATTTTTATAGATTAATGAAAATTTGTTTTAATTACGATTTTTGCATTTGTTGTTCAAACGTAATAACGATGAATTCAGCAGGTCTTACAATGGCAAGTTTTAAGGAGACCAGCATTTTACCTTCTAAAATATCTAAACCTGTCATGGTGGTACCCAGTCCAACCTGAACGTCGAAGGCATCCTCAGAAGAGGCTCCCGCTAAAGCGCCTTGCTTCCATTTTTCGGTAAGGAAGTTAACAATCATGCTCTTGACAGAAACCCAGGTATTCGCATCGTTGGGTTCAAAAACATATGACCTTAATGCCAGTTTTATCGATTGTTCCAACATAATCATGGTTCGCCTTACATTGATGTATTTCCAGTCCAGACTGTTTCCATCAAGTGTCCGGCCTCCCCAAACTAAAGTTCCAATGCCGGGGAAAGTCCTTATTGCATTGATTGATTTTCCTGAAACGGCATCGACATTCAAATTTTCCTGTTCCTCATGTGTGATGTTTACCGCTGGTTTGATAACACTGTTGAGACTGATGTTCGCAGGCGATTTCCATACACCTCTGCTGTTATCGACCATTGTATAAATACCTGCCATTGCAGAAGAGGGTGGAAGAATATTTGTTATCTCCCTGATTTCTTCAAGCAGATTTGAATAGGTAGGGCTGGTAGCCTCTAAACCTGAATGATAGTTGTGCTTTTTTTGTGTGATGTAATTCGCAATTAACTTCCGGACTTCCTTCAGATCCTCTTTTTCTTCCAAAGCTGTAAATGCTTCAAACGAAAAACCATCTAACAGTTTACCATCTTTCACTGCTGTTTCTAATCCTGTTGGATTATCACTTATTAAAGCAGTGGCCAGATCATTTGGTTTTTCTTGTATTAAAGCGATTTTAAAGTCATTCATATCAACCGGAAAATTTGCAGCTAAATTCTTTGCTGCAAATTCAGGAAGTAATTTGTTCAGATCGACAGAAGCATCAAGGTTCTCATAGGTGATTTCATCTTTCCGGACAATATTAGTATTTAACCAGGGATAATAAGCCGCAGCATAATTAAGATTTTCTGTACCTATTTGTTCCCTGAATTTTGTTATAGCATTTGCATCTAATACTTTGAGAGCATCGTAGCCTTCAGAATTATCCAGAATCGCAACTCTGTTCTGCATTTCGGCGCAATGAGCAAGTACTTTTTTATACAATTCGTAACAGTCATCCTTTAGTTTAACTGCATCCGGAATTACAATTATAGTTGGTTCCTGTTCATTGAGTAAGGCATTTAAACCCGCTTCAAGTATATCTTTTTGGACCTGGACAATTTTATCTTTTTCACCATAAGTGCCAACAGATACAATGTAGCAGGTATTTCCTCCGTTATTAAAAAAGAGCTGAATACCCCGATACATATACAAATCATGGTTCGGCAAATAATGAATGGCTTTTGTCTCTCCATTAATCGTGATTTTATGTTTGTTTGGTTTCCCTGGATCATCCGTATCAAGCGTAAACTTTGGATTAAACGCTCCTCCAAAAAGAAGGTGATATTCGGCTATCGAAGTTATTCTTATGGGTTGATTCACCAGAGATTTACCATTTTTTGAAGCCTTTTCAGTATACCCTATAAAGGCCGGAACAGCTGTTGCTACCTCGACGACCGAGTTGGGAAAAGCATTTGTTTCTTCGATATAAACACCAGGGGTTATCAGGTTTTTTGCCATCCTATTGCAAGTTAAATTTATCTATAACTTAAGGGAGCTTCTAAAAATTCGTTTTTTTAATATTCTTCAGTCAAATTTTTCTTACCAAAGCGGAATTTGATCTTTCTGTATTTTAGGCAATCTTCAGACTGCAATGAAAAGACCTATTTTTTGGTCTTTTATGGAGAAAAATTATCTGATTCTTTCAATTTCCGCTCGCTTATATATTTGTTTTACAGATTTTAAGCAGTTCTTCTGATCAATTGTTCGTATCTGAAAATATTGTATGTC
>Ga0209386_1000821_pt1 | contig 13983 bp, 15 predicted proteins | sample NGEPertwo_FD_184510 | JGI IMG/M metagenome (GOLD analysis project Ga0209386, IMG submission 184510) | Arctic peat soil microbial communities from the Barrow Environmental Observatory site, Barrow, Alaska, USA - NGEE Permafrost154B-two... | ecosystem: Environmental > Terrestrial > Soil > Wetlands... | reverse complement strand
AGGCCGGGCTGGTGAACTTCCTACGGCTCGCGGTGGTGCCGGTCGTGCTCGGGGAGGGAATCGCGCTCTTCGAGCGCTCACTCGGCGGACTCAGTCTCGAGTTGCGGGGGGAGCGCCGCTTCGAGAGCGGGATCGTCGAACTCAGCTACTCCGTCAGCTGAGATTGAACCTCTCCCCCGGCTTGGGTACCGCTACCTCGAACCCCAGGCGCGACTCGAGCACTCGCTGAAGCGCGAAGGCGGCTTCGGGCTCTCCGTGAGTCAATAGAGTCAGCCGCGGCGGTGCGATCTGCGAGGCCCACTCCACCAGTTGCTCCTCGTCGGCATGGGCGGAGAAGCCGGTTAGATCGTGAATGTGCGCCCTGACCGCTATCTCCTCACCGAAGATGCGCACGGGGTCGCTGCCGCCCAGGATCCGTCGCCCCAGAGTGTGTTGCGCTTGGTAGCCGACGAAGACCACGTGCGCTTCCGGCCTCCACAGGTTGTGCTTCAAGTGATGTTTGATGCGTCCGGCCTCGGCCATCCCGCTCGAGGAGATGATGATCACCCCCTGCATCCCATTGAGCGCGCGCGACTCATCGGCCGATTCGGTGAAGTGCAGTTCCGCGAAACGGAAGATGGGACCGTTATCCGCGATCATGGCCTGGGCTTCTTCGTCGAAGACGTCACGGTGACGGCGATAGACCTCCGTGGCCTCTGTGGCCAGAGGACTGTCCACGTAGATAGGCAAGTGGCACTTCTCTTCCTCGCAGATTTGGCGCAGGTAGTAGATGATCTCCTGCGTCCGGCCCACGGCGAAGCTGGGGATGATGATGTTGCCTCCACTCGCCTTTGCTGCCTTGATTATCCCGCGCAACTCTTCGATGGCGTCCTTGGTCTCCTCGTGCCTTCGCCCGCCGTAGGTGGACTCCAGTACCAGGTAATCGGCCCGCATCCCCGATTCGGGGTCACGGATCAAAGGTCTTTCGGGCTGACCGACGTCCCCGCTGAATACCAGGCGAACCGGGGCATCCTCCGGACCGGCCGGGAGCAGCGTGAGCTCCAGGATGGCGGATCCCAGGATATGGCCGGCATCCCAGAAGCGCAGGCGAACCTCCGGACCGATGCTGACGTCCTCGCCATAGTTGTGGCTCTGGAACAGCCCGATGGCGCGGTCCGCATCTTCTCGGGTGTAGGCGGACCTCCAGGGCTTGCGCCCGGCCCGCTTGCCCTTACGGGTGCGCCACTCGGCCTCCATCTCCTGGATGTGCGCCGAATCGCGAAGCAGCACGGCGGCCAGATCGGCGGTGGTGGCGGTCGAGTGGATGGTGCCCTGGAAGCCCTCCGCCACCAACCGGGGAATCAGCCCGGAATGATCGATATGAGCGTGGGTCAGGATCAGAAAATCGATCTTGGCCGGATCGAAAGGAAGGGGCAGCAGGTTCTTCTCGGCCTCCTCGGTATTTCCCTGATGCAGGCCAAAGTCCACCAGAAAGCGGGTGCTGCCCGTCTCGACCAAGTAGGCGGATCCGGTGACCTCGCGGGCGGCGCCGAGTACGGTGAGCGTGGGGGGCATCAGGGACCTGCCTTTTCTAGGTTCTGGTTGAGGTCGGCGTCAAGCGCTAGAGAGGCCGCGGCCTCCAGGGCCAGGTACGTGGGGAAAGGCAAGAGCGGCCCGCTGCGCGCGGCCGCGGCGATCATGGCGGCGTTATCGGTGCAATAAGAGAGTCTGGGAATCACTACCTCGAAGCCGGCGCCGGCACCTTCGCGCTCCAGTCGGCGCCGCAAAAGGGAGTTTGCGGCCACGCCCCCGGCTACGGCCAGAGTGGGCACGCCGGCCTGTGTCCCCGCCTGGACCAACTTGGAGATAAGCGCCTCGACGACGGCTTCCCGATAGGCGGCCGCGATATCGGCGCGGTTGGTCCGGCGATCCGCCTCGTCCATCTCCCGCAAGAGGTAGTACATGGCCGTCTTCACACCGGAAAAAGAGAAGTCCAAGTTTCCCTTCCGCGCCAGGCCGATCGGGAATTGGAAGCGGCCCGACTCGCCCTGCTCGGCCAACGCGTCCAGCTCGCGCCCTCCGGGGTAGCTCAGGCCGAGCAAACGGGCGCCCTTGTCCATCGCCTCGCCTGCGGCGTCGTCCAGGGTTTGGCCGAGCAGCCGGAAGGTGCGGCTATCCTCCACCAAGATCAGCGAGGTGTGACCGCCAGAAGCGATCAGAGTGACCATGGGGAAGGCGACCTGGGGCTCGGTCAGCCAGACGGCGGCCAGGTGACCGTGCAGGTGGTGCACCGGCACCAACGGCAGTCGATGCGACCACGCGATTGCTTTGGCCGTATTCAGACCGATGAGGAGCGCGCCTATGAGTCCCGGGCCCACCGTCACCGCCACGCGGCCGAGGTCCTCTGGGCGCAGTCCGGCCTCGGCCAACGCCTCCCGCACCACCACGGTGGCCCGCTCCACATGGGCGCGACTGGCCACCTCGGGCACCACTCCGCCATATTTCTCGTGAATCACGTCCTGGGAGTGGACCACCGAGGCCAGCACCGACCCCGATTCGTCCATGACGGCGGCCGAAGTGTCGTCGCAGGAGGTCTCCACTGCCAGAATCGGGCCTTCGCCCACTGTCAGCACGGCTGGATTCCGGTCAACCACGTCTCCCCTTCCGCCGGGCCTCGGTTTGGCCTTCGTGCGGACGCACCATGATGTAGGCGTCCTCCCGGTTGGCGTGGTAGTAGGCAGGCCTTCTCCCCGACACCTGAAAGTCCCGCCGGTCATAGAGGCGAATGGCGGCCTCGTTGGAAACCCGCACCTCCAGCGTCAGGTCCACGCCACTGTCCGCGGCGAGCAGCACAAGCTCGTCGAGCAAGAAGCCGGCCAGGCCCTGGCGGCGGTGCTCGGGGGCAATGGATACGTTCATCAAATGCCAGACGTCGCCGTAATAGCGGGAGACCAGGTAGCCCACGAGCTCACCCCCCTCGGCTTCGACCACCCGGGTCCAGCCCAAAGGATTCCGCACCTCCCCCAGAAACATACGGTACGTCCAAGGCGCGGGATACACCTTCTGCTCGAGCTCCAGAACCGCGGGGAGGTCGCGCACGTCCATCTTCCGCACCCGGTATCCCTCCGGCGGCTGCATCAGGCCCAGGGATCCTTCATCTTCTTGATGTGCTGGTCGGCATCCGGTGCCCGGACGTACAGGGGGCGGACGGCTTCGGGAGAGCCGAGCTCTCCCAGCCGGGGGGCACCGCCGGCAAAGAGGTCTGCCAGAAGATCGACTGTGGTGGACGGCTGGGATTGCGCTTCCCCCGAGGAAGGACCCTCGGCGGGCGTTTGCTGCAGGCTTTCTTGGCCAAGCACCAGGAACTCCGCGGAAGGCAGCCACTCCTCATGCGCCACCCGGCCGTCGCCCACTATCCAGGTGTCGGCGAAAGAGCCGGGACCCCTGTCGGCGAAGGTGGAGTGGTCCAAGCCCTCGATGGATCCCTCCAAGCGGTCGGGATCGATGACAAAAGGGGTCCGACTCAGCCGCCACCCGTCCTCTGCACGCTCGTAGACGGCGGCGAATACCTGTCCCCGGCGGGCGTCGATGGTGGGGATCACGCGGCCGACACCGGCCGGGGCCGCCAGAACCGCCCGCGCTGCGAGCGCGGAGAGCGCCGTGCGTCCGATCACGGCAATCCCCAGGGCTAGCGCCGCAGCGCGGGCGGCCGCCACGCCGATGCGCACGCCGGTAAAGGTTCCGGGCCCGACGCCCACGACCAGGCCCCGGAGATCCCTGGGCCGAAGCCCGGCGTCCGCCAGCACCCGTTCGACCATGGGGAATAGCGTCCTGGTCTGTGAGCGGGCCTCGTCCTCGGCAGCCTGGGCGGCCACCTGCCACACCCCCTGCTCCCGGACCAAGGCGGCCACCGAACCGCGTGTGGTCGAGGTTTCCAGGGCAAGAACGGCCGAAGGCGCAGTCGCTGAGCCGGAGCGCGGGGGTTGAGGTCGGCTTCCGGGTGAACCGTTCAAGCCTCGGCCTCCTCCGCCGAATCCCAGCGGGCCGCCGCCTCGGCGGTGCCCGCGATCACCTCGAGTCTGCGGGTGTCGACCGTTTGATGCTCGAGCTTCACGGCGTAGTCCGCCTCCCCCAGCCTTTCCAGGCCCGCTTCCGGCCACTCCACCAGGGTGACTGCGTCCGGCGCCACATAATCTTCCAGGGCGAGGACGTCCTCGTCGAGGATCAGTTCGAGCCGATAGAGATCCAGATGGTTGACCGTCAGCCGGCGTCCCCGGTAGACGTTCGCGATTGTGAACGAAGGACTCCGCACCGGATCGGTGACCTCGAGCCCACGCGCGATGGCCCGGACCAGCGCGGTCTTTCCCGCCCCGAGAGGGCCTTCGAGCAAGATCAGCTCCCCGCCCCGCACGATTCGGGCGAACCAGCGGCCTATGCGCTCCAGTTGATGCAGATCCACCGCGTCGGCTGCGAAGACCAAGCGCCCGCCGGCCGAACCGGCGCCCGCATCTTCGGGCCCGGGGTCGGGAGCATGCCGCGGTCTGTTCACCACAGAGGGAGCTGCTCCGCCTCGTCGTCGACCGCGGGCGGAGCCGAGCTCTCCAGCGCTGTTACCGGTTCAGCCGCCGGCTCCGTAGCGGGACCTTTGAGCACGGACTCTCCGCGTTGCAACAGAAGACGCAGCCGTCCGAAATCCTCTTCCAGCACCCGTCTGTTGGCCGGGGTGTACATCGCAGCGGCCGGATGGAAGACCGGGAAGACCACTACGGGCACTCCTCCCACCTCCATGCGCTTGGCCTTGCCGCGCACAGCGCCCATGGGCGCTGTGGTCTCGGCGATCAGATGCGTGGCGAAACGACCCAGCGTGCAAAGCACGCGCGGCCGGACGATTTGCACCTGCCGGAACAGATTCTCCCAGCAGGCGTCGATCTCCGCGGGTTGAGGGTCCCGGTTCTGCGGAGGTCTGCACTTGAGAACATTAGCTATGTAGACCTCGCCGCGGGAAAGCCCGATCTGCTCCAGCAACTCGTTGAGCAGCTTGCCCGCCTGCCCCACGAACGGCTCCCCCTGCTTGTCTTCGTTGAAGCCGGGAGCCTCTCCGACGAACATCAGGTCGGCGTCGGCGCTACCCGTGCCAAAGACGATCTGTGTTCGTCCCTCGGCCAAGCCGCAGTCCCGACAATCGGCCAGACTCGCGGCCAGTTTCTCCAGGCTTTCCGTGGGTTCGCGCAGCCGGCTCCCAACTCTCTTCGGCGGTCTAGGAAGCTCCCGTATTCTCCGTGGGCAGCACGAAGCAGAGTACCAAATAGGCCAACACAATGATCAGGTTGGGCCCGGGCAGCAGGATGGAAACCACCCACAGCAGCCGGACGATACTCGGGTCAAGACCCACGTAATCCGCGATTCCCGCCGCCACTCCGCAGAGCATCTTCTCGTCCCGGAATCGCACCAGTTTCTTCTTCGCCATGTCACTCTCCTAATGGATGCGGCCGCTCTTTTTGATGACTTACCCAAAGTCCCGAAGCTCACCACTCCGTAACCACCGTGGTATCCTCCTCACGCCGTCTGGTATCTGCCCGCAGAACTGGAACGGGACGACTTCTGAACACATCGCCCGAAAACAGGTCCGCCCTCACCCGTGGCGCGTCTGAACGCGCTCCCTTTCCCCAACCCAAGTCATCCCCGCCCCGCATGGCCATCATCGGAGCGGGCCGCATGGGCGTTGCCTTAGGGGTGGAGTTGATGGCGCAGGGTGCCGAGCTTGCCGGTCATCTCAACCGGACCGCCGAGAGCCGTCGGCAAGCCGCCCAGAGATTGGGCGTGCCTGCCGCGACCGACCTCCACAGCCTTGCCGCCCGCAAGCCCGAACTATGGCTCTTGACGGTTCCGGACGCTTCCCTGCCCGAGGTGGTGGACACGCTCTTTCCTCTCATCGAGCCGGGTCAATACGTAGCCCACACCAGTGGCGCCACCTCGGTGTCTGTCCTGGAACCCTGCGCGGCGCAGGGAGCCGTGACCCTGGCCTTCCACCCCTTGCAGACGGTGACCGCTTCGCCGGCTCCCGAGCTCTTCCGGGGAGTCAGCATCGCGGTGACGCCGGGAACCGCGGGCGCCTGGGAGGCCGGCCTTCGCTTGGCGGAACTCCTCGGCGCGCGCCCTTTCCCGCTGCGGGACGAGGACCGCGCCCTCTACCATGTGGCCGGCGTCATAGCCAGCAACTACGTCGTCACCCTCGCCTGGCTGGCGCGGCAGCTCTTCCAGCGCGTGGGTATTCCCGCCGACGGCGCTCTCGAAGCCCTGCTACCACTGACCACCAGAGCGGTGGAGAATCTGCGAGAGGTGGGAATTCCCCAAGCGCTGACCGGCCCCCTGGCGCGGGGAGACCTCGCCACCATCGCCCGGCACCTCTCGGCTCTCGAGAGGGAAGCTCCCGAAGCCCTGCCCGTCTACCGGGCGCTCGGAGGGGCCACGGTCGGCCTGCTGACCGAGCACGAGTTGCTGCCCGCAGCCACGCTCTCGGAACTCAAGCAGATACTCGCACCGCTGACGCCGCCAGACCCAAGCAACTCGTCCACGCCGCCCAAAGGAACCCGATGACCACCAGCATTCAGCAGAAACGTGAGCACTCAGCCGAAGGCCGGGCCACCGTCACCACCTACGAGATCCTGGTATCCACCGCCGGCGATGCCGACATCATCGGCCTCTCCGAGGAGGTGACCTCCCTGCTGCGAGACTCGGGCCTCACCGCGGGCAGTGCCACCGTCTTCCTCCCCGGCGCAACCGGGGCGATCACCACGCTGGAATTCGAACCCGGAGTGGTGGCCGACTTCCAGCGCCTGTTCGACGAGTTGGCCGCGGCGGACCGCGACTACCGGCACAACCTGCTGCTGGGTGACGGCAACGGCCACTCTCACATCCGTGCAGGGCTCCTGGGCCCGAGCCTGGTGGTGCCCTTCGCCGAGGCGCGGCTTCTGCTGGGGACCTGGCAGGAAATCTGTCTTGTCTGCGTCGACAACCGCGCGCGGGAGCGCCGTCTGGTGGTTCAGTTCTCCGGGGTGAGCGCATGAAGGCGCGCCTGCAGTTGGCGCTGGACTTCGTTGATCTGCCCCGCGCGCTGCGGGTAGCCGAGCAGGCCGTCGAGGGTGGAACCGACTGGCTGGAGGCGGGCACCCCTCTGATCAAGAGCGAGGGTCTGCAGGCGGTGCGGGCTCTTCGGGAGCGCTGGCCCAACCTCACCATCGTGGCCGACATGAAGACCATGGACGCGGGTCGCGCCGAGGTGGAGTACGCGGCAAAGGCGGGTGCCAAGGTGATTGGCGTGCTGGGCGCGGCCTCCGACGCCACCATCCGCGAGTGCGTGGAGGCGGGCCGCAATTACGGCGCCGAGATCATCGTGGACATGATCCAGGTCTCCGACCCGGTGGTGCGGGCCCGCGAGGTCGAGGCGCTCGGCGCCTCCTACATCGGAATTCACGTGGCCATCGACGAGCAGATGGCCGGCCGCACGCCTTTCGAGGTGCTGAAGCAGGTGGCGGAGGCGGTTTCCATCCCCGTAGCCGTCGCCGGCGGCATCAATTCGGAGACCGCGGCGGCGGCCGTTGAGGCCGGCGCCGCCATTGTCATCGTGGGCGGAGCCATCACCAAGGCCAAGGACGTGCGTGAGGCCGCCGCCCAGATCAGACAGGCGCTCGACGAGGGCACCAGCGTCAAGTCGGAGTACTTCGTGCGCGCGGGCGAAGCCGATTTGCGAGAGCAGTTGCTCCGGGTCTCAGCAGCCAACGTCTCGGACGCGCAGCACCGCAGTGGCGATCTTCCCGGTATCACGCCTCGGGTCCCCGGAGCAAAGATGGCGGGACCCGTGCTCACCGTGCGCACCTACCCCGGCGATTGGGCCAAGCCGGTGGAGGCCATCGACGAAGCCGAAGAAGGCACCGTGCTGGTCATCGATGCGGGAGGTTCCCTGCCCGCGGTCTGGGGCGAGCTGGCCACCCACTCGGCGGTGCAGCGCAAGCTGGCCGGGGTGGTCATTCACGGGGCCGCCCGCGACCTGCCCGAGATTCTCGCGCTGGGTTTTCCCCTCTTCTCCAGCCTGGTGACCCCCACGGCGGGCGAGCCCAAGGGCTTCGGCGAGATCGGAGCCCCGATCCGCATCGCCGGGGTGACCATCCGCACGGGCGACTGGGTGGTGGGCGACAACGACGGGGTCTGCGTGATCCCCAAGGAGAAGGCGGTTGAAATCACCAACCGGGCCATGGACGTGCTCGAGCGGGAGAACCGCCTGCGCCAGGAAATCCAGGAAGGCAGCACCCTGAGTCAGGTGGCCTACCTGCTCAAGTGGGAGAAGCGATAGGCCGTCCAGGTGCCCACTCCGGAAGTCTCGCGCGCCGTATACGGCACCCTGGCTCCCCACGAACAGTTCGACGCCTATCGCTTCTCGGTGGAAGAGGGCGGCGCCTGCCGTCCCGGTAGATCGGGCGGTGCCTCCCCAAAGGCGAACTCCGCGTGGCCGCCCCCCGGCGACAGAGCAGAGGGACCTAGCTCAGGTCGATGATCACGTTGTCGATGAGCCGGGTCCGCCCGAAGTAAACAGCCACCGCGAGCAACACCTCCCCGCCGATACGCTCGACGCTCTGAAGCGTCTGCGTGGAGACCAGTTCGACGTAGTCCACGCGGGCTCCCGGGGCGCCTTCTATCCGCCGTCGCACCTGCTCGCGCACCACTTCCGCGTCCCGCTCGCCCGCTCGCGCCGCGACCTCAGCCTCGCACAGGGCGCGCTGAAGGATGGGGGCGGCGCGGCGCTGCTCCTCGGAGAGATAGACGTTCCGCGAACTGAGCGCCAGCCCATCGGCTTCGCGCACGATGGGAGCCACCACCACCTCGACACCCAGATCGAGGTCGCGGGTGATGCGGCGGATGACGAGCGCCTGTTGAGCATCCTTCTGACCGAAGTAGGCACGGTCGGGACGGCAGATACCGAAGAGCTTGGTGACCACCGTGGTCACGCCGCGAAAGTGGCCGGGACGGCTGCGGCCGCAGAGGCCTCGAGTGAGTTCCTCCACCTCGACCCAGGTGCGGTGATCGGGGGCGTACATCTCCTCCGCCCCGGGCGCGAACACCAGGTCGACTCCCGCCTGTTCCGCGAGCTCGAGATCACGTCCGAGGTCGCGGGGGTATCTTTCGAGATCTTCTTCCGGGCCGAACTGAGCGGGGTTCACGAAGATCGAGAGGACGACGTAGTCGTTCTCCTGCCGCGCCCGCCGGACCAGGGAAAGATGGCCCTCATGCAGATAGCCCATGGTGGGCACGAGGCCGACCGAGGCTCTACGCCCCCGGGCCTCCTCGACCAGAGCGCGCACCTCGGCCTTCTCCCGACTTAGCTGCACCGCTTACTCCTCCACGCCGCCGGCGGCCCGCGCATCGCCCAGAGCGGGAACCCCGGCGAGTGAGGTCGCCAGCCGCACCGCCCGGCGCACGCCGGCCGATACCACGTCGACCGCGGCGGTACCCACCTGGAAGATACTCGCCGGACGTTGCCCGGTGGCCATAACGAAGACCGCGTCGCCGTCCACCGGAGTGTGCACGGGAGAGATGGTGCGCGCCAGCCCGTTGTGGGCCATGCGGGCAACCATGAGACATTCGACTTTGCGCAGATCCGCGTTGGTCACTACCACGGAGAGGGTGGTGTTCTGGCCCGCGCGCTCGAATAGGGGGTAGTCATGCTGCGTCAGCAGGAAGCGGTGAGCATCCACGAAGCCGCCGCCCGCGCGGGCCCCGGCCAGGATCGAGCCGTCTTCCGCAAGGACATCGCCGAAGGCGTTCGTCACCGTCAGCGCCGCCACCCGCACGTCCCCCGGGAGCGTCATGGCCGCGGCGCCGAAGCCGCCCTTCATCCAACCGGTCTCCCCCAGCACCTTGCCCACGGTGGCCCCGGTGCCGACACCCACGCTACCTTCTTGGAGTTCCGGCGGTTCTGCGCCGGAAGCCGCCGCAGTAATGCCGGCCATAGCCGCCTCGGCCGCCGCGTATCCGGCGTCTGGCCGCGGCCGCCTGCCGGGCTCACCCAAGCCCAGATCGTAGATGACCGCGCCGGAGACCAGGGGAATGGCGGCGTAGGGAGTGGCGTAGCCCAGCCCCCGCTCCTCGAGATACCGCACTACGCCGTCGGCCGCAGCCAAGCCGGGCGCGCTACCTCCGCAGAGGATGACCGCTTGGATCTGGGAGACACTGGCGAGCGGGGAGAGCATGTCGGTTTCCCGGGTGCCCGGAGCCATGCCGCGGACCTCGGCCGAGGCGATCGCGCCCTGCGGGGCGAGTACCACGGTGCAACCGGTGGCCCCCTCCCGGTCGGTCCAGTGACCGGCGGACACACCCTCTATGTCCAGCTTGAAGCTCACGGCGGCGGTGCGAGGTCCAAACCGGTTAGCGGGAGTTCTTCCTCATCGCTTCTAGGAACTGGGTGTTCGATTTGGTCTCTTTTAGCTTGTTGATCAGCAACTCGATCGCCGCGTTCGGTTCGAGGGCGTGCAGCACGGAGCGGAGCTTCCAAACCACCTTGGCCTCTTCTGCGCTCATCAGCAATTCTTCCTTCCTCGTGCCCGACTTCTCTATGTCGATGGCGGGGAAGATGCGCTTGTTCGCGAGTCCGCGGCTGAGGTGGACCTCCATGTTGCCGGTCCCCTTGAACTCCTCGAAGATGACCTCGTCCATACGCGACCCCGTATCGACCAGGGCGGTGGCCAGGATGGTCAGTGAGCCGCCTTCCTCGATATTACGAGCGGCTCCGAAGAATTTCTTGGGCGGGTAGAGCGCGGTGGAGTCGACGCCGCCGGAAAGGATGCGGCCGCTGGCGGGTGCCGCCAGGTTGTAGGCCCGGGCCAGCCGGGTGATCGAATCGAGCAGAACGACCACGTCCCTGCCCACCTCTACCAGGCGCTTGACCCGCTCGAGCACCAACTCGGTCACCTGTAGGTGGTTGTCCGCGGGCTGGTCGAAGGTCGAGGCCACCACTTCGCCGTTCACCGAACGCTCCATATCGGTAACTTCTTCAGGGCGTTCATCGACCAGCAACACCAGCAGGTGCACCTCGGGATTGTTCTCGGTGATGGAATTGGCCAACTCTTTGAGAATGGTGGTCTTACCGGCCTTCGGCGGGGAAACGATCAGACCCCGCTGCCCCTTGCCAATCGGGCTGACCAGATCCATGACGCGGGGTGCGGTGCGGTCGGGGCTGGTCTCCAGACGCAAACGCTCTTCGGGAAACAGGGGCGTCAGCGAATCGAAGTTTGGGCGATGGCGGGCGGCTTCGGGATCGAGCCCGTTGACCGTATTTATCTTGAGCAGGGCGTGGTACTTCTCGTTGTCCTTGGGATTTCGGACCTGACCGGTGATCTCGTCTCCGCGGCGCAGCTTGAAGCGCCGGATCTGAGAGAGCGAAACGTAGATATCGGAATCGGACTGCGTGTAGCCCTGCGTCCGGAGGAAGCCGAAGCCGTCCGGCAGTATGTCCAGGAGCCCGGTCCGTACCTGCAGGCCTTTGTCTCCGGACTGCTCGTCCAGGATCCGATTGATCAGATCCTGCTTGGAATACTTGCGGAAGTTCTTTATGCCCAGCTCCGACGCGACCTGGTGCAGGTCGGACAAAAGCTTGGGTTCTAGTTCGGTTAGCTCCATCGTTCCTCCAGCGACCACTTCTGCAGCCCTTCCTTTGAATACTTGAGAAAATGCCTAAATTTGAACAATCGGAATTCCTATAGTGGTGAAATGAATCCTCGTGCTTCGAACAGCTACGGCATGACACCTGCGTTCGCTTAGAGTCGGATCTCCCGCCGTTCCTGCGTGAAGAGCTGGATATTGTCGACGAAGCGAACGTTGCGGCACCGGGTGCACATGACTAGGGTCTGGGTGCGGGCCCCGTGGCCGAAATAGAAGACGCCGCGTAGAAGGTCGCTGCGGGTGACGCCCGTCGCGCAAAAGACGACGTCGCCCTTCACCATATCATCTGTCGAGAGTTTTGCCTCTATATCGTCGATGCCCAGCTTTTGGCAGGCCTCCACCTCGCTGCGCGAAAGCGGCCAGAAACGCGCCTGGATCTCGCCGCCCAGGGACCTCATGGCGGCTGCGGTCATAATCCCCTCGGGTGCCCCGCCGATGCCAATATAAACGTGGTCGCCGGTTCCCTGCACCGCCGCCGATATGCTGGCGGTAATATCGCCGTCTGGGATGAGTTTGATGCGCGCCTTGGTCGCCCGGATCTCCTCGATGAGGTCCTCGTGCCGGGGACGGTCGAGCGTGATCACCGAGATGTCCTTCACCGGCCGGTCGTAAGCCTTGGCGATGGCCTCGAGATTCTCGCGCACCGGCAGGTCCATGTCCACGGAGCCCGCCGCGCGGAGCCCCACCACGATCTTTTGCATGTACATGCGCGGGACCGGCAGGATGTGGCCGGGCGCAGCCACCGCCAGCACCGACATCGCCCCGGTCTGACCGCGGGCGAGGCTCTCCGTGCCCTCGAGCGCGTCGACGGCCAACTCACAACGCCGGCCCCCGGCCCCCACTTCCCGTCCGCCGATCAGCCCGTCCGCTCCGTAGCGGTCCCCGAAGCCCACAGTGACGCGGGCGGAGATGACCATGCCGTCCAGAGTCTTCCGCATGGCGTCCACGGCGGCTCGATGAGCGACTGCCCCTTCGCCCTGACCCCGCATGCGGCCGGCCTCCAACGCGGCCGCCTCCGTCGCCTTCACGAAGTCGTCGCACATGCAGCGTCCGTCCGGTCCCCCGTTCGCCTCGGCGGCCTTGGGCAGGTCGGCCTTTTGCGGCTTGTCCGCCTTTGGTCTCATTCGGTGACGTCGGCCTCGGGGGCTCGCGCGAGGTCCCCGGAGTGTCCCTCGAAGTCCTGTTCCGCGGATTCGGAGATCAGCTCGTAGAGCGCGTCCACGACCAGCCCCACGGTGTCGTCGATATTCAGGTTCTCGATGATCAGCGTTCCCTCCGCCTCGGCCCGGTGAATGATGAAGTCCTGTATCTTGCGGATCTGATCGAAGTTGCGCAGATACCGCTTGAAGGGTCGCCGGCCGTCGGTCTCACGGTCTCTGATAACGAAGTGGCTGCGGTGAAGTTCCTCGTCCTTGAGGGCCACCACCATCGGAAGGACGAGCGCATCCTCCCCGCCGGGGGAAGCCATAAAACCGGGCACCATGTGGACTCCCTCGATGACCATCCCCGTGGCCTCTTTGATGGCCCGGTCGACGATGGCGTTGATCCCGGAATTGACCGCCTCGACCTGCTCGACGAACCCCACGATGTTGGGGTCCAGACTGGGCCCGATCGGCACCCGGACCGAGCCGCCGGCATCGAAGCTAGAGTAGTGAATGGCGGGCATCAACGCCGCCGAGAAAAAGGAGCGCATGACCTCGCGGATGGCATCGGTCGCGATAATGCGCACGATCCCCAGCCGGTGGGCCAGCGTGGTCGCAAGCGTGCTCTTGCCCACGCCCGTCGTACCGCCGATGAGGATGATCACGGGACGGTCTTGGAGGGCCAGCTGATGCCATTTGTGGTAGCGCTCGACCCAGGGAGCTCCCTCCATCCGCCCGAGCACCTGCTCCACCAGACGGTCGAGTTCCTCGATGCTGACCCGCTGCGCACCCCTCACGACGAGTTCGGTTTCCACCGCCAACGCCACTTCGGAAGCGCCGTGGGGAGAAAGCCCGGTTGCCGTCAGCGATTGACCAAGCAAGCCCTTGGAGAAAGGCACGGCATGCCCCGTGTCCAGAATTTGGATGCGCGGGCGGGTGACAGGGTGACTGAGTTCGTCCGGCACTTTGTCACCCCCGGGTTGCTCGCCGAAATTCATCAGGCGTTGAACCTCTCTACTGCCAGGCGGCCGAGCGCGCGGCAATGCTTCGCGAGCTCGCCGGCCTGGGCGGGTTCGACTTCCACCGGCAGGTTGTCCATGAACACCACCGCCCGGCCCCGCGCCTCGGCCGCCTGGCAGTAGAGAGGTTC
>Ga0209386_1000820_pt1 | contig 13986 bp, 8 predicted proteins | sample NGEPertwo_FD_184510 | JGI IMG/M metagenome (GOLD analysis project Ga0209386, IMG submission 184510) | Arctic peat soil microbial communities from the Barrow Environmental Observatory site, Barrow, Alaska, USA - NGEE Permafrost154B-two... | ecosystem: Environmental > Terrestrial > Soil > Wetlands... | reverse complement strand
GCTTCTTGGCGGCCGGCTTCTTCGCGGCCGGCTTGGCGGCGGCCTTCTTGGCGGCCGGCTTGGCGGCGGCCTTCTTGGCGGCCGGCTTCTTGACCTCGCCCGCGGCCTTGGCCTGCGGAGTCTTCTTGGTCTCGTCGGCGCTCACTGCTACCTACCCTTGATGACGACGACGGAGTTCTTGGCGCCGGGCACCGAGCCCTTGATGAGCAGCAGGTTGTTCTCGACGTCGCGACGGACGATCTTGAGGCCCTGCTGGGTGACGCGCTGCGCCCCCATGTGCCCGCTCATGCGCATACCCTTGAACACCCGCGCCGGGTATGCGCTGGCGCCGATAGAACCCGGCTGCCGGACGTTGTGCGAACCGTGGGTCTCAGGGCCACGACTGAAGTTGTGCCGCTTGATGGTGCCCTGGAACCCCTTGCCCTTGCTCACGCCGATGGCGGTGACGGCCTGACCGTCCTCGAAAGCCTCGACGGTGACGGTATCGCCGATCTTGAGATCGCCGGGACCGTCGAACTCGACCAGATGGCGCATGCCGTGCTTGAGGCCGGCCTTCTTGAGGTGGCCCAGCTCGGGCTTGCTGATGTGCTTGTCTTTGCACTCCTCGAACGCCAGCTGCACGGCCTCGTAGCCGTCGGTGTCGAGGGTGCGGACCTGTGTGACCGGGCAGGGGCCAGCCTGGACGACGGTGACGGCCACGACGTTGCCGCCGTCGTCGAAGAGCTGGGTCATGCCCACCTTTTTGCCGATGATGCCAGTCATTCTCTCTACAGCTTGATCTCGATGTGGACACCGGCCGGCAGATCGAGCCTCATCAGCTGGTCGACGGTCTTGGACGTCGGCTGATGGATGTCGATGAGCCGCTTGTGCGTGCGGATCTCGAAGTGCTCGCGGGAGTCCTTATCCTTGAACGGGCTCTTGATGACGCAGTAGACGTTCTTCTCTGTGGGGAGCGGCACGGGGCCAGAAATGGTCGCGCCGCTGCGCTGCGCTGTCTCCACGATGGACTGCGCGCTGCGCTCGATCAGCTCGTGATCGTAAGACTTCAACCTTATGCGGATCTTCTGCTGAGCCACTCTCGCCTTCTCTGTCCTGTTCACGTGGCCGGGTGTGTCCGTCGCGCGAGCGCGACGAAACGCGACCGGCCCGATCAGTGTGCTGCGACCTATTCGATGATCTTGGTGATCGCCCCGGCGCCTACGGTGCGGCCGCCCTCGCGGATGGCGAAGCGCAGACCCTCTTCCATGGCGATCGGGGTGATGAGCTTGACTTCCATGACGGTGTTGTCGCCCGGCATGACCATCTCGACGCCCTCTTCGAGGGTGATGATGCCGGTCACGTCGGTGGTGCGGAAATAGAACTGCGGGCGATAGCCGTTGAAGAACGGCGTATGGCGGCCGCCTTCGTCCTTGGAGAGGACGTAGACCTGAGTCAGGAAGTGCGTGTGACCGGTGATGCTGCCAGGCTTGCAGCAGACCATGCCGCGCTCGATCTCCTCGCGCTTGGTGCCGCGCAGGAGGATGCCGATGTTGTCGCCGGCGCGCCCCTCGTCGAGCAGCTTGCGGAACATCTCGACGCCGGTGACGGTGGTCTTCATCGGCTTGTCGCGCATGCCCACGATCTCGATCTCCTCACCGACCTTGACGACGCCGCGCTCCACACGGCCGGTGGCGACGGTGCCGCGCCCGGTGATGGTGAAGACGTCCTCGACGGGCATGAGGAACGGCTTGTCAATGTCGCGCTCGGGCTCGGGCAGATACGAGTCGAGGGCGTCCGTGAGCTCGATGATGCTCTTGCACCACTGGCAGTCGTCCTTGCCGCAGCCGCACTCGAGGGCCTTGAGGGCCGAACCCTTGATGACGGGGAGGTCGTCGCCCGGGAACTCGTACTCGCTGAGGAGCTCGCGGACCTCCATCTCGACCAACTCGATGAGCTCGGGGTCGTCGACCAGGTCGACCTTGTTCATGTAGACGATGATGTGCGGCACGTTGACCTGGTGCGCCAGGAGGATGTGCTCGCGCGTCTGCGGCATGGGGCCGTCGTCGGCGCCGACCACGAGGATGGCGGCGTCCATCTGGGCGGCGCCCGTGATCATGTTCTTGATGTAGTCGGCGTGGCCCGGGCAGTCGACGTGCGCGTAGTGGCGCTTCTCGGTCTCGTACTCGACGTGCGCGGTGGCGATGGTGATGCCGCGCTCGCGCTCTTCCGGCGCCTTGTCGATCATGTCGAACGCGGTGAACTCGGTGGCGCCCACACCGCGGCTATGCAGCACGAGCGTGATCGCAGCGGTGAGGGTCGTCTTGCCATGGTCGACGTGACCGATGGTGCCGACGTTCATGTGTGGCTTGCTGCGGTCAAACTTCTGCTTGGCCATGTCTGCTACTCCTTTTCCCGAAACCCGGAGGTTGAGGTCACACAAAAAGCGGCACGGCTGCCTCCCGTACCAAAGGTCGGCAGTATACACGAAGCCGACCGGCTTGGGCAAACGAACCGCTGTTGACGAAGGTCACCCACCGCGCACCTTGGCGACGATCTCGCTGGCGATGGAGGCGGGCACCTCGGCGTAGTGCTTGAACTGCATGGTGTAGGTGGCTCTGCCTTGGGTCATCGAGCGCACGTCGGTGGCGTACCCGAACATCGTCGACAGCGGCACCGTGGCGGTGATCACCTGGGCGTTGCCGCGCGGCTCCATGCCGTCGATGTGGCCGCGCCGCGAGCTGATATCGCCCATGACGTCGCCCATGAACTCAGCCGGCGTGACGACCTCGACGGCCATCATGGGCTCGAGGAGCACGGGCTTGGCCTTCTGGGCGGCGTTCTTGAAGGCCAGCGAGCCGGCGATCTTGAACGCCATGTCTGAGGAGTCGACCTCGTGGTAGCTCCCGTCGATGAGCGCCACCTTGATGTCGACCACCGGATAGCCGGCGAGCACGCCGCTGCTCATGGCCTCCTGGATGCCGTCGTCGACCGAGGAGATGTAGTCGCGCGGGATCACGCCGCCCTGGATGCGGCTCTCGAACTCGTAGCCGCCACCCGGCTCGTTGGGCTGCATCTCGATGACGACGTGGCCGTACTGGCCGTGCCCGCCGCTCTGGCGGACGAAGCGGCCCTCGACCTTGTCGACCTTGTTGCGGACCGTCTCGCGGTAAGCCACCTGAGGCTTGCCCACGTTGGCGTCGACGTTGAACTCCCGCACCAGCCGGTCGACGATGATCTCGAGGTGGAGCTCGCCCATGCCCGCAATGATCGTCTGCCCCGTCTCCTCGTCGGTGTGCACGCGGAAGGTGGGATCCTCTTCGGAGAGGCGCTGCAGGGAAGTGCCGAGCTTCTCCTCGTCGGCCTTGGTCTTGGGCTCGATGGCCACGAAGATCACCGGCTCGGGGAAGTCCATGGACTCGAGGATGATCGGCTTGCCGATCTCGCAGAGCGTCTCGCCGGTCGTCGTGTACTTGAGCCCGACGGCCGCCGCCAGCTCGCCCGCATAGATCTCGTCGCGGTCCTCGCGGTGGTTGGCATGCATCTGGAGGATGCGGCTGATGCGCTCACGCTTGTCTTTGGTGGCGTTGAGCACGTACGAGCCGGCCTTGAGCGTGCCGGAGTAGACGCGGAAGTAGGTGAGCTTGCCGACGTGCGAGTCGACGGCGACCTTGAAGGCCAGCGCCGAGAAGGGCGCGTCGTCGTCCGCCGCACGCGACGCCTCGTCGCCGTTGGGCTTGATGCCCACGACCGGAGGTACATCGAGCGGCGACGGCAGGAAGTCGATGATGGCATCCATGAGCGGCTGCACGCCCTTGTTCTTGAAGGCAGAGCCGCACAGCACCGGCGTGATGCTAATGTCGAGGGTCGCCTGGCGGATCACCTCGCGCAGGCGCGCGGGGGTGATCTCGCGGCCTTCGAGATAGGTCTCGAGCAAATGGTCGTCGTGGTCGGCGATGGACTCGACGAGCTTGAGGCGGTACTCGTCGGCCTGCGGCCGGAGCTCCTCAGGGATGTCGACGATCTCGAAGTCTGTGCCCAGCTCGTCCTGGTAGACGAGGGCGTTCATCTCGATGAGGTCGATGATGCCGCGGAACTCGGCCTCGCGGCCGATGGGGATCTGCAGCGCCACGGGGTTGGCCCCCAGGCGGTCGACCATCATCTCGAGGCCGCGGAAGAAGTCGGCGCCGATGCGGTCCATCTTGTTGACGAAGGCGATGCGCGGGATGCCGTACTTGTCGGCCTGGCGCCACACCGTCTCCGACTGGGGCTCCACGCCGCCGACGGAGCAGAAAAGCGCTATGGCCCCATCGAGCACACGCAGGCTGCGCTCCACCTCCATGGTGAAGTCCACGTGCCCGGGCGTGTCTATGATGTTGATCTGCGTGTCGCGCCAGGCGACGGTGGTCGCGGCGGAGGTGATGGTGATGCCGCGCTCCTGCTCCTGCGCCATCCAGTCCATCACGGCCGCGCCCTCGTGGACCTCACCGATCTTGTGCGTCTTGCCCGTGTAGTACAGGACGCGCTCGGTGGTGGTCGTCTTGCCGGCGTCGATGTGAGCCATGATGCCGATGTTGCGCGTGTTCTGCGGCGAGTACTGTCGCATGTCCCTTATCTTGTTCCTTCCATGCGAAAGCCCCTCACCGACGAAGGTCAGTGAGGGGCCCTCGAGGGATTACCAGCGGTAGTGGGCGAACGCCTTGTTGGCCTGCGCCATGCGGAAGATGTCGTCCTTCTTCTTGAAGGCGCCACCCTGAGCGGCCAGAGCGTCCGTCATCTCGGCGGCGAGGCGCTCGGCCATGACCTTCTCGCGGCGGTCGCGGGAGAAACTGACCAGCCAGCGGATGGCGAGCGTGCGGGCGCGGCGGCCGGGCACCTCGACCGGCACCTGATAGGTGGCGCCGCCGACGCGCCGGCTGCGGACCTCGAGGTGCGGCGTGAGCGCCTGGACGGCGTCCTGCATGACCTCGACCGGGTCGCGGCCGGTCTTCTCGCGGACGATCTCGAGGGCGCCGTAGACGATCTGCTCGGCGGTGGACTTCTTGCCGTCCAGCAGCACCTTGTTGATCACCTGCGTGACCAGCTTGCTGTTGTAGACCGGGTCGGGAAGGACTTCCCGGCGGGTGATTGTTCCTCTCCGCGGCATGACTTACCTCGTTGCCTTTCCCTTGGCGCCGTACCGTGAGCGAGCCTGCTTGCGATCGCTCACGCCGGAGGCGTCGAGCGTACCGCGGATCACCTTGTAGCGCACACCCGGAAGATCCTTGACGCGGCCGCCACGCACGAGCACCACGGAGTGCTCCTGCAGGTTGTGGCCGATGCCGGGGATATACGTCGTGACTTCCATCCCGTTGACGAGCCTGACGCGAGCGACCTTGCGCAGGGCGGAGTTCGGCTTCTTGGGGGTGGTGGTGTAGACGCGCGTGCAGACCCCGCGCTTCTGGGGCGAACCCTTGAGCGCCGGCGTCTTGGCACGCTTCTCTTTACTCTCGCGCCCCTTGCGTACGAGCTGGCTTATGGTTGTCATCTGACCTCTCTGGTCGGCCGGCCGCTTCAGACAGCAGTCGTGTAGTCTAGCGAAACAGGGCTGCGGCCGCAAGCACGCAGCTCGAGCGGCCGCAGCCCCGCAGCCTGGTTTGCGGGTACTCCGTCTTCTTCGTCCTACTCCTCGTCCTCACCGGTGAGCCACGAGGTCGCCGTGTCGCTGGTGCTCATGAGGCGATCGGCCTCGGCCAACGCCTCGGCCCTGCCGGCGGGGTAGATGTCGACGCCGCGATACTGGCGCAGACCCGTGCCGGCCGGGATGAGCTTGCCGATGATCACGTTCTCCTTGAGGCCCCGGAGGGTGTCGGTCTTGCCCTCAATGGCCGCGTCGGTGAGCACCTTGGTGGTCTCCTGGAATGAGGCCGCCGACAGGAAGCTCTCGGTGGCCAGGGACGCCTTGGTGATGCCGAGGATGGCCTGGCCGGCCTCGGCCGGCTGGCCGCCCTCGTCGCTGACGCGCACGTTCTCCTTGCGGAAGACCGCGCGGTCGACGAGCTGGTCGGGCAGGAACTGCGAGTCGCCGGCGATGACGACGCGCACCTTCTTCATCATCTGGCGGGCGATGAGCTCGATGTGCTTGTCGTTGATCTCGACGCCCTGCGAACGGTAGACCTCCTGCACCTCGTTGACGAGGTAGCGCTCGGTGGCCGTGTCGCCGGCGTGCTTGAGCAGGTCGGCCGGGTAAAGCGAGCCGCGCGTGAGCTTCGTGCCCTCGCTGACCCAGTCGCCGTCCTCCACGAGGACGTTGGTGCGGCGCGCTGAGATCGTGTACTCCTTGGCCGCGCCCTCCTCGGGGGTGATGGTGACCTTGCAGCCGCGTTCGGTGTCTTCGATGGCGACGCGGCCCGAGACCTCGGCGATGCGCGCGACGCCCTTCGGCTTGCGCGCCTCAAAGAGCTCGACCACGCGCGGCAGGCCGTGCGTGATGTCGGCGCCGGCGACGCCGCCGGTGTGGAAGGTGCGCATGGTGAGCTGCGTGCCGGGCTCGCCGATGGACTGCGCCGCCACGTGCCCGACGGCGTCGCCGATCTCGGCCGGCACGTTGTTGGCGAGGGCGTAGCCATAGCACTTCTGGCACACGCCGACCTCGGCGTCGCACTTGAGCACGCTGCGCACCGGCACCATCGGGTCGGTCTGCGAGCTGCGCGCGAGCACGTCGAGGACCTGGTCGCGGGTCTCGAGCCCGATGTGGGCGTCGCGGTCGAACACGACCTCGCCGGTCGCCTCTTCGATGAGCGGCGCGCCGAGATGACGGCCGAGCAGGTTCTCGTTGGGCTCGTGCGTCCACATGGCCACGAGCTCGGCCGCGGCGCGGCCCTTCTTCACCTTGACCTTGGCGTTCGGCAGGCTGGAGTAGACCTCGCGCAGGAGGCCGATCTGGGCCGGGCCGATCTTCTCGCCCTTCTTGAGCACCACGCGTTCGCTGCGCGGCCGCCTGACGTCCTCGGCCAGCTGCGAGCCCTCGAGCTCGGGGTTCTCCTCGCGCCGCCGCGACCACGGGGACATCGGCACCCATTCCTTGGTGCCGCAGTCCTCCTCGCTCACGGTCACGTCCTGGCACACGTCCACGAGACGCCGCGTAAGGTAGCCCGAGTCGGCGGTGCGTAGGGCGGTGTCGGCGAGACCCTTGCGGGCGCCGTGGGTGGAGATAAAGAACTCGAGCACCGAGAGACCCTCAATGAAGCTCGACTTCACGGGCTGCTCGACGATCTCGCCCTTCGGGTTGGACATCTGGCCGCGCCAGCCGGCGAGCTGACGGATCTGCTTGATGTCGCCGCGGGCGCCGGAGGTGGCCATCATGTAGATCGGGTTGAGGTCCTTGAAGTTGGCCTTGGTGGCCGCCGTGATCTGCACGTCGGCCTCGCGCCAGATCTCCTGGACCTTGCCGCGGCGCTCCTCCTCGGAGAGGAAGCCGTTGTTGTACTCGTCCCGGAGCTGCTCGACCATGGCCTCGTGCGAGGTCAGGATCTCGGCCTTCTCCTTCTTGGGGACGACGATGTCGTTTTTGGAGACGGTGACCGCGGCGCGCGTGGCGAAGTGGAAGCCGACCTCCTTGAAGACGTCGAGGATGCGCGCCACCTTGTTGGCGCCGTAGAGCGCGACGAGCTTGTTGATGAAGCTCGCGAGGCCCTTCTTCGTCATCGTGTAGTTGATGTAGGTGTAGTCGCTCTGATACTCGGGACCGAGGATGGCGTGCAGGCCTTCCTCGACGCGCATATTGAACAGCGCGCGGCCGACGGTGGTCACGACGCGCTGGCCCAGGGGCAGGCGAAGGATGATGGGCCGGCGCGTGAACTCGGCGATGCCGGCCTCGCGCTTGGTGGGCACCTCGCGCTGGTCGAGGATGCGCTGTTCCCAGGCGCGCTGCGCCTCGTCGTAGCTGCTGTAGGCGACGAGCGTCTCGCCGAAGTGGTCGGGCTGGGCCTCGCTGAGGTCGTCCTCGGCGTGATACGTGAGGTAGTACATGCCGATGACCATGTCCTGGCTGGGCACGGCGATGGGCTTGCCGTGCGCCGGCGACAGGATGTTGTTGGTGCTCAGCATGAGCACGCGGGCCTCGGCCTGCGCCTCCCAGCTGAGCGGCAGGTGCACGGCCATCTGGTCGCCGTCGAAGTCGGCGTTGAACGCCGCGCAGACGAGCGGGTGGATCTGGATGGCCTTACCCTCGACGAGCAGCGGCTCGAAGGCCTGGATGCCGAGGCGGTGCAGGGTGGGCGCCCGGTTGAGCAACACGGGGTGCTCGGTGATGACCTCTTCGAGGATGTCCCAGACCTCGGGCACCATCGACTCGACCATCTTCTTGGCCGCCTTGATGTTCTGGACCATCTTGCGGTTGACGAGGCGGCTCATGATGAACGGCTTGAAGAGCTCGAGGGCCATCATCTTGGGCAGGCCGCACTGGTGCATCTTGAGGTGCGGCCCGGCGACGATCACGGAGCGGCCCGAGTAGTCGACGCGCTTGCCGAGCAGGTTCTGGCGAAAGCGGCCCTGCTTGCCCTTGAGCATGTCGCTGAGCGACTTGAGCGGGCGGTTGCCGGGGCCCGTGACGGCGCGCCCGCGGCGGCCGTTGTCGAAGAGCGCGTCGACGGCCTCCTGCAGCATGCGCTTCTCGTTGTTGACGATGATGTCCGGCGCCTGCAGGTCGAGCAGCCGCTTGAGGCGATTGTTTCTGTTGATGACGCGCCGGTAGAGGTCGTTGAGGTCGCTGGTGGCGAAACGGCCGCCGTCGAGCTGCACCATCGGGCGAAGCTCGGGTGGGATGACGGGGATGACGTCAAGGATCATCCACTCGGGATGATTGCCGCTGTGCAGGAAGGCGGAGACGACCTTGAGGCGCTTGACGGCGCGCGCCTGTTGCTGGCCCTTCTTGGTATGAATCTTCTCGCGCAGGTCGGCCGCCTCGGACTCGAGGTCGACGCGCTTGAGCAGCTCGCGCACGGACTCGGCGCCGGTGCCGCCGGTGAAGTACACGCCGAAGCTCTCCGGCTCGTAGCCGGGCTCGCGCCCGAACATGCGCTCCATCTGCTGGTACAGAGCCTCGTCGTTGACGACGTTGCGCGGGGCGATGGTCTTGAACTGTTCCCAGGCGCGGTCGATCTGGTCCTTGGCGTGGACCACGTTCTTGAAGCCGCGGTCGATGTAGTCGTCGCGCAGCTTGTCGGCCTTGGTGCGCTGGAGTTTGAGCTCGTCCGGACCCAGGGCCGAGGCGTTGACGGCGATGCGCCGGTAGGACTCGAAGATATCGAAGTAGTTGAAGTACCCGAACTCGTCCTCGGGGTCGCTGTCGACGTGGAAGTCGTCGGCCTCGCGCTCCCCGTCGACGATCGAGATGAGCTCGTCGTGCATGTCGCGGATGGCCTGCGAGCGTTTCTCGGCGTAGGCGTCGTACCGCGCCTTGATCTCGTCGATCTTGTCTTGCAGCATCATGAGATCGTTGTCGCGGCGCTCGGCGTCGACCGAGATGATGACGTAGCTGCCGCCGAAGTAGAGCACCTTCTCGAGCTCCTTCGGGGCGATGTCGAGCAGGTAGCCCATACGCGACGGCACGCCCTTGAAGAACCAGATGTGGCTCACAGGGGCCGCGAGCTTGATGTGGCCCATGCGCTCGCGGCGCACCTTGGCGCGGGTGACCTCGACGCCGCAGCGCTCGCAGATGATGCCCTTGTAGCGCACGCGCTTGTACTTGCCGCAGTAGCACTCCCAGTCCTTGGTGGGACCGAAGATGCGCTCGCAGAACAGACCGTCACGCTCGGGCTTGAGCGTGCGGTAGTTGATCGTCTCGGGCTTGGTGACCTCGCCCTTCGACCACGCCTCGATCTGCTTGGGCGATGCGAGCCCGATGCGGATCGAGTCGAAGTTGTTGATATCGATCACAGTCGCTCCCTCTGCCTAGGCGGGGTCAGTCTTCGTCAGTCTCGGCGGCGTCGGACTCGAGGTCCGGGGCGTCGAGGTCGAGGGGGTCGCCGAGGCCGTCGCTGGCGGGCAAGTCGTCGACGTGCGCGACGACGAGCGCCGCGTCGACGTCGGCTCCGGCGGGCAGGGCGGTCGCGGCGGCCAGAAGATCTCCGGCCGCGGCCGGCACATCTTCATCGTCGCCGGCCGGCTCGTTGCCCGCCCCGATGACGTCCTGCAGGGCCGAGCTGTGGACGCCGGCCTGCTCGAGCTCGCCGGCGTCGCTCTGCTGGCGGCGCAGGCCGGCCGTGAGGTCGATGCCCAGCTCTTCCGCGGCGCGCAGAAGGTCGTCGTCCTCCTCGCGCACCTCGAGCACCGCACCTTCCTCGCTCTGGACGCTCATGTCGAGACCCAGGCTCTGGATCTCCTTCATGAGCACCTTGAACGACTCGGGGATGTTGGGCTTGGCGATGTTCTCACCCTTGACGATGGCCTCGTAGGCCTTCACGCGGCCCACCGTGTCGTCCGACTTGATGGTGAGCATCTCCTGCAGGATGTAGGCGGCGCCGTAGGCCTCGAGCGCCCAGACCTCCATCTCGCCGAAACGCTGCCCGCCGAACTGGGCCTTACCGCCCAACGGCTGCTGAGTGACCAGCGAGTAGGGGCCGGTGCTCCGCGCGTGGATCTTGTCGTCCACCAGGTGCAGGAGTTTGAGGATGTACATGTAGCCGATGGTGACCTTGTTGTCGAAGCGCTCGCCGGTGCGGCCGTCGTACAGCCACACCTTGCCGCTGCAGCGCCGACCCGGCGGTTCCTTCTCGTTGATCTTGAACTGCACCGGGCTGTCGGGGTTCTCCCGGCTGCTGCGGATGAGCAGCTCGTCGATCTCCTCGATGGTGGCGCCGTCGAACACCGGGGAAGCCAGGCGGGCCGGGGTGTTGCTGCGCCCGCCGTCGGCCTGGAAGCCCATGTGGGCCGCCCAGCCGAGATGCGTCTCGAGCACCTGGCCGATGTTCATGCGGGAGGGGACGCCCAGTGGGTTGAGGATGATCTCGACCGGGGTGCCGTCCTCGAGATGAGGCATGTCTTCTTCGGGGACGATCTTGGAGATGACGCCCTTGTTGCCGTGACGGCCGGCGAGCTTGTCGCCCTCGGCGATCTTGCGCTTCTTGGCGACGTAGACGCGCACCAGCTCGTTGACGCTGGGCGGCAGCTCGTCGTTGTTCTCGCGGCTGAAGATCTTGACATCGATGACCTTGCCGCCCTCGCCGTGCGGCACCTTGAGGCTGGTGTCGCGTACCTCGCGGGCCTTCTCCTTGAAGATGGCGCGGATGAGCTTCTCCTCGGCGGTGAGCTCGGTCTCGCCCTTGGGCGTGACCTTGCCGACCAGCAGGTCGCCGGAGTTGACCTCGGCGCCGATGCGCACGATGCCGCGCTCGTCGAGGTCGCTGAGCGACTCTTCGGAGCGGTTGGGGATATCGCGGGTGATCTCTTCGTCGCCGAGCTTGGTGGTGCGGGCGTCGACCTCGTACTCCTCGATGTGGATCGAGGAGAGGAGGTCGTCCTTCACGACCTTCTCGCTGAGGATGATGGCGTCTTCGAAGTTGAAGCCCTCCCAGCTCATGAAGGCGACGAGGAGGTTGCGGCCCAGGGCGATCTCGCCGTGGTCGGTGGACGACCCGTCGGCGAGCACGTCGCCGGCCTGCACCTTGTCGCCGGGGAACACGAGCGGCTTCTGGTGGATGAGCGTGCCCTGGTTGGAGCGCATGAACTTGGTCAGGCTGTATGTGTCGACCGCGCCCTTGCCGTGGTCGACCTCGATGCTGTCGGCGTCCACATAGCTGACCTTGCCGCCGCGCGCGGCCATGATCACGTCGCCCGTGTCGACGGCGGCGCGGAACTCCATGCCGGTGCCCACGTAGGGCGCCTCAGGAGTGAGGAGCGGCACGGCCTGGCGCTGCATGTTCGAGCCCATGAGGGCGCGGTTGGCGTCGTCGTGCTCGAGGAACGGGATGAGAGCCGTGGCGACCGAGACGAGCATGGTCGGGCTCACGTCCATGTAGTCGATCTCGGTGGGCGGCGCCTTGACGATGTCGGCGCCGGCGCGCGTGCGCGCAAGCACCACGTCTTCTTTGAACTCGCCCGTATCCGGGTCGAACGGCGCGTTGGCCTGGGCGATGGTGACGTAGCGCACCTCGCCGGTCTTCTTGTCGACGAACTCCTGCTCTTCCTCGGAGGCGTCGAGGTAGACGATCTCGCCGGTGACCTTGCCGCGCACGACCTTGCGGTACGGGGCGCGGATGAAGCCGAACTCGTCGACGGTCGCCATGGAGGCCAGCGAGCCGATGAGGCCGATGTTCGGGCCTTCGGGGGTCTCGATGGGGCACATGCGGCCGTAGTGCGTCGGGTGCACGTCGCGAACCTCGATGGGCGCGCGCTCGCGCGTGAGGCCGCCCGCGCCCAGCGCGCTCAGGCGACGGCGATGCGTGAGACCGGACAGCGAGTTGGTCTGGTCCATGAACTGCGACAGCTGCGATGAGCCGAAGAACTCCTTGAGGGCGGCCACGACCGGGCGAATGTTGACCAGCGTCGCCGGGACGATCGTGTCGGGGTCTTCGGTGGTGAGGCGCTCGCGGATGACGCGTTCCATGCGGGCCAGCCCGATGCGGAACGCGTCCTGGACGAGCTCACCGACCGTGCGCAGCCGGCGGTTGCCGAAGTGCTCGTATTCGTCGATCTCGTGGGCGATCTCCTCGCGGCGCGTCGGCAGCAGCGAGACGGCCTCGGCGGCGAAATCCTTGGAGTCCTCGGGCACGCCGAGCTTGCCGGGCAGCGAGATGAGCCGCTTGATGAGCTCGATGATGTCTTCGTTCACGAGCACGTGCACGTCGGCGTCGGGGCGCCGCTCGGGTTTGATGTGGTTGTGCAGCCGCACGTTGAGCTTGTGGCGGCCGACGCGCGAGAGGTCGTAGCGCTTGGGGTCGAAGAACAGGCCGCGAAGCATCGCCGTGGCGCCGTCGAGCGTCGGCGGCTCGCCGGGGCGCTGCTTGCGGAAGAGCTCGACCAGCGCCTCTTCCTGCGAGCTGGTGGCGTCCTTCTCGATGGTGTTCTTGATGTACACGGACTCGTCGAACAGCTGGACCAGCTCGTCGTCGCTGCCGTAGCCCATGGCGCGCAGCAGCACCGTGACCGGGAACTTGCGCTTGCGGTCGATGCGCACGTTCACGGTGCCCTTCTTGTCGATCTCGAGCTCGAGCCAGGAGCCGCGCTGCGGCATGAGATTGGCGACCAGCACCTGCTTCTCGCGCTCGGCCTGCTTGGGCTCCATGATGTAGGCCCCGGGCGAGCGCACGAGCTGCGTGACGACCACGCGCTCGGTGCCGTGGATGATGAAAGTGCCGCGCTCGGTCATCATGGGGAAGTCGCCCATGAACACCGACTGCTCGCGGATCTCGCCGGTCTCCTCGTTGATGAAGGAGACCTTCATCGTGAGCGGCGCCGAGAAGGTCATGTCCTTGTTGCGGCACTCGGCGATGGGCTTGGAGGGCTCGCCGAACTGGTGCTCGCCGAACTGCACGAGCAGCTTCTCGGAGTAGTCCTTGATGGGGTTGATGTCGGCGATGGTCTCGCTGAGACCGTCGCTGAGGAACCACTGCCACGATTTCTTCTGGATGTCGATGAGGTTGGGGAGCGGCAGGGGCTGGTCGAGCTTGGCGAACGACGTACGTACGCGAGGCGCCTTGGGCTCGTTCAAGCGAGTCTCCTCTTTCTAGCGTGGACCAAGGAAAAAGAGCACACCATACCGGAGGTCGAGTGGCATGGTCGCGGGTAACGCACGGCCAAAAATGGTACCACAACGGAGCATCCGACGCAAGAGGAATGTTGACGCAGCCGGCTCGGCGCGGCTGCGCCGCGTCACCGCGACGGGCCCCGGCCGGCAATCGCCGGCCGGGGCCCGTCGGGACCTGGTGCAGGTGTGAAGCGCTCTACTTGATATCGACGCTCGCGCCGGCTTCTTCGAGCTTCTTCTTGGCCTCTTCGGCCTCGTCCTTGGTGACGCCTTCCTTGATGGCG
>Ga0209386_1000819_pt1 | contig 13991 bp, 10 predicted proteins | sample NGEPertwo_FD_184510 | JGI IMG/M metagenome (GOLD analysis project Ga0209386, IMG submission 184510) | Arctic peat soil microbial communities from the Barrow Environmental Observatory site, Barrow, Alaska, USA - NGEE Permafrost154B-two... | ecosystem: Environmental > Terrestrial > Soil > Wetlands... | reverse complement strand
GCGTCCGGGTCGCGCAGCGCGTGCACGATCGAGCGGATCTGGCGCACCGTCGAGTCGACGTTGTCCAGCGCGTCCTCCACGATCCCGGTCAGCTCCGAGGGGTCGACGCCCCGGGCGGCCCGGCGTCGGACCGTCTCCAGCTGCATCCCGGTGGCGAACAGCTGCTGGATGGCCAGGTCGTGCAGGTCGCGGGCGATCCGCTCCCGCTCGTCCAGCAGCGCCGCGACGTCCTGCGCGTGCCGCGCCTCCGCGAGCATCAGTGCCAGGGCGGCCTGGGCCGCGTAGGACTCGGCCGTGTCCAGGTCGCTCCGTCCGAACGGGGCCGAGCCGACCAGCCGGAGGAGCACCAGCACCCCGACCCCGCGACCCTCCGCCTGCATGGGCGCGTACAGGGCGGGACCGAACTGCCGCATCGCGTCCACCCGCATCGCCCGCGCCCGGTGCAGGGAGTCCACCACCAGGCCGTTGCCGTCCCGCAGCACCGTGTGCGCGCGCCCGTCCGGCGGCATCAGGGTGCCGATCAGCTGGTCGGCGGCCACGCCGTCGACGATCTCCATCACCAGGTTGTCGCCCATCCCGGGGAGTACCAGAGCCGCCGTGTCGGCGTTGGCCACCTCGCGGGACGAGGCCGCGATCTGGGCGAGCACGTCCTCCTGCTCGGCGCCGGACAGCAGCATGGTGGTGATCTGCTGGCCCGCCCGCAGCCAGCGCTCCCGGCGTTCGGACGCCGCATAGAGCTGGGCGTTCTGGATCGCGACGGCTGCCGCTGCGGCGAGGGTGAGCACGATGTCGTCGTCGTCGTCGGTGAAGCCCCCGGCCTTCTCCGACAGGTACAGGTAGCCGAAGACGCGGTCGCGCACCCGGACGGCGGTGCCGAGGAACGCGCCCATCGGCGGGTGACTCGCGGGGAAGCCCCTGAAGCTGGGGTGGCTGGTGAGGTCGTCCAGGCGCAGCGTGCCGTGCGACGGGATGGTGCCGAGCACCCCGATCGCGTGCGGGGACCGGCCGATCAGCTTCGCCAGGCGCTCGTCGACTCCGCTCTGCACGAAGGTGGTGGACCTGCCCCGTGCGTCCAGCACGTTGATCGCCGCAAAGGCGGCACCGGTCAGGTTGGCGCTCGCCGCGACGAAACGCTGCAGGACCGTCGGCAGGTCCAGGTCCGAGGCCAGGGCGAGCGCGGCCTGCAGCAGGTCGGCGGCCGCGAACGAGCCGTCGCGGTGGTCGCCGCCGTGCTCCGGCCGTTCCGTCGGCGGCTCCGGTCGGTGCCCCGTCGGGGTCGTCATGGGGTCTCCTGCTCCTGCGCCGGGTAGGCGCCCGCGGCGAGCAGCGCCTCGTGGCGCCCTCGTGCTCGCACGCTACCCGTCGCGTCCAGCACGATCACCTCATCGGCCGCGCCAAGGCCGGCGAGTCGGTGCGTCACCACGACGACGCCGCGGCCCCCGGTCAGGGATCCGTCCAGCAGGCCGGCGAGCAGCTCGTCGGCTCCCGCGTCGACGTGCTCGGTCGGCTCGTCGAGGAGCAGCACCGGCGCCGGGCCGAGCAGGGCACGTGCCAGGAGCAGGCGACGGCGCTCGCCGCCGGACACCCGCGCGGCGTCGCTGCCCATCCGGGTGTCCAGGCCGTCCGGGAGGCCGGCCAGCCAGTCGGCCAGCCCGACCGCGCCCAGGGCGGCGGCGGCCTCGTCGGCGGTGACGTCGCCCCGTGCCACCCGCAGGTTCTCCAGCACCGTGGTGTCGAAGACGTGGGCGTCCTCCGGCGTCATCGCCACCCGCCGCGCAGCCTCCTCGCGGGTCAGCCGGTACGGTTCCAGGCCGTCCACCCGGGCACGGCCCTGCACCGGCGGCAGCAGGCCCGCGAGGGTGAGCAGGAGCGTCGTCTTGCCCACACCGCTGGGCCCGACGACGGCGACGCTCCGGCCGGGCGTCACGGCCAGGTCGACGCCGGTCAGGGCGGGCGGGCGCCCCGGCCAGCCGCAGGTGAGGTCCTCCGCGACCACTGAGCCGTCCAGCGGCGCGGCGGCAACGACGTCGGCCTGGTACGGGGCCTCGGGGGAGCGCGCCGGGGAGTCCAGCAGCTCGAGCACCCTGCGGGCCGCCTGCTGGGCGCGCAGCAGGGTCACAGCAGCCCCGGGGAGCACCCCTACGGCCTCGAAAGCGGCGAGCGGCGTGAGTACCACGACGGCGAGCTCGACGGGCGTCAGCAGGCCCGCCGTGGTGGCTGGGATGCCAAGGGCGAGGGCCGCGAGCACGGCCAGCCCGACCGACAACGGGCCGATCGCCGCTGCGACCGCGGCCGGCCGAGCGGCGGCGTCGGTGGCCCGCGCGAGGTCTGCCTCGACCTCGCGGAGCCGCCGGAGCACCTGGTCCAGCCGCCCCGAGACGCGCAGCTCGGCGGCGTCGTCCAACAGGGTCAGCACCGTTGCCGACAGCTGGGACCGCGCGTCGGCGGACCGGGCCTCGGCCGTACGTGCTGCCCGGAGGGCGCACCACGGCCCGGCGACGCCGGCGAGCAGCAGGCAGCCGGCCAGCGCCACCCCCGCCCAGGGCAGGAAGACCCCGACCAGGACGACGCTCCCGGTCGACACCACGGCGGCAACGGCCATCGGGAGCAGCCCGCGCACCACGACGTCGCCCACGCTGTCCACGTCGGCCCCGACCCTGGCCAGCAGGTCGCCCCGCCGCAGCCGGAGCACCGTCGCGGGGTCCGCCTCGGCCAGCCGCGCGTAGACCCGGGTGCGCAGCGTGGTCATCCCCCGCAGGGCGACGTCGTGGGAGACCAGGCGCTCGACGTAGCGCAGGACGCCGCGGGAGACGCCGAGGGCGCGGACCGTCACGGCCGCGATGGTCAGGTACATCACGGGCGGCATCTGCCAGGCCCTGGCGATCAGCCAGGCGGACACCGCGGCGAGGCCGACCGCGCTGCCCAAGCCGGCCGAGCCGGCCAGGACGGCCAGCAGCACCCGGCGCCGTCGCACGCCGAGCAGGCGGACCGCGCGCCAGAGGTCGCTCACCGGCCACCGCCGGCCGGGGGGGGCACCGAGGTGTCCGGCCGCTCGCCGCTCGGGGCGGCCGCCACGGGGTCCGGCAGGGGCTCGCTGCGCACCGTCGCGACCACGTCGGCGGCCGCAAGGAGCGCCGGACGGTGCGCCACCAGCAGCACCGTGCGACCCGCCGCCCGCAGGGCGCTCACGGCGGCCAGCACCTGGTTCTCGGCCGCACCGTCCAGGTGTGCCGTCGGCTCGTCCAGGATCACCAGGGCCGACGGGGCGACCAGCGCCCGGGTGAGGGCCAGCCGTTGCCGCTGCCCGACGCTCAGGCCCGCGCCGCCCTGGCCGATCCGGGCGTCCCAGCCCCCTGGCAGCTCCGCGACGACTGTGTCGAACCCGGTGAGCGCCGCGGCACGGTCCAGGTCGGCCTGGGGCACGCGACCGTGCCCGACGGCGTCGCGCACCGAGCCCGGCTCGAGGACCGGCCGCTGGGGCACCCACGCGACCTGGTCCCACCAGGACCTGGCGTCGATCTCGCGCAGCGGGATCTCGCCACCGTCCTGCGGCACGAGGACGACGTCGCCCCGGTCCGGCCGGAGCAGGCCGAGCAGCACCGCGACCGCCGTCGACTTGCCGGCACCGTTGGGCCCGGCCAGCGCGACCACCGCGCCAGGTGGCAGGTCGAGGTCGAGCCCGGCCGGCGCGAGCCGCGCCCGGTCCGGTGCGGCGACGCTCACGCCGCGCAGCCGCACGGTGGTGCTGCGCAGGTCCGGAGCAGGGCGGGAACGCGCCTCCGGAGCCGGCTGGGCGAGCACCGCGAAGGCGCGTTCGGCCGCCGCCACCCCGTCGGCCGACGCGTGGAAGTGGGCGCCGACCTGGCGCAACGGCAGGTAGACCTCGGGGGCCAGGATGAGCACCGCGAGCCCGGTCCGCAGGTCGAGGCCACCGTCGACCAGGCGGAAGCCGATGCCGACGGCGACCAGCGCGACGGAGAGCGTGGTCAGCAGCTCCAGGACCATGCCGGACAGGAACGCGACGCGCAGGGTTCCCATGGTGGCCCGCCGGTGCGCGTCGCCGAGCTCCTGGACGCGCGTGGCCGGCCCGCGGTGCCGGCCCAGCGCCTGCAGCGTCGGCAGTCCGGCCACCAGGTCGAGCACCTGGTGACCGAGGCGTTCCAGCACCGCCAGCCGTCGGTCGGAGTACCCGGCGGTCATCCGCCCGATCAGCCACATGAACAGCGGAACCAGTGGCAGCGTGCCGGCGATGGTCAGTGCGGCGACCCGGTCGAGGCCCGCGACGACGGCAAGGGCGCCCGGTGTCACGGTCACGGCGAGCAGCAGCTGGGGCAGGTACCTGACGAAGTACGGGTCAAGGGCGTCCAGGCCCCGGGTGGCCAGCGTTGCCACCCCGGGGTCGGCGGCGAGCCAGCGTGGACCCAGCTCGACGGCCCGGGTGAGCACCTGCTCCCTGAGCTCGGCGACCGCGCGGGTCGCCGACCGGTGCGCGAACCGCTCCTGCGCCGCGGTCACGGCGACCCGGGCCGCGACCACCAGGGCGATCCAGCCAACGGTTGGCGCGACGTCGTCCCAGGTGGCGCTGCCGGTGATCACCGGGGCGAGCGCCGCGGCGAGCAGGAGGGCCTGCGCGACCACCAGTGCGGCCGTCGCCGCGCCGAGGGCAGCGGTGCGGACGACGTAGCGCCGGGCGGCCCGTGCGCGCTGCAGCAGCCGGGGGTCGAGCGGCTTCACCCGGGGAACGTCAGGCCGGTGTGTGCCGGGATCTGCTCGGCGCTGATCCGCTTGCGGAACACCCAGTAGGTCCAGCCCTGGTAGGCCAGCACCAGCGGGGTGAGCAGTGCGGCCACCCAGGTCATGATCGTGAGCGTGTAGTCGCTGGACGACGCGTTCTGCACGGTCAGCGAGTTCGCCGGGTCCAGCCCGGGCATCACGTCGGGGTACATCGAGCCGAAGATGAGCACGACGGCTGCCACGATCGCGACCGCGGAGGCGATGAAGGCCCAGCCCTCACGCCGGCGACGGGTGGCAAAGACCAGTGCGAGCAGCGCAAGGGCGGCGACCGCCGTCGCGGCCCAGGTCCAGGCCACCGACGAGTAGGCCAGCTGGGTCCAGATCGCGAAGGCGCCGGCCACCACCAGCGTGGCGACCGCCGAGCGAGCAGCGAGGGTTGCCGCCTTCTCGCGGACCTCGCCGCCGGTCTTCAGCGCCAGGAACACCGCACCGTGGCTGAGGAAGATCAGCGCCGTCGTCGCGCCGCCGAGCAGGGCGAACGGGTTGAGCAGGTCGATGAAGGTCCCGACGTACTGGTGGTCGGGACCCAGGTGGACACCCCGCACGAGGTTGCCGAACGCGACCCCCCACAGGACGGCGGGCACCCACGACCCCACGATCAGCGCACGGTCGGCGCGCCGCCGCCACCGGTCGTCGTCGATCTTGCCGCGCCACTCGAAGGCGACCACCCGAACGATCAGGGCCAGCAGGATGAGCAGCAGCGGCAGGTAGAAGCCGGAGAACATGGTCGCGTACCACTCCGGGAAGGCCGCGAAGGTCGCGCCGCCCGCGGTCAGCAGCCACACCTCGTTGCCGTCCCAGACCGGGCCGATGCTGTTGATCAGCACGCGGCGTTGGGTGTCCGTGCGTCCGAGGACCGGCAGCAGCATGCCGACGCCGAAGTCGAAGCCCTCGAGGACCAGGTACCCGGTCCAGAGCACGGCGATGAGGAGGAACCAGACGGTCGACAGCTCCATGGTCGGCTCCTCTCAGTAGGCGAAGGACAGCGGACGGTCGTCCGGAGCCTCGGGGTCGGCGTCGGGTCCGTCGGGGCTCGGGTCGCGCTCGCTCGTCGCGACGCCCTCGACGGCGTAGCGGTGCATCAGCTTGAACCAGACGACGGCAAGGACGGCGTACAGGGCGGTGAACGCGATCATCGACGTGAGCACCATGCCGGGGGAGACCGATGTGGACACGCCCCGTGCCGTGAGCATCCAGACGCCGTCGACGCCGCCCGGGTTGGGGTTGGGTGCGACCACCCAGGGTTGGCGCCCCATCTCCGTGAAGATCCAGCCGAAGGAGGACGCGAGGAACGGCATCGGGATGACAATCACACCCAGGATGGCGAACCACCGGTTGGCGACCACCCGCCGACGCCGCAGCAGCCACAGGGCCGCGGCCGCCAGGGCAGCGCTGCCCAGCCCCAGCCCGATCATCAGCCGGAAGCTCCAGTAGGTCATCACGAGGTTCGGCCGGTAGTCGACGCCCGCGCCGTACAGGTCCTCGGAGCGTGCCTGCAGCTCGGTGACCCCCGGCAGGTAGGAGTCGAAGGACCCCGAGGCCAGGAAGGACGTGACGCCGGGGATGCTCACGATCGTCGTGAGGTCGCCGTCGCAGGAGTTGGACACGTCGCCGATGGTGAGCAGCGACAGGGACGCCCCGGTCTCGCCATCGCAGAGCGCCTCCGCCGAGGACATCTTCATCGGCTGCTGCTCGTACATCAGCTTCGCCTGCTGATCTCCGGTCCCGGCGATGGCCATTCCCGAGATCAGCATGGTGACCACACCGAGCACGACGGCGGGCCGGTAGACGCGAGCGGTGGGCTCGTCGTCGCGGCGCACCGAGCGCACCATCCACCAGGCGCTGATCCCCGCGATGAACGTCCCGGCGGTCAGGAATGCCGCCGAGATGGTGTGCGGGAAGGCGGAGAGCAGCGTGCTGTTGCTCAGCACGGCACCGATGTCGGTCATCTCGGCGCGGCCGGTATGGTCGTTGAACACCGTCCCGACCGGGTGCTGCATCCACGAGTTCGCCGCGAGGATGAAGTAGGCGGACAGGTTGGTGGCGATCGCGACGGCCCAGATGGTCGCCAGGTGGACCCGTTTGGGCAGTTTGTCCCAGCCGAAGATCCACAGGCCGAGGAACGTCGACTCGACGAAGAAGGCGGCGAGGGCCTCCATGGCCAGCGGCGCGCCGAACACGTCGCCGACGAACCGCGAGTACTCGCTCCAGTTCATCCCGAACTGGAACTCCTGCACGATGCCGGTGGCCACCCCGATGGCGAAGTTGATCAGCAGGAGCTTGCCGAAGAACTTGGTCAGCCGGAGCCACTTCTGGTCGCCGGTGCGGACCCAGAAGGTCTGCATCAGAGCGACCAGGGGGGACAGCCCGATGGTCAGCGGGACGAAGATGAAGTGGTAGACCGTCGTGATGCCGAACTGCCACCGCGCGAGGTCAAGGGCATCCATGGTTCTCCTGGAGGACGGGGAACGGACGGCTTCTCGAACGGTAGGAAGGGCCCACCTGGTCACCCTAGGACCTAAGTCCCGTTTGGTGACGCGTTGTCACATCGTTCGGACCTGGTCCTGACCGATCCAGGGTCGCGCGTAATCGCCGACACCCGTGCGGCGGCGGGTCGCGCCGGGAAGCCTGTGCGATACTGACGGCGGTCGAGGGGGCCACCACACCGCTTCCTCAGCCGCAGACGTTCCCGCTGGCCGCGGTCCGCGACCCGCCAGGCGCCGCCGTTGATCTCTCCGGCCGGCGCCGGCCCCGCCCGCCCGGACAGCCCGACGACACCGACGACTTCCGTCGCAGCGCCAACCGGCGCGCGACGACTGATCCGCCCGCGGGCCGGGGAGTGTGGACAGCCCGCGGGCCTGGAGCATTCGTGACCGACAAGAACCTGCCCGGCACCGCATCAGCCGGCGAGAACGACCAGACAGCCACCGACGCAGCGACGAGTGCACCCCCGCGCCGGACCCGGAGCCGCCGTGCCGCAGGCGCGCCCGCGACGACCCCCGTCCCGTCCGACGAGGCAGCCGCTCCCGCGCAGGACGCGCCGGACGCCGCCCCTGCGGCGAAGACCAGCACTCCGCGCAAGCGCAGCCCGCGCAAGGCAGCGGCTCCCGTGACTGAGGCGCCCGCCGGCGTCGAGAGCCCGGCCGAGCCGCCGAAGGAGACCGGCGCCGGTGCCGAGGGTGCACCGGCCCGGCCGCGCAGGACCCGCCGCTCCGGTGCGACGAGCGCCCCGACCGCCGCTGCCGCTCCGGACGAGCCGGACGAGGCCACCCGCCCCGACGCAACGGAACCCGAGGCGACCGAGTCGGCAGGCGCGGTCGTCCAGGTCGGTGGCGCCCCTCGACTCGCGGCGACCGCTCTGCTCTTCCAGGCACCCGACCCGACCACGCGACCCCGGCGTCGGCGGGCAGAGGCGCCGGCGGGGCCGCCGCGGCACCCCGACCAGGATCTGCGCTTCGGTGCCGCCGTCGAGAACCGGCCGGTCGAGGACCTGGCTGACGAGGAGCTGACCGAGGACGAGACGACGACCGACGACGTGGTCGATGCGCCCGTCCCTGAGGACGAGCACGACGAGGGAGCGGCACGCCGCCGCCGGCGTCGTGGTGGGCGTGGGCGGCGCGGCCGTTCCGGCGGCGAGCACGGCGAGGACCGCGAGGACCGCGCCGAGCAGACCGACACCGACGAGGCGAAGACACCCGGCGAGGATGCGCCGCAGGCCGAGGCGCCCAAGGGCAGGGGCTCGCGCAGGACGGCCGGCGCCGCCGCGGGCAGCACTGCCGGCCGGAAGAGGGGCGGCCGTCAGGCCGCGGCACCGACCGAGGGCGATGCCACCACCGGCGCGGACGTCGAGGCCGACGAGCCCGAGGACACCGACGGGTCCGAGGGGGAGGGCACCAGCTCATCCAGCCGGCGTCGTCGTCGTCGGCGGCGGTCCCGTGGCGAGGGTGGCGAGGAGCCGGCACAGGCCGAGCCGCGCGCCCGGACCAAGGCCCGCAGCGACGAGGTCACGGCACTGAAGGGATCCACCCGCCTGGAGGCCAAGCGCCAGCGCCGTCGTGAGGGCCGCGACGCGGGGCGCCGACGCACGATCATCACCGAGGCGGAGTTCCTGACCCGGCGCGAGGCCGTCGAGCGTTCCATGGTGGTGCGCGAGTCCGACGGCCGGGTGCAGATCGGCATCGTCGAGGACGGCGTCCTGGTCGAGCACTACGTCTCACGGTCGGCGCAGAACAGCGGCGCACCGATGGCCGGCAACGTCTACCTGGGCCGGGTGCAGAACGTGCTGCCCAGCATGGAGGCCGCCTTCGTCGACATCGGCAAGGGTCGCAACGCCGTGCTGTACGCGGGTGAGGTGAACTGGGACGCGGCCGGCCTGGAAGGTCAGCCCCGCCGGATCGAGCAGGCGCTGAAGTCCGGCGACCCGGTGCTGGTCCAGGTCACCAAGGAGCCAATCGGCCACAAGGGGGCCCGGCTCACCTCCCAGGTGACCCTGGCCGGGCGGTACCTGGTGTACGTGCCCGGTGGCGGCATGACCGGAATATCGCGCAAGCTGGCGGACACCGAGCGGGCGCGGCTGAAGAAGATCCTCAAGGAGATCGTGCCGGACGACGCCGGCGTGATCGTGCGCACGGCCGCCGAGGGGGCGTCCGACGAGGAGCTGCGCCGCGACGTCCAGCGCCTGCAGGACCAGTGGACCGTGATCGAGAAGAAGTCCAGGACGGCGTCGGCGCCGGCCCTGCTGCAGGGCGAGCCCGACCTGGCCATCCGGGTGGTCCGGGACATCTTCAACGACGACTTCACCTCCCTGGTTGTCCAGGGGGACGACGCCTGGTCGATGGTGTCGGAGTACGTGGCCGCGATGGCTCCCGACCTGGCGGACAAGGTCAGCCGATGGGCCGGGAACGGCGACGTGTTCGCTGCCCACCGGCTCGACGAGCAGCTGGCCAAGGGGATGGACCGCAAGGTCTACCTGCCTTCCGGCGGGTCGCTCGTCATCGACCGCACCGAGGCGATGACCGTCGTCGACGTCAACACCGGCAAGTTCACCGGCTCCGGAGGAACGCTCGAGGAGACGGTGACCCGCAACAACCTGGAGGCGGCGGAGGAGATCGTCCGCCAGCTCCGGCTGCGGGACATCGGCGGGATCATCGTGATCGACTTCATCGACATGGTGCTGGAGTCCAACCGGGACCTGGTGCTCCGTCGGCTGATCGAGTGCCTGGGCCGGGACCGGACCAAGCACCAGGTCGCCGAGGTGACGTCGCTGGGGCTGGTCCAGATGACCCGCAAGCGGGTGGGTCAGGGCCTGCTGGAGGCGTTCAGCGAGCCGTGTGCGGACTGCAACGGGCGGGGATTCATCATCCACAGCGAGCCGGTGGACTCCGGGTCGTCGGTCGAGCCCGATGCCAAGCCGGCCGGCGAGCCGGACACCAAGCGGCCCCGGCGCAAGAAGGCCGGGACGGCCTCGCCGTCGGCGCCCGCCGTGCCGGTGCTGCCCGAGGCGAGGGAGGCGGTCAAGGCCACTTTGGCCACGATCGCGGCCGCGGCGGCGCACGCCCACGAGCACAAGGACGAGGACGTCGCGCGCGAGCCGGCCGAGCCCGCGCAGGAAGCGGCGCCCGACGAGGCGGCAGGGGTGCCCGAGGCGGCCGAGACCGAGCTCGCGGATGCCATCGAGAGTGTCGAGGCGGTGGAGGTGACCGACGCCGCCGCTGCGCCGACCGAAGAACCGCACGAGGTTTGACCAGGGGCAGCGCACTCCGTACCCTGGAACGTCGGGCGTGTCCTGGTGTGGCGCTGCCCGGCCCCCCGTGATCTTCGCTGACAGGCGTGCGCGCCGAAGCCGGCGGGCCAAGAAGTTACGACGAGCAGAGATGAGCAACAACGTGGTGTACGCGATCGTCAAGGCCGGTGGCCGACAGGAGAAGGTGTCCGTCGGTGACATCGTCGTCGTCGACCGGTTGTCCGGTGGCGCGGGTTCGACCGTGCAGCTGCCCGCCGTCCTGCTCGTCGACGGCGAGAAGGTGACCTCCGACGCCAAGGCGCTCGCCGAGGTGACGGTCACCGCCGAGATCATCCGGGACGAGCGTGGCCCGAAGATCATCATCCAGAAGTTCAAGAACAAGACCGGCTACAAGAAGCGCCAGGGCCACCGCCAGGACCTGACCCGGCTGAAGGTCACCAGCATCGCGTGAGCCCGTGAGCGCGGACGACAGGTCCGCGGCTCCCCGACCGAACGAAGGCAGGACAGCAGTCATGGCACACAAGAAGGGCGCCAGCTCCTCGCGCAACGGGCGCGACTCGAACGCCCAGCGCCTGGGCGTCAAGCGATTCGGTGGCCAGGTCGTCAACGCCGGCGAGATCATCGTGCGCCAGCGCGGCACCCACTTCCACCCCGGCATCAACGTCGGTCGTGGCGACGACGACACCCTCTTCGCCCTTGCCCCCGGCGCCGTGAAGTTCGGTGTCCGTCGCGGTCGCAAGGTGATCGACATCGAGACCGTCGACGCCTGACCAGGTTCTTGGCGAAGGGGCGCACCGTGGTGGTGCGCCCCTTCGGCTTTCCGTCCGTCGGTGGGTGCGCCCACCCACCCGATGACCTCCCGGAGGTGGTGAGCAGTGGCAACGTTCGTCGATCACGTGGTGCTGCACGCCACGGGCGGTGACGGCGGCAACGGCTGCGCGTCGATCCGCCGGGAGAAGTTCAAGCCGCTGGCCGGACCGGACGGCGGCAGCGGCGGCAGCGGCGGCGACGTCGTGCTCGTGGTGGACCCGCAGGTCACGACGCTGCTGGAGTACCACTACTCCCCGCACCGCCGGGCGGCGTCGGGCACCGAAGGCATGGGGAACGACCGGGACGGCGCGAAGGCGGCCGACGTCGTGCTCAAGGTGCCCGACGGCACAGTGGTGAAGTCCCCGCGGGGCGAGGTGCTGGTCGACCTGGTGGGCGCCGGCACCCGTCTGGTGATCGCCGCAGGCGGTCGCGGCGGGCTGGGCAACGCCGCGCTCGCGTCACCGAAGCGCAAGGCGCCGGGGTTCGCGCTGCTGGGCGAACCGGGGGAGCACGCCGATGTCGTCCTCGAGCTCAAGACGATCGCGGACGTCGCGCTGGTCGGCTTCCCCAGCGCCGGCAAGTCGAGCCTGATCGCGGCGATGTCGGCGGCCCGGCCCAAGATCGCGGACTACCCGTTCACCACGCTGGTGCCCAATCTCGGCGTCGTGCAGGCCGGTGCCTCCCGGTTCACCGTTGCGGACGTGCCCGGCCTCATCCCGGGCGCCAGCGAGGGCAAGGGTCTTGGCCTGGAGTTCCTGCGCCACATCGAGAGGTGCGCGGTGCTGGTGCATGTGCTCGACTGCGCCACACTCGAGCCGGACCGCGACCCGATCAGCGACCTGGACGTCATCGAGGCCGAGCTCGCTGCCTATGCCGGTGACCTGGACATCAGAGGTGGCGAGGTGCCGCTGACCGAGCGGCCGCGCCTCGTGGTGCTGAACAAGATCGACGTGCCGGAGGCCCGGGACCTCGCCGACCTGGTGCGCCCTGAGCTCGAGGCGCGCGGCCTGCCGGTGCACGAGGTGTCCGCGGTCAGCCACGAGGGCCTGCGCCAGCTGGGCTTCGCTCTTGCCGGGCTGGTCGAGCAGGCCCGCGCCGCCGCGCCGCCGCCGGCACCGGAGCGTGTCGTGCTCCGCCCGCATGCGGTCGACGAGGCCCAGTTCTCGGTCAGGCGCCGGGAGACCGGCGAGAAGGTGTGGTTCCAGGTGCAGGGCACCAAGCCGGAGCGCTGGGTGCGCCAGACCGACTTCCGCAACGACGAGGCGGTCGGCTACCTCGCGGACCGGCTCGCTCGGCTGGGGGTCGAGGAGCAGCTGTTCGCTGCCGGTGCCGTCGCCGGCGCCGAGGTGGTCATCGGCGGGGACGACGACGGCGTCATCTTCGACTGGGAGCCGACCCTGCTCGTCGGGTCGGAGCTGCTCGGCCTGCGCGGCAGCGACCCCCGGCTGGCCGAGTCCGAGCGCCCCACGCGAGGCGAGCGGCGCCAGAGCTACCGCCGGCGGATGGACGCCAAGACGGACGCCCGCTCCGAGCTCTGGACCGAGCACGAGTCCGGGCACTGGACGGACCCCGCGGACGGCGTCTGAGTCAGGCAGCGGCGTTGAGCTCTCGGAGCACCGCGGTGCGTGCCTCCTCCTGGGTGGGCCGCACGCCGGTCGCCGCCAGCAGCTTCCGCGCCGCGCCGTGCGGGTCGGCGAGCAGACCGAGGAGCAGGTGCTCGGTGCCGATGTGCCGGTGACCAAGCGTGACCGCCTCGCGGAGCGCGCTCTCGAGGGCCTTCTTGGCGGATCGCGTGAACGGGACGTGGCGACGGAGCGCGTGCCGGCCCAGCCAGCCGGACCGGTGCGGCTCGGCGTCGAGGACGCCCTGGCCGAAGGCCTCCTCCACGCGGCGGCGCACCTCGGCCAGCTCGATCCCGAGCGCGCGCAGGGCGGCCTCGTCGAGCGCACCGCGCGGGGCGGCCTGTGCGGCGACGTCGGCGGGGACGACCCCGAGGGAGCGCAGCACCCGAGCCCCCGTGGCGTCGTGCTGCGCGAGCACGGCCAGCAGCAGGTGCTCGGCGCCGACCTCGGTGTGCTGCAGGCGGAGCGCCTGTTCCTGGGCGCCGATCACAGTCTCGCGAGCGGCTCTGGTGAAGCGTTCGAACATCACACACTCCTTCCGGTCGGCGGCGTGCGCCGCGCGTGCTTCTTGTGCACCGCCTGCTTGGAGACACCGAGCACCGCGGCGATCTGCGCCCAGGACCAGCCACGGCTGCGGGCGTTGCCCACTTGGAGGTCCTCGAGCTGTTCGGTCAACCGCCGCAGGGCCGCGACGGCGCGTAGACCGACGGCCGGGTCCTGGTTCGTGCCGTCGCCGACAAGGTCGGCGGTCTTGGTCTCCGTCATGCCGTCAGCCTAGGTTGACGATCGCCGTATCGTCAACCTTTGTTGCCGCCTCGTGCCACCGGTCCTTGGTTGAGTCCGGCGGATCCGCCAGAAGACCACCCTGCGAGCCGGTCACCCGGTGCGCGCCCACCGCGCGGGACAATGGCGGCCGTGAGCCCTCACCTGACCGACCGTCGCGCGCTCGGCGACGCCCGGCGCATCGTGATCAAGGTCGGTTCCTCCTCGCTGACCGGTGACGACGGCCGCCTGGACGTCGA
>Ga0209386_1000818_pt1 | contig 13997 bp, 11 predicted proteins | sample NGEPertwo_FD_184510 | JGI IMG/M metagenome (GOLD analysis project Ga0209386, IMG submission 184510) | Arctic peat soil microbial communities from the Barrow Environmental Observatory site, Barrow, Alaska, USA - NGEE Permafrost154B-two... | ecosystem: Environmental > Terrestrial > Soil > Wetlands... | reverse complement strand
GGGGGGTCCGGCGGCGAGGGCCTGCGCGACCTGGTCGAGGGGCACGGCGAGATCGACGCACGCGAGGTGAACACGGTCGAGATCGGCGACGGCATCACGTTGCGGGTGGGCCGGTACGGGCCGTACCTGGAGGACGCGAACGCTCCGACCGGGCAGGATGGCGCCCCGCGCCGCGCCTCGGTGCCCGAGGACCTGGCACCGGATGAGCTGACCGTGCAGAAGGCACGCGAGCTGCTGGACACCCAGCCGGACGGCGACGCGGTGCTGGGCACCGACCCGGCGACCGGCACGACCATCGTGGCGCGCACCGGGCGGTACGGGCCGTACGTGACCGAGGTGCTGCCGGAGCCCGAGCCGGACAAGGGTCTGTCGGCCACCGCGCGCAAGAAGGCGCCGGCCGGCCGGCCCAAGCCGCGGACGTCGTCGCTGTTCGCGTCGATGCAGCTGCAGACGGTCACGTTGGAGGACGCGCTGCGGCTGCTGTCGCTGCCCCGGGTGGTGGGTGCCGACCCGGCGACCGGTGAGGCGATCACCGCGCAGAACGGGCGGTACGGGCCCTACCTGAAGAAGGGCACCGACTCGCGGACGCTGCCGGGGGAGGACGCGATCTTCGACATCACGCTCGAGGAGGCGCTTGCGGTGTACGCCGAGCCCAAGCGCGGGCGGGGGGCGCCGTCGTCGGCCGCGTTGCGCGGGCTCGGGGACGACCCGGTGTCCGGCAAGCCGGTGGTGATCAAGGACGGCAGGTTCGGGCCGTACGTGACCGACGGGGAGACCAACGCGACGCTGCGCAAGGACGACGCCGTGGAGTCCGTGACCCTGGAGCGGGCGGCCGAGATGCTCGCCGAGAAGCGGGCGCGCGGGCCGGTGAAGCGGACGGCACGCCGGGCGCCGGCACGCAAGGCCCCGGCAAAGAAGGCGACGGCGAAGAAGGCGACGGCGAAGAAGGCGACGGCGAAGAAGGCGGCCCCCAAGAAGTAGGCGTCTCCCACGAAGTTGGCCGCCCCCAAGAAGTAGGCGTCTCCCACGAAGTAGGCGCCCGGCTGCGGGTCAGCCGGCCGGCGTCACCACGACGATCGCCGGCGGCACTGCGCCGTCGGCCAGGTGGCGCAGGACCGCCAGCTCGTGCGGGACGACCGGCTCGGGCAGGGAGTGCAGCGGGAACCAACGCATGTCTGCGGCCCGGTGCGACTCGATCAGGCGTGGCTCACCGGCCCAGCGGCGGGCCCGGAAGAAGTAGTCGCACCGCTGCTCGATCTGCGGGCCGCCGGGGATGAACCGGTGCAGCGTGGTCAGCGGCTCCAGGTCGGCGACGTCGATCACCACCCCGGACTCCTCGGCTGCCTCACGCACGGCCGCCTGGGTGATCGTCTCGCCTGCCTCGAGATGGCCGGCCAGGACGGCCCAGTGCTCGTCCAGGTAGCCGGTGCCGCGGCGCAGCTGGAGCAGCACCTCGTTCTCCCGCTGGAGGACGACGTACGCGGCCGCGACGAGGAGAGCTCGATCCGTTGGCTGATCCGGGTTGCGCACCAGGTCACCCTAGGCCGCGGCCGCGGGTCGGGCAGGCGTCGTCGGGCAGGCGTCGTGGGGCTGTCAGCGACGGCCCCGCCCGCGCGCACTCTCGTTGGTCATCTCGGCACCGCGCGCGATGTACTTCCGGGATGACGACAGACAACGGCCACGCGCCGCCGCAGGACCACGTGCAGGTGAACCGGGCTTACTGGGACGTCAAGGCTGCCGAGTTCGTGGGGCCCGGGCGGAAGCTCTGGGCCCAGGACGAGCCCACCTGGGGGATCTGGGGCGTCCCCCAGGCCGACCTGCCGATGATTCCGGACGACGTCGCGGGCCTGGACGCCGTCGAGCTCGGCTGCGGAACGGCATACGTGTCGGCGTGGCTGGCCCGGCGGGGTGCCAGGCCGGTCGGCATCGACGTGTCGCCGGCGCAGCTGGCCACGGCCCGCGAGCTGCAGAAGGTGCACGGCCTGGACTTCCCGCTGCACCTGGGGAACGCCGAGGAGTTGCCGTTCGCCGATGCGTCCTTCGACCTGGCGATCAGCGAGTACGGGGCGGCGATCTGGTGCGACCCGTACCGGTGGATCCCGGAGGCGGCTCGCGTGCTGCGGCCGGGCGGGCATCTGGTCTTCCTGGGGAACGCGACGTTGCGGATGCTGTGCGAACCGGAGACCGGCATGGCAACCGACCGACTCCTGCGTGCCCAGTTCGGCTTGTCCCGGCTGGAGTGGGACGACCCGGAGGGCCGGTGCGTGGACTTCCACCTGCCGCACGGGGAGATGATCCGGCTGCTGCGGTCGAGCGGGTTCGTGGTCGAGGACCTGATCGAGGTGCAGGCCCCCGAAGGCTCGTCGGCCCGTGACCTGTACTTCACGCTCGAATGGGCGCGGCAGTGGCCGACGGAGGAGGTCTGGTTCGGGCGCAAGCGTGATGCTGTCGCCGTTCCTTGACACAGCCGTTCCTTGACACAGCCGCTCCTGGCACCGCCCGGCAGCGGCGGTGTCAGGTCAGAAGGGTGGTGGCCCGACGTCGGGAGCCCGTCCAGGAACGTCGGCCACCGCCGGAGCGGACACCTGTACTGGCGTGCCGACCGTCTCCGGATCACGCGCCCGTTCGGGCGCGCCGACCTCCCCCGGCGCGCGTGCGTACCCGTGACCGGTCGGAGCTGACCACTCGGTCGTGCCCGCGTCGTCGTCGCGCACCACCCGCCAACCCCCGTGCGTCTTCAGCAGGTGGTGATGTCGGCAGAGTGCCTGCAGGTTCGGTGCCCTGGTCTGCTGGTCCGGTGGTCTGGCCGGGTCGAACGGCTCGATGTGGTCGATGTCGCAGCGTGCCGCCGGAACCCGGCAGCCCGGGAAGGTGCAGGTCCGGTCGCGGTCCACTACCCGAGCCACGAGGTCCGATGACGGCCGGTAGCGGATCGGCCCGCGCCCCCGGAGCTCACCGGTCCGCTCGTCGACCAGTAACGGCCGCCACGTCGCGCCGGCGGCGATCGCCCGGGCCATCGACGCGGGGATCGGCCCGTACCCAGCCAGCTCGCCGGGCTGGTCGTCGAGGCCGAGCAGCGTCGTCGCAGAGGCGGTGACCTGCAGGTGCGGACGGCGGCGCTGTCGCACCGGGAGCGCCCGCCCGTCCGGCCCGACGCCGGCATCGAGGTACGGCGTGACCAGGTCGACCAGCGCATCGGCCCGACGCGCGGCGACCGGGCGAGGGTCGTCGGGGGCCGCGGCGTCGGCCAGTGCGGTGAGGCTCGTGTAGACGGCCACCCCCTGGTCGGCGGGGAGGTAGGCATTCAGCCAGGCCATCCCGTCCCGGGCGGGCTGCAGGTCGACGAAGCGGTCGGCCACCGCCGCGCGGTGTCGCTCCTCGGCGGCAGCGGGGTTCTGCGCGAGCTCCATCCGACGGATCCGCGAGCGTAGCTGGGGTCCGGTGAGCACCGACGCCCGAGGTAGCACCGCGGCAGCCACCCGGTGCGCCTCCGCGTCATCGAGGGGCAGCACCTCGTCGCAGATCACGCGCGCCTTCAGGTGGTCGATGTCGCCTCGCTCCAGCGCGTCCGACACCTCAGGCAGGCGCTCCAGCGACGAGGCGGTCAGCACCTTGGACTCGCCACCTGCGCGAGTGGTGCCCAGCCGTGCGGCGATCTCGTCGCCGACGAACGCCTCGCGTCGCTGCCCCTCGCGACGGCGCCGCAGCTCGTTCACGGCATGCGCCTGCCGCGCGGTGGCCCAGGACACCAGGCGCTCCCACGCGGCGATGGCCTCGACCAGCGCGGCGTCGTCGACCTCGGCCGGTTCGAGGGCCACGAGCGTCGCGGCAAGCTCAGGCCCGGGTCGCGCGCCGTCCAGCGACACCGCGAGTGGATGCGCGTCCGCCCAGTCCGGCCGTGGATCCGCTGACCGGCGGCGGGTGCCACCCGCCCTGGCCGCGGCAGCCCACGCGGCAGCGCCGACGATGAGCTCCTGGGTGAGGGTCAGCTCCGTGATGCCGGCCGGCTGACCGGTCAGCAACCGGGTCAGCACCCCCGGGCGCGGTCCCGCGGCGTCGCCGCGCCCGGGCACGGGCGGCGCAGTCAGGACCGGAGATTCGAACACCAGTACAGAATATCGGGCGGATCGGACATTCGCCATGGCGGATCACCTGGTGGGCAGTCATCCACAGGCGACCGCCCGGCACCGATCACCTGCTGGTCACTCGTCCACAGATGCCCGGTCGAACCGCGGCCGGTCGAACCGCGCCCAGTACGGGAGCTGTCGGTGCGCATCGTCCACGGAGGCCCTCACCGCCCAGTGAGCTCGCGGCGCCACCCCGCCACTCGCACGCCGTCGTCGGCCCAGCCTCGCGACCCGGCCGCGGCGCACGACGCCGAAGCCACGCCGGCCGCCCACGCGAGGCCGACGCGCACCTCCGCGACCGTCGCACGGCCCGGTCCGACCGCCGAGGCCAGCCACGCCACCAGCGCCCCGTGCAGCACGTCACCCGCGCCGAGCGTGTCGACGACCTCGACCGCCGGGACCTCCACCGTGGTGATCCCCTCGTAGGTCAGCACCCGGATCGGACCCGGGCCGTGCGACTGCGCGACCACCCGCGGACCCGCGCGGCGGACCGCGGCGAGGGGATCGCCGGCACCTGGGACGGCGAAGTCGGCCGACAGCACCGCGACGTCCACGAGCGGCAGCAAGGCCTCGAGGCCGGGCTTCCAGGAGCCGCCGTCGAGCACGACCGGGATGCCCCGCTCACGCGCGGCGCGCGCGCAGCCCAGGGCCAGGTCGAGGTGATGGCCGTCGACCAGTACGACGACGGCGCCCGCCAGCAGACCCGCGGGGAGGTCCGTGCCCGAGCCGTCCAGCTGCCGCGCACCGGACGCTGTCGCGTTCACCGACACCACGGCACGCTCACCGGTGCCGCGGGTGACCAGCACGGTCGAGACCGGCGGGCTCAGGCTCGGCCCTCCCACGTCAACGACGTCGACGCCGGCCTCGCGCAGGTCGGCCGCGACAATTGACGCGAGCGGGCCGTCCCCGATCCGGCTGAGCAACCGGGCCGGGATGCCCAGCGTGGAGCAGGTCACCGCGGCGGTGGCTGCCGGCCCACCCGCCGCCACCACCAAGTCCGTCGCCACGAGCTTCTCGTCGGGCGCGGGCACGTGGTCCACCGTCTGAACGACGTCGAGCGTGGCCAGCCCGCAGGTCAGGACAACGGACGGCGGGCGAGCGGCGGACGGGCGAGGGCGAGCGCGCGGCGAGCGCATCGCGTCACGTGAGCGGACGGCGTCGGGCACGCGCCCCAGGGTAGGGCCAGCACTGGACCGCCCACAGCCCGACCGCCCACAGCCCGACCGCCAACTGCCCGACTGTCCGCCCCCGCACTCCACACTGCCCCCGGCGGCACGGTCACATACGGTGGTCCCCATGACCTACGTCGAGGATCCCCGCACCGCACCGCCGATCCGTTGGGGCATCCTGGGCCCGGGCGGCATCGCCAACACGTTCGCCACAGCCGTCAACCGGTACACCCGCGCCCCGCTGGTCGCCGTCGGCTCCCGGAACAGCGACCGCGCCGAGCGGTTCGCCACCCAGCACGGCATCCCGACCACGCATGTCGGCTACGAGGCCCTGGTCAAGGACCCGCAGGTCGACGCCGTCTACGTCGCCTCCCCGCACTCCGAGCACCACGACCACGCCCTGCTCGCCATCGCGGCGGGCAAGCACGTGCTGGTGGAGAAGTCGTTCGCGCGCAACGCGGCCGAGGCCCAGGAGGTGGTCGACGCCGCGCGCGCTGCCGGCGTCTTCTGCATGGAGGCCATGTGGACCCGGTTCCTGCCGCACGTCGTCGCGTTGCGCTCGGTGCTCGCCCGGGGTGACATCGGCCGCATCGTCGGTCTGATCGCCGACCACGGGCAGCCCTTCGCGAGCTGGCCGGCCACCCACCGGATCCACAACCCGGAGCTGGCCGGCGGCGCCCTGCTGGACCTCGGGGTGTACCCCGTGTCGTTCGCGCACGACCTGCTCGGCGTCCCGGACCGGATCACTGCGGTCGGCTCGCTCACCCCGACCGGCGTCGACGGCCAGATCAGCATCGCCCTCGGCTTCGGCCCGGACGTGCAGGCGTCGCTGCACACCACCTCGATGGCCAAGACAGCGACCACCGCCGTGATCTTCGGCCAGGACGGCCGGATCGAGGTCGCCGGCGACTTCTACCGCCCGACGTCGTTCACGGTCACCCGCAACGACGGCACCTGGTGGTCCTACGACCGTGAGGTGGACGGCGGGTTCCAGTACCAGGCGGCGGAGGTGGCCCGGCGGATCGCGGCCGGCGAGACCGAGAGCCCGGCGATCACCCTGGAGAACTCGCTGCAGGTGATGCGGACCCTTGACGAGATCCGGCGCCAGGCCGGGGTGGTGTACCCGGGCGAGTGACGGCCCCGTGCTGTCCGCGCCGACGGCTACCCTGACCGCGTGAGCTCACCGGGCACCTTCATCTCCTTCGAGGGTGGTGACGGCGTCGGCAAGTCCACCCAGCTGCGCCTGCTCGCGCAGTGGCTGGCGGACGGCGGCCACGAGGTGGTCACCACCCGCGAACCGGGCGGCACGCCGCTGGGCGTCGCGCTCCGCCAGGCCGTCATGCACGGCGACCATGTTGCGCCCCGCGCCGAGGCCCTCATCTACGCCGCGGACCGCGCCCATCATGTCGCCACTGTGGTCCGTCCCGCCCTGGAGCGCGGTGCCGTCGTGCTCACCGACAGGTACCTGGACTCCTCGGTCGCCTACCAGGGCACCGGCCGCGACCTGGGTGCGGACGAGGTGGAGCAGCTCAGCCTGTGGGCCGTCGAGGGACTGCTGCCGGACCTGACGGTGCTGCTCGACCTGGACCCGGCGGTGGGCCTGTGCCGGCTCACCGGTGACCCGGACCGGCTCGAACGAGCCGGCGCCGAATTCCACGCCCGCACCCGGCAGGCCTTCCTGGACCGGGCCGCCGCACAGCCCGGTCGGTGGCTGGTCGTCGACGCGTCGCAGCCGGTCGACGCCATCGGGGACATGGTCCGGTCGCGGGTGGCGCAGCTGCTCGACGGCGGCCCCCGATGAGCGTGTGGGACACCGTCGTCGGGCAGGCCGACGCCGTCGGCGTGCTGCGGGCCGCGAGCCAGAACCCCGCGGCGATGACGCATGCCTGGCTGATCACCGGCCCGCCGGGGTCCGGGCGCAGCGTCGCGGCGCGGGCCTTCGCGGCGGCCCTGCAGTGCGAGGCCGGCGGCTGCGGGCACTGCCGGGCCTGCACGACGACGATGGCCGGCACGCACGCGGACGTCCTGGTCGTGGCAACGGAGAAGGTGACGATCAGCATCGAGGAGGTGCGCGACCTGATCGGCGTCGCCCAGCGGATGCCCTCCCAAGGCAGGTGGCGGGTGATCGTGCTGGAGGACGCGGACCGGATGGTCGAGCGCACCTCGAACGTGCTGCTCAAGGCCATCGAGGAGCCGCCGCCGCGGACCGTCTGGCTGCTGTGCGCGCCGAGCCCGCAGGACGTCATCGTGACCATCCGTTCGCGGTGCCGCGGCGTGGTGCTGCGGGTGCCGCCGGTGGCGGACGTCGCCCGGCTCCTGGTGGAGCGCGACGGGGTGGACCCCCTGCTGGCTGACGCCGCGGCCCGCGCCGCGCAGAGCCACATCGGACTGGCTCGACGCCTCGCCCGCGACCCCGAGGTCCGCGAGCGGCGGGCCAAGACCCTGCGGCTGGCCGCGGCGATCCGGGGGGTCGGCGACGCGGTGCTGGCCGCCGCGGACCTGGTGGAGGTGGCCGCAGCCGAGTCAAAGGCGGCGACCGCCGACCGGGACGCCACCGAGCGCGCGGAGCTGCTGCGCACCCTCGGCGCGGAGGACGGGCGGACCTTGCCGCCGACCCTCCGGGCCCAGGTCCGCCAGCTGGAGGAGGAGCAGAAGCGCCGCGCCACCCGTGCCCAGCGGGATGTCCTGGACCGGTCGTTGATCGACCTGCTGTCGCTGTACCGCGACGTGCTGGTGGTGCAGCTCGGGGCCGACGTCGACCTGGTCAACACGGCCGAGGAGGCGCAGGTCCGGCGGCTGGCAGCAGGCTCGACGCCCGAGCAGAGCATCCGGCGGATGGATGCCATCGGTGTGACCCGGGAGCGGCTGGCCGGGAACGTTGCGCCGCTGCTGGCGATGGAGGCGATGGCGGTGGCCCTGCGGCCGCAGGGCTGACGGCCGCGCCGTGACCGATCGTCATACGAGGTCGCATCCATTGGCTACGGTTGCTCCCGTGCGCGCCACCCCACCACGTCCGGGCCTCCGGGGCACCACAGCGGCGATGGTGGCCGCCCTGGCGCTGGTGCTCGCGGGCTGTGTTGCGCCAAAGGAGCAGACGACGCTGCCGGAGGAGAGCGGTCCGCCGACGCAGGCTCCTGATCAGGCGGGACAGAGCCTGGACGACTTCTACGGCCAGGACGTGGCCTGGGAACCGTGCAGCGGGTCGTACGAATGTGCACGCATCCAGGCCCCGCTGGACTGGGACGCGCCGGACGCGGGCTCGATCGAGCTGGCCCTCAAGCGGGCACCGGCCAACGGCTCGCCGGCCCAACGCATCGGCTCCCTGCTGGTCAACCCGGGTGGCCCGGGCGCCTCCGGCATCGACTTCGTCGAGTCGATGGTGGACTACGTCGCGGGCGACGAGATCCGCGCCTCCTACGACATCGTGGGCTTCGACCCGCGTGGCGTCGGGCAGTCGACGGCCGTCGCGTGCGGCGACGACGCCTTGGTGGACGACTTCTTCACGGCCGACCCGCCGATGGAGAACCAGGCCGACATCGAGGCCGCCCGGGAGAAGGCCCGGCTGTTCGGCGAGGCGTGCCTTGCGGCCACCGGCCCGTTGCTCGGCGAGGTGGACACGGTCAGCGCCGCCCGGGACATGGACCTGATACGCGCGGTGCTCGGCGACAGCGAGCTCTACTACGCCGGCTTCTCCTACGGCACCTTCCTCGGCGCGACCTACGCCGACCTGTACCCCGAGAACGTCGGCCGGATGGTGCTGGACGGCGCGCTCGACCCGTCGATGAGCAACGACGACCTGATCATCGGGCAGGCGATCGGGTTCGAGAACGCGCTCCGCGCCTACGTGGCGTACTGCCAGGCGACCTCCGGATGCCCGCTGACCGGTGACGTCGACGCCGGCATGGCGCAGATCGCCGAGATCGTCGCCCGCGCCGAGGCGGACCCGATCCCGACCGGCGCCGGCGCCGTGGTCAACGGCACCCTCGCCTTCTACGGGATCGTCGTCACCCTGTACGACGACGCGTCGTGGCAGTACCTCACGATGGCCCTGCAGGAGGTTGTCAACTCCGGCACCGCCGCGACCCTGATGGAGCTGGCGAACTTCTACCTCGACCGCACCCCCGACGGGCACTACACGGCCAACGCGATGGTGGCGTTCAGCGCGATCAACTGCCTGGACTACCCGATGGTCGAGCGCAACTACGACGAGCTGGTCGCGTTCTCGGAGCAGGTCGCCGCCCAGGCGCCCACGTTCGGGATGGACTTCGGGATGGCCGTCGGTTGCGAGACCTGGCCGTTCCCGGCCACCGACGTCCGTGAGCCGATCACCGCACCCGGCGCTGCGCCGATCCTGGTGGTCGGCACAACGGGCGACCCGGCCACACCCTACGAGTGGGCCGTCTCGCTCTCCGAGCAGCTCGAGTCCGGCACGCTGCTGACCTGGGAGGGCGAGGGCCACACCGCCTGGGGCCGTGGCGGCGTGTGCGTCGACAAGGTCGTCGAGGCCTACCTGCTGCGGGGCGAGGTCCCGGAGGGTGGCGCGACCTGCTGAGCCGGGCCCACGACCTGCTCGTGCGAACCGGCCAGCGTGCCAGCCGGGCGGGACCGGCTCAGATGTCGGCGCTCGGCGCGGCGGCGTCTGCCAGCAGCGCGAACCTCTGCCGCTCCGGACCGCGCAGCACGACGACGCGTCCGTAGCGGGAGTCGAACGGCGGCTCCTCAGGTTCGCCGCCGTGCCCGACCGCCACCAGCACCGCGGCGTCGACGTCCTGCACCTTGAAGTACACCAGCCAGTGCGGCGGCCCGTTCCCCTCGTCCTGCGGGCTGGGCTCTCCCATACCGCCCGCCGTGCGCCCGCCGACGGCGAACGATCCGTACCTGACGCCCGGCGGACTGATGTCCGCGTGGGTGTAGCCGAACACGGTGGCGTAGAACGCGAAGGCAGCGTCCAGGTCCGGCGTGATCAGCTCGTTCCACGTCATCGCGCCGGGCTCGTCGGTGACCATCGCCCCGATGTGCCCGCCCGCCTGCCACAGGCCGACATCGGCGCCGGTGGGGTCGCGGATCAGCGCGACGGAACCCGTGCGGTCGAAGGCGGCCGGTGGCACCAGGACGTGAGCGCCCGCGTGCTCCGCGGCTTGGACGCTGGAGGCCGTGTCGTCGGTCGCCAGGAACGTCGTCCAGTGGGCGGGCGTGTCCGGTGTTGCGGACTGTCCGAGGCCTGCCACCGGGTGGCCGTCCCGCATGGCGGTGAGGTAGACCCGGCCGTCCAGCGTCGTGCCCTGCAGGAAGTCCCAGCCGAGGAGGTCGCCGTAGAAGCCGGTCGCGGCGCCGATATCGGAGACCGTCGGGCTCGCCCAGGCGGGTGTGCCGGACGGCCAGGGGGTGCTGCGCGTCGTCATGGTGATCTCCGTCCTCCGGCATGAGCCTTGCCGGGACGGAGTGGCGCCGCAACGGCGGAGACGCGTCGCGACAACCGAGACAGGGCCCGCGACAACCGAGAGCCGCAGCCCGCCGAGCCGCGGGCCGGACCGCCGCGGCGGCGTGCTCGGCGCTTTGGAGGCCGCGCGGCGCCTGGGTACAGTAGAGCCCGCTCGCCGGCCGACCCCTCGTCGCCGGGCGTGCCGCCTTAGCTCAGTCGGTAGAGCGGTTCACTCGTAATGAACAGGTCAAGGGTTCGACTCCCTTAGGCGGCTCCAGCAGATGGCCGGTCCCGGCGCACGTCCCTACGGACATCGAGCCCGCGCAGCCCACCGTCACCGAACCTGCACGTACTCGCACACAACCTGCGCGGGACCCACCAAGCAGTGCCGGACGGCGAGGGCCGCTGCTGCCTAGCGTGGCTGGCATGACCGTTCCCGAGGCAGTGCCGCCCGTTCCGCCAGTGCCGTCCGTGCCGTCAGCGGCGGCCGTGCCGCCCGCACCGCCTGGGCCGCCGCCCGCACCCCCGGCCCCGCCGGCGTGGTCGGTCGCCCCCGGCACCGGAACGGGGCCCGCCACCGGAGTGGGCCCCGGCGCCGGTCCCCTGACCGCGCTGCCCCGGCCACCGGGCCCGCTCGCCCTCGCGGTCGCCGACTTCTGGCGCGAGCGCCGCCGGGTCGCTCCGGTCGCCACCCTCGTGGTCTGCGGCGTCGTGGGGATCGCCGGTTCGGTGCTCCTGGTCGGTCACCGCCTCGGACTGGGTGCCGCACTCGTCGGCCTGGCTGTCTGGGCGGCCGCCGTCCCGGCGCTGGTGCGCCGGCGGGCGGTCGGCGACCTGGTGACGGCCTCCGTTGCCGTGGCCCTGGTCGGCATGGTCGCCGTCCGTGACGCGGGTTGGGTCGTCGCCCTGTGCCTGGCCACGGCGGCGGGGGTCACCGCTGTTGCGGCCACCTCGGCGCGCTCCGCGCCGGCGGTGCTGCTCAGCGGCGCCAGCTGGGTCGCCGGCGCGTTCCGTGCCCTCCCCTGGGTGGGTCGCGGCGTCGGGAACCTGGCCGGAACCCGCCGGGGGCAGGTGCTCGGGGCGCTGCGGAGCGTGGCGATCACGGTCGTCCTGCTCACCGTCTTCGGTCTGCTGTTCGCCAGCGCGGACAAGGTCTTCGCCAGCTACCTGCCCCATCTGGACGCCGACCTGCTCCCCGGCCAGTTGGCGGTCGGGCTCCTGGTGGCCGTTGTCGTGGCCACACTGGCCCACCTGGCGCTCGCACCACCGGGCTGGTCGGACCTCCGCCCGGCGCCGGGCCGACCGGCGCGTCGCGGCGAGTGGCTGCTGCCTGTGCTCGCCCTGGATGCCATGGTCCTGGCCTTCGTGCTCGTCCAGGTCGGAGGGCTGGTCGACGGGCACGCGCACATCCTGGAGACGGTGGGCCTGACCTACGCGCAGTACGCGCGGCAGGGGTTCGCGCAGCTCGTGGTCGCAACGGCGCTCACCCTGGCAGTCGTGGCGGTCGCGGCCCGCCGCGCACCGCGGGAGTCCGAGCGGGACCGCGTGATCTCCCGCGCCGCGCTCGGCGTGCTCTGCGTCGGAACCCTCGGGGTCGTCGCGTCGGCACTGCGTCGGATGGATCTGTACGTCGAGGCCTTCGGGATGACCCGGCTGCGGCTGTTCGTGGTGGTGGTCGAGGTGGCCCTCGCGGCCGTCCTGCTGCTGGTGATGGTGGCCGGTGTGCGGTGGCGGGGTGGCTGGCTACCGCGCGCCGTCGTGCAGGTCGTCGCGGTGGCGGTGCTGGGCCTGGCGCTGGCCAATCCGGACGCGCTGATCGTCCGGCACAACACCACCGCCGATCTGGACATCGTCCTCGACGTCAGCTATCTGCAGGGCTTGTCGGCGGATGCGGTGCCCGCGATCGAGCGGCTCGCCGAGCCGCTCCGGTCCTGCGTGCTCGAGGCCATCGTTGTCGATCCGCCGGAGGGACTCGCGGACTGGAACCTCAGCCGGCACCAGGCCGATCGGGCGCTCACAGCGGGGGACCCGATCGACACCCAGGGCGGGTCGGCGTGCGCGCGGTACGACGGCTCGGGGCGCTGAGCGGGAGGTGCAACGATCCACAGGGCATCGAGGGCGCACTGTCGAGGGCTCCCCGAGCCCCTACCCTGTGCGTGTACAGCAGACGAGAAAGAAGGCCTGTGATGGCTCGAGTCACCCTGCAGACCATCGCCGAGCGGGTCGGTGTGAGCCGGATGACGGTCTCCAACGCCTTCTCTCGCCCCGACCAGCTGTCCACCGGTCTGCGCGAGAGGATCCTCGAGACCGCCTCCGAGCTGGGCTACCCGGGCCCCGACCCGGCCGGACGGGCACTGGCACGCGGCACGACCGGCGCGATCGGCATCCTGCTGACCGACTCGATGAGCACCGCCTTCCGCGACGACGTCGCGACCACCTTCTTCGGGGCCGTCGCCGAGGAGCTCGCGCCGACCGGCCTTGCGGTGACGCTCATCCCGCTGTACGGCTCCCACGACGTGATCCCCGCCCGGGACGTGCCGATCGACGGGGCGCTGGTGTATGCGTGCCCGGACGGCGCACCGGCCCTCGACTGGCTGGTGAAGCGGCCGATCCCACTGGTGTTCGTCGACCGCGAGCCGACGCCGGGCTCGGCGAGCGTGACCCTCGACGAACGGCTCGGTGCCGAGCAGGGTGCCCGGCACCTGGTCGAGCTGGGCCACCGGCACGTCGGCCTGCTCACCCCGTCGTTCCACGGGCCGCACGGGGTGATTCCGGACCTCGCGGCCATCGGTGGTGACTTCGTGGCCCACGAGCGCGCACTCGCCTGGACCGCGGTGCTCCGGGCGGCGGGCGTGCGGATCACCGCCGTCCAGGTCCGGGAGAACACCGAACAGGACTCCTACGATGGCGCCTGCCTGATGCTGGACGTGCAGGACCGTCCGACGGGGGTGCTCTGCTTCTCCGACGTGATGGCGTGGGGCGCCATGCGGGCGGCGATCGACCTGGGCCTGCGCGTGCCGCAGGACGTCTCGGTGGTCGGCTTCGACGACGCCCAGATCGCCCGACGGGTGCGTCCCGCGCTGACGACCGTGCGTCAGGACGTCGTCGCGAAGGGCCGCGCCGCTGCCGCCCAGCTCACCGCTGCCATCGAACGGCGCCGCAAGGGCGAGATCGAGGAGCCACCACGGGTGGTGATGCCGACCGAGCTCATCGTGCGGCACAGCACCGCGCCGCCGCCGCAGCTCTGAGGTCGGCGGGTCAGAGGTACGCGGCGACTGC
>Ga0209386_1000817_pt1 | contig 14027 bp, 13 predicted proteins | sample NGEPertwo_FD_184510 | JGI IMG/M metagenome (GOLD analysis project Ga0209386, IMG submission 184510) | Arctic peat soil microbial communities from the Barrow Environmental Observatory site, Barrow, Alaska, USA - NGEE Permafrost154B-two... | ecosystem: Environmental > Terrestrial > Soil > Wetlands... | reverse complement strand
TATATTGCTAGCGTAAACAACGTCATCGATTTCGCAACGGCGGCCAGAAACCATTGGGGAGTAGAGAGTATGCATTGGAGTCTGGATGTAACGTTTGGCGATGATAAAAATAAGACTGAGGAAAGAGTTGCAGGACAAAATCTAGCTTTAGTAAAGCGGATAGCCTTTAACACACTCAAAAATGAGAAAACAATTCGCCCTAAACTGAGTACCCCTAAAAAACGGTTGAACGCTTTGCTGAACACTGAGTATAGGGATACATTGATTGATTTGAATTTCAAGGGACGATGAATAACGTGGTAGTCTTTGTGGCGCGAAAAATTCATTGGCGTGGAGAACTTGCGCTGACACTAATTAGAACTTTCATTAACAAACGAGGCTAGAGTATCTCTTATTTAGAGCATACTCAATTTTGCCATGTCCGAAGACTATAGTGTTAAAAAAGGCTATCTAACGCACATAACCAAACACCACGATCCCTTCAAGTGATATTATTAAATCCATGTCTCTTTGAATCTTTTGGAAAATATTTCATGGGATAATCTGGGTTCGTGAATTCGCCGTGATATATCCGGTACCTTCGAAGCAAAATTGATGAGGGCTATGATAAAAAGCTGATCCAGACAATCAGAGGAGTAGGCTACAGTATTCGAGGTGGTAAGGATGAGGTTTAGAAGGATTAAACTTACAAAGCTATCTTGGAAGCTAGCGCTTCTTTATGCTTCCGTATTTGCTGCTGTATTAATCGCGTTGAATGCATCAGTGCTCTATGGGGTTAAGTTTTTTCTTATAAATCAGGCAGAACAAAAAGTAGTTAGTGTAAGTGGGGCGGTAGAAAAAAGGATTATTGGCACAAATAGTGAACAGATGACCTTTGATGATCCTGAAATAATTTATGAAGCCAAAAACGATAATACTTTGAATATCAAGGTAGCCGAGCCCTCTGGTAAAATAGTCAATGCCACGGATAATTTCAATACGCTGGGCGTTCCGGTGATGGATCATCCTAATATAGTCCGGAAGCTTGAGGGAACAGGACTAAACCTTGTAGTTGAAAATACGGCCGTTATCGAGGGAGGCAAAGTCAAGGCTTATATTCAGGTCTCTCAGAATATGGAAAAAGAATACAACTTCCTATGGATATTGTTTATTATCCTAGCTATTGCAGATATGTTTGGAATTCTTTTTTCGCTTTTTGCAGGCTACATCCTGAGTAAAAGTATGCTTAAACCCATCGACAAAATGACCAAGGCAGCTAATGAAATTGGCTTGTCCGGTCTTTCAGCAAGAATTGAAGTACCTGCAGCAGATGATGAACTGTCAAGACTTGCTAAAACCTTCAATGAGATGCTGGACAGGATTAAAGTTACCTTTGAAAAGCAAGGGCGGTTTGTAGCAGATGCATCCCACGAGCTTAGAACACCTGTATCGATCATCCAAGGTTATATAGGCATGATTGATCGTTGGGGAAAGCAGGATGAAAAGGTTCTGCAGGAGTCTATCAATGCTATTAAAAAGGAAACATTAAGCATGACAGTGATGATTGAAAGGCTTCTCTTTCTTGCCAAAGGAGATAATGGACGTCAATTGCTTCAGAAGGCAATGTTTAGTATTGACGAGCTGATGGAAGAGGTGTCCATGGAAAATTCGATGCTGGCATCGGGGCATAACTTTTCATTTCAAGGTTCCCAAGGATTGGAACTTTTTGCCGATCGAAGAATGATAAAGCAAATGCTCAGGGCCTTGTTGGATAACAGCATTAAATTTACTCTTACTGGAGGCAAGATTGACCTTCTTTATGTGGGGGATGATAAAGAAATTGTGTTTACTGTTATAGATACAGGCATCGGTATTCCTATGAAAGAAAAAGAGCAAATATTTGAGAGATTTTATAGAGTGGACAAGGCGCGAACAAGGGAGACGGGAGGAAGTGGCCTTGGGCTGCCCATTGTCAAACGAATTGTTGACGTTCATGAAGGGAAAATTAAGATTGAAAGTACAGTAGCAAGGGGTACAAGTGTTGCGGTTACCATACCGAGGCTATAGGACCTCAGGCCATTACAGAAGGGGAAGATTACTAGTCCGTGATGAGAATAACGAATGTCTGCGTTCATATTCTTGTCTCCTTATTACGGATTGATTTAAAGCAACCAGCTTTCCATAGTCATTCCCGTCTACAATGAAGAGGCTGTTATTGTCCAAACTTACCTCCAACTTAACCCCGTTACCCTGCTTCGGTGGGGGTAGAATCCCCCACCGAAGTCTCGATGTCCAACTTTAGTTGAACGAGTTCACTCCATATATCTGCCTACGCTGAAAGTGGGCGAAAATAAAACATCTTGCTTTGGGTATAGTTGTTCTTTTAGTTGTATTACTATCCTGGGCTGTATGAGGCTGGAAATTTATAGTTTCTAATCCAATTCTAATCTTGGTCTAAGGTTATTCTAATCGTGTGATGACAAAATGAGAGCATGGAATAGAAATGAGGGATTAGTTATGCTGGTTACTGACAAATTGACCAAAAGATATGCGGATTTTACAGCGGTGGAAGACTTAAACCTGACAGTCAGAAAAGGAGCAATTTTCGGTTTTCTAGGTCATAATGGCGCAGGAAAAACAACCACCTTATCCATGTTGACGACTCTTTTGCTTCCCACGGGGGGGAAAGCCAGTATTGCAGGGTTAGATGTGGTGAAGGATAACTTCAAGGTGCGTAGTCTCCTGGGATATCTGCCTGAAAGCGTCATGCTTTATGGAGACCTTACAGCAGCTGAAAATCTAAGCTTTTTCGGCAAGCTTTCAGGCGTGGAAAAGGTAGAGGTCAGAATTGATGAAGTATTAGGGCTACTCGGGTTTATGGACTGGAAGGATAAAAAGGTAAAGACCTTTTCCAAAGGAATGCGTCAGAGAATAGGTATTGCTCAGGCAATACTTCACAAGCCCAAAGTACTGTTTCTTGACGAGCCTACCTCCGGTCTTGATCCACAGGGCACTAAGGATATGCGGGATCTTTTACTAATGTTGAACCGAGAGTGGGGCACTACGATCTTTATGAATACCCACCTTTTATCCGAGGTAACGAAGGTGTGCACAGATATTGGTATCATAAGTAAAGGCAAGTTGTTACTGGCAGACTCCATTAAAAATTTAGAACAGCGTTTTCCTGAAGCAAAGTCTCTAGAGGAAATCTACTTTAAAATTGAAGGGGGAGATAGGAGTGAAGCAGGTATTCATCATAGCCTCTAAGGAATTTAAAGCTGCCTTCAAGGATAGGGTGTTCCTGGTGATTACGGCCCTGTTTCTGCTTCTTTCCATTATTTCAGTCTATATCGGCTCAAGTACCAAAAATGCTGAAATTAAGGCGTACCTGGATATCGTGGCGCTTTTAAAAGCTCAGGGAGCGACAAGTTTTCCTGTATCACCGCAACTATTCCCCTTGGCCATACTTCAAAATATTATTGATTATGTCAGCATTATTGGTGCTGTACTAGCCGTATTTTTAGGGTTTGATGCCTTTAGTGGAGAACGTGAGAACGGCACGCTAAAGCTTCTCCTGGTAAGACCGCTTTACCGTGACCAGCTCGTGACGGGGAAGCTGTTGGGCGGAGGACTTGTTATAGGGGTTTTGCTTTGTGTCACGTTGGTCTTCAATACACTGCTCTTTTCGATCGTTTCAGGGCTGACACCCACCTTTAATGAGTTAAGTCGCTTGCTTGTCTTTATTACTTTGGCGTTTGTTTACATGATGATCTTCTATATAGTGACGCTTTTTGTTTCTATTAAAACCGGAGACAGAACCTTCGGATTTCTGACGATGATGGTGGTGTGGGTTTTTGTAAGTTTTGTGATTCCCCAGCTGGCAGACAGCCAGAGAAGCTTTGCCTATGCCCTCAACGCTACCGCTCAAACCGTAACCCAGATGCCTTCAGATACGGTGATTTCAAAAGGTATAGAAATGTTTTCTCCAGCCGTACAGTTCCAAAACGTTGGGAAGGATTTGTTGCAGGTAGTCTCTGAAACAGCAGCTATGAATGTGTTTGATATTCTTTCAAGGCAAGTACTTTCTCTTTTCTATATGCTGGTACCCGGAGCAATTTTTCTGCTGGCCTCCTATAGGGCAGTTCAGAAGGAGGACGTGACATGAGAGTAACAAAAGTAATAGGAGCGTTCATGGTACTAGGCCTAATAGTTTGCTTAACACCGTTCACACCGAGCGCTTTAGCAGCAGGCAGTAGTACAACAGAGCTTTCTGCAAATTACTTAACAATCCCTGGAGGAGAGAGCATTGCCAGAATTATGGTTGAAAACAAAGATTCAAAAGCTCATCACTATAATCTAGAGGCAACGGGTCTGCCGGAGGGTTTCAAAGCGTATTTCACGCTACAAGGTAAGGGTATAAAAGGGCTTGATTTAAGTGCATCCGAAAAACGCATAGCCGAATTGCACCTCAACACACCTTTAAAAGCCACCCAAGACTATGGATTAATCAAGGTTAAGTCCTCGCGAGACGATGGACTGGAGACCCTAATGTCCGTGTCGTTTACAGTCAATCATGATTTCTCCCTGGAAATAACCAATCAGATTAAAAAGCTTGAGACCTTGAATGGGAAAAGCCTGAGTTTTGATATTGCAGTCACCAATACTGGCAACAAAGAACTTAAAGATTTAGGCTTGAAGGCAGAGTTACCCTACAAATGGACACTAGATAAGCTTACCCCAGAGAAGCTTTCCTTAAAACCTGGAGAAAATGGAGCGTTTAGAGTGACTATTTCCATCCCTCCTTCACAGGGTTCGGGGAACAGTATCCTTAAAATAAAGAGTTTTAACGGGGCAGTGGCCAGCCAAGAGATTTCTATACCTGTTACGGTTACGGCAACGGCGGGTTATGCCTGGTGGGTCATTGGCCTTGTGTTGGTTGTTGGTATCGTGACGATTATATATTTCCGCAAGAACGTTAGAAGATAGGAGGTGGATTAATGAATGCGACCTGGATTATTGCTCGCAAAGAAATAACCGATGCCCTCAAGAATAAACTGTTTCTGATCATTCTGGGTATGCTCCTGATCTTGACGGTGGTTTCCGTTGTGCTGGGAGCCTATCAGGTCAGAGTGGCGCTCGATAATTATACGAATGCTATTGAGTTCCTTAAATCCCTTGGCAAAACAGAGTTACCTCCCATGCCCAATCTTAACCCTATTTCCGCATCAAAAGGCTTTGTAAACTATATTGGAATGCTAGGAGCACTACTGGCAATGATTCTGGGGAACTATGCGATTGTGAAAGAAAGGCGCAGTGGAACGCTGAAGTTGATCTTGTCAAGAAAGGTCTTCAGAGATACTCTGCTCAATGGTAAGTTGCTAGGCAATCTGACATTATTCGCTGGAATATCTCTTTTAGCCGCAGCAATAACGTTTATATCAGTCGGGGCGATCGGAAATGTTGCCTTATCGGCAGGCGATGCTGCTCGAATGGGTTTGTTTTTCCTGATGTCCTTTTTGTACATGGCATTTTTTCTTGTGCTGGGAATCACGTTCGCGGTGATGGTTGGCAACGGGAACAAGGCGCTCTTACTTACGGTCATCATGTGGTTGGTTTTAGCGTTTGTGTTTCCGCAAATTGGAAACACTATGGACATGGACAACCAGCTGCCCGGCGGTTTTTTTGCCTCGATGGGTATGACCAAGGATCAGCAAACGAAAGTACTGGTTAATTTTAAATTTTACGAAACCTTAAGGGATAGTATTGAGGAAATGTCCCCAACCAAGCATTATGAGAGGGTTAGCTTTGCACTGCTCAATGTAAAACCAGGCTTTGAGAAAAACACTCCTATGGAGGTTTTAGGCCTAAAGTGGATTAATGTACTGGGCTTGACAGCTCCAACCATTATATTGTGGCTGATCGCCTATATGGGTTTCCTGAGGCGTGAAGATATTTATCAAACTTAAATGGAGGAATTTGTTATGAAAACGTTAAAAAACATGAGATCAGTTCTATCGGGAGCAGTCATTGTGTCCATGAGTCTTTTTCTGCTTGCAGGATGTTCGGGAAAAACCCCTCAACCAAGCAGCACAACGCAAAATAGTTCCACTGCGGTAGGGCAGACACAGGGCACCGATACAGACGGGGATGGTATTCCAGATTCCATAGAGAAAACCTATGGTACAAATTCCTTATCCGCAGATACTGATGGGGATGGTGTGCCGGATAAAACCGATAAAGACCCCTTGTTCACACCAAATCTTATTAAAGAAAGCAGTACGACGGTTTTACCCGTAAAGGTTAAAGATGCACGAGTTGAGGATAATGTCAACGCCAATGACCACCTGGAGATAGCGCTTACCAATACTGGCAAAACAGACTTAAAGAATTTTGATACCTATTTTACCGTAACGGATACAGTTACGAAGAAACAGGAAGGCTATTATGTCAAATTAGTGGGCTTTACCCTAGAGGCGGGAACAACAAAAACCCTGCATTTAGACAATAAGAAGGCTGATTTTCACTATAGCGGCAATGCTAACGGTATCTACGGAACCTCCACAAACGAGGCAATATTTCAGGGCCAGATCCACGCAGCGGGCTATGCACCTATAGATATTTCAGCCAAGAAATCAAAGGGCACCGCTGAGGTTAAGGACTAGGTAAAATGGACATTACTGTATATATAAAATTTCATCCACTTATCGTTTAACCTGCTCGATTTTTCCTCCCCCATCTTCGGTTAAATATTAATTCCTTAATATTTCTAAGCTGTTTCTAATAATTAAATGTTAAGGTATGGGTATAAGTGCTAAGATAGGGGAGGAACAAGAGCTTGGGCCTAATTGCAGATAGAGGAATTAGTGCAAAGACGCAGAGTTACTAAAGGGGCAGTGAAATACAATTCTGGATACAGACTAGTAGCAAAGGCTTTCTAATGGATGGAGGGTGAAAAGTGACAGTTATACACGCATTGATCTTCGGTATTGTCCAAGGCTTAGGGGAATTTCTGCCCATTTCTAGTTCAGCGCACCTAGTATTAGTCCCGTGGCTTTTCGGATGGGAAGATCCAGGTTTAACCTTTGACGTTGCGCTTCACATGGGTACTCTCTTCGCTGTGATCCTCTACTTCTGGAAAGATTGGGTCAAATTATTCAAAGCTGCTCTAAGAAAGGGCGCATCGGACGACAAGCGAATTTTTTGGTACTTAGTTGTGGCCACTATTCCTGGGGCCTTGTTTGGTCTTGCGTTGGAGAAAAAGGCAGAGACTGTTTTTCGTTCTCCATTGCTCATCGGAATCATGATGATTGTTATGGGGATCTTACTCTATTTTGCCGACAAAAAAAGTGAAATACGTACATTGAATACGATGACCTTGAAAGAAGCGATTTGGATCGGTCTTTCACAAGCCTTAGCAATTATACCTGGAGTATCTCGCTCAGGAAGTACCATGACCACTGCTCGCTTTTTCAATTTAACGAGGGAAGAGGCTGCACGCTTTTCTTTTCTAATGTCAACGCCCATCATTATGGGAGCAGGAGTTCTAAAACTTCGCCATTTGACGATGGCTTCAATAAATTTACCCTTTTCAGTGGGCGTTATTACATCCTTTGTCGTTGGTATTTCAAGTATTTCTTTTTTACTTAAGTATTTGAAAAAGAATAACTTTGGACTTTTTGTAGGATATCGTTTTGTTATTGGCGTGATTGTTATTGCTTTTGTCTTAGCAGGGCATTAACGAATTAATCTTGCCTTTTCGATGCCAATTATCACCTAAAAATCTTTTTAATCCTTCCGTTGATCTTATATAGAATACAACGGAAGGACTTTGTTATGACAGTGCATTATGGGAGGAAACCAAGTTGATTATTCAAACATTAATGGACCTTTTTTTGCACTTGGACAAAAATATGGGCGCAGTGATTCAAAGTTATGGGATGTGGACGTATCTAATTCTTTTTGCAATAGTATTTGCCGAAACTGGTTTTGTAGTTACCCCGTTTTTACCGGGTGATTCTTTACTATTTGTGGCAGGGGCCTTCGCAGCCAGTGGATCTTTGAGTTTACCAGTGGTTGTTATGATCCTTTGTGCGGCGGCCATTATAGGGGATACTTTAAATTATCAAATAGGTCATTTTATAGGTCCTAGTGTGTTTAAGAAAGATAATGTAAGGTTTTTGAATAAAGAGCATTTAATACAGACCCAGCAATTCTATCTCAAGCATGGGGGCAAGACGGTTATAATCGCCAGATTTATTCCAGTTATTCGTACCTTTGCGCCGTTTGTGGCGGGGATAGGCACCATGAGTTATTGGCGCTTTCTGGCTTATAACGTGATCGGAGGGCTAGCTTGGGTTGTTACAATTGTCTTTGGAGGATACTTCTTTGGGAATCTGCCCATTGTAAGGAATAATTTCACACTTGTAATTTTTGCAATTATTTTTATATCCATTCTTCCCGGTATCATTGGTTTCGCCCGTAGAAAGAGATAAGGCATAGGAATCTTGAACACTGCAGAATACCTGAAATAGGGGGAGACATTTGTGGCCTTCGTTTGCGTCTTTCACTAGGATTTAAGTCTTTATCAATATAAGGTGAGTTTAATGACAATATTCCAAAAGTAAGGTAGGATTAAGCATGAAGAAAAAAACGGAAATATATGATTGTCTTGTCGTTGGTTGCGGCATGGCAGGCACAGTTATAGCGCGTGAACTGGCAGAACGAGCAGGTAAAAAAGTGCTGATCCTTGAGATGCGCGGCCATATAGGTGGAAATGCTTATGATCTTCTCAGTGAGAGCGGAGTTTTCGTACATCAATTTGGCCCCCATATCTTTCATACGGATAATAAAAGGGTCTTCGATTATCTCTCCCGATTCACAAAGTGGCGGAATTACTCCCATGAGGTAGTGGGAGACATATACGGTCAGCTAATACCCATTCCTTTTAACCTAAATTCGCTTCATCTGACTTTTGAGCCTAGCAAAGCAGCGCGTATAGAGCAAAAGCTGATCGCCATCTATGGCCTCGGAAGCAAGGTATCCATATTGGATCTACGCCGACAGACCGATACAGAACTTGCGGAAATCGCTGATTTCATTTACAACAACGTATTTTTACATTACACTCAAAAGCAATGGGGACTGGCTCCCGACGAAATCGATGCTTTGGTTACCGCACGCGTCCCTGTCTTTATCTCTTATGATAACCGCTACTTTCAGGATACTTATCAGGGTATCCCTGCAAAGAGCTATACTTCACTCTTCGAGCTCATGTTAAATCACCCCAATATAGAGCTTCAGCTTAATTCCCATGCGAACAGGCTGCTCCGACTGGAATCCGGTAAAGTTTTTTTTGATGGTTACCCGTTCAATGGCACTGTAATATACTCAGGACCGGCAGACGAACTGTTTGACTGCCGCTACGGACGCCTGCCATACAGGACTTTGGATTTTGTCTTCGAAACTCACAATATCACATGGTACCAGCCCAACGGGACTGTGAATTATCCTGTTGACCGTGAATATACGCGCATCACCGAATTCAAACACCTCACTGGACAGGTTCTGGACGGACGAACTACCATCGTCAAAGAATATCCAAGAGCCTATACGGGTGCCGACAGCGAGACTCCCTATTACCCAATCCAAAATCCTGAAAATCTTACGCTTTATGAGCAATATCGGAAGCTTACCGACGAATTTCCACAATTCCACTTACTGGGCAGGCTTGCGGAGTACAAATACTACAACATGGATGCCATAGTTAAGAAGGCCTTGGAGCTTGCAGACACCTTAATAAAGTAATGAGTTTAGCCCTCTTATTTTATTTTTCGTGCCGACTCAAAGCTGCAGAACGGAGGACAAATTGAAAATAGTCACATTTACCGTACCCTGCTACAACTCAGCAGCTTATATGCACCGCTGCATCGATTCACTGCTTCCGTGCGGAACGGATGTGGAAGTTATTATTGTCAATGATGGTTCTACCGACGACACCGCAAAAATAGCGGATAACTATGCCGCGCAGTACCCTGATATAGTACGGGTGATCCATCAAGAAAACGGTGGACATGGTGAAGCGGTCAATACTGGCTTAAAAAACGCTTCCGGTCTTTATTTTAAAGTGGTGGATTCAGACGACTGGCTCGATGGCCCTGGTATGATTGAGGTGCTACAAACTCTTCAAACGTTCTTGGGTGGCAACTCTGCCCCCGATATGATGGTATGCAACTATATCTATGAAAAGCTGCTGGAAGGGACCAGGCACGTCATTAACTATAGCAATGTGTTTCCCAGCAATCAGATGTTCGGTTGGGATGATATGAGGAAGTTTCCTCCGTGGAAATATCTTCTAATGCATTCGTTGATTTACAGGACACAACTGCTACTCGAATGTGGCCTTGAATTGCCAAAGCATACCTTTTATGTCGACAATATTTTTGCTTACCAGCCCCTGCCTTTTGTGAAAACTATTTACTATCTGGATGTGGATCTTTACCATTATTTTATCGGGCGAGAAGATCAATCCGTCAATGAAAGCGTTATGCTTAAACGAATTGACCAACAGCTCCTGGTAACTCACATCATGATAAGATGCCACCGTCTCCCGGGGAGCATATCCAGCAAAAAGCTTTCCAGCTATATGCTCAGTCATTTAGCGATGATGATGATAATTTGCACCGTATTCTTAAGAATTTCCGGCACAAAGGAAGATAATAGGAAGGAAAAAGAGCTTTGGTCCTTCCTGGCAAGTTGCGACAACGGTTTGTACCGGTATGCGAGCATCAGGTTTTTGAGAATGGTTGCCAACCTGCCCGGAAATTCCGGCAACAAAATCATCGTCAGATTATATAATATAGCACGCAAAGTCTATAAATTTAATTAACCCGTGAAAAAACACGGTCAACAGAATTTTTGGACCAAGGGAGCAAATGAATGCCCACTAAAACTAAGCTAAAGTTGTTTATAGGTATACTCATTACTGCGGTCACTGTTTATTACTCGATTGGGGCGCTCAAAGGCCTACAGGTTAGCGTGCTTTTTCATGCTGACATCAATTGGGGCCTTGCGCTTGTTTCGGTCGTTATCTTTGTGTATGCCAACTATATTCGAGCACTTTCCTATACCCGGGGTATTGACCGAGACATGGACAGAATGACCGCTCTTCAAATCGTGGGTATAGGTCATGCTGCTAACATGGTTTTGCCGTTCCATGTAGGAGAGGGACTGCGGGCTGCTTTTTTCCCGAGGGGATACAGTGCCATAAAGATAACGAACCTGCTGATTATTCCGGCCTTCGCAGATTTCGCTTCAATTCTGATCCTTTCAATCGCCGCAGTTCCATTTGCCGGATTTAAAGACCAAAATTTGTTAAACGCACTGTGGATTCTTACCTTTCTCTGTATTGTAGCGTTTATATTGTTCGTAATTCTCATCATTTTTCGTTCGCCGCTTCGCAGCTATCTCAGTGAATATTTAAATGTTGACACCGCGAAAATGATGTATTGGGTGCTCCTTTCATGGATTATCCTGCTCCTGTCGACATGGATTGGACTTGTCGCCTTCGGCTTCTCATGGGTGGCGTCCATTCGCTTGTCGCTTGCCGTATTTGCCGCCACCAATATCATCAATTTCATACCGGCCACGCCAGGGGCCATCGGCCTTTTTGAATACGGAACAATTTTAGGACTTGGGGGTCTGGGAATCGATCCGACTACGGCGCTGTCAGCGAGCTTGCTGTTGCACCTGATACAATATGCTGCACTCCTGCCCCTCGGAGGTTATCTGTACATTAAATCCCTTCACGGACAATACGGAGAAGCGCTCAGCAACCTGTGGCACAAGAATCGACAGAAGGACACGAAATCAATGAAACTAAAGCGGACAAAGTGAAGATAATTGGGAGATGAAAACTATTAAGCTATTATCAATTGTCGTACCGTCTTATAATTCGCAGGATTATCTTCGCCACTGCCTAGATACTGTAGTGCTGGGTGGGCAAGAGGTAGAGGTTATTGTCGTTGATGATGGTTCCACAGACAGCACGGCCGGAATTGCCCGAGAATACTGCAGAAAATTTCCCGGAATTGTCCGCCTTGAGCAGAAAGAAAATGGTGGTCATGGCTCGGCCGTCAACCGAGGCCTGGAGGTGGCCACGGGTACTTATTTCAAGGTTGTCGACAGCGACGACTGGCTGGATACTACGGACTACCTGTCGGTGCTTTCGTTGCTACGCGGCATTGGCTCGGTAGACCTGTTGATCACAAACTATGTCTACGAATATTCGTATAACGGTAAGCATAAAGTCATGCGATTCAGTAATGTTTTTCCACAAGGCAAAGTTATTTCATGGGACAGTATGCATCGTTTTCGCTTCGACCAGCTAATGCTCATGCATGCCTTGTTTTACAGGACGGATTTGCTGCGCCAGTGTGGCCTCAAGCTGCCGGAGCACACCTTTTATGTGGACAACCTTGTCGCCTATCTACCCCTGCCCTCTGTGAAGAGCTTAGTTTATCTAGACTGTTCTCCGTATCACTATCTCATTGGTCGGCCTGGCCAATCCGTCAACACGCAGGTCATGATCAAACAGATTGACCAGCAGCTTAAGGTGACGCGCCTGATGATTGAGGCGTACGATCTCTTCAAGGACATCGAAGGTGAGAAGCTTAGACGTTACATGATTTTCTATCTTTCCATGATGGTAGCCATCACCGTTACTCATATCTATATCGCAGAGGACGAAGGGCTTAGCTCTAAGGCAGACGAGCTTTGGGAATTTATAAAGCAAAAGGATGAAAAGCTGTATGCTGTACTGCGCAGGAGCTTTCTTAATTCATGCATAAGGTGTGGGCAAAAAATCAGCACACACCTTATATCGCAAGGCCTTAAACTAGTTAAACGCATCTATAAGTTCAGTTGAATTTTTTGCAATAATCTTTGCAGAAACTGGTTTAGTAGTTACCTCGTTTTTACCAGGTAATGCTTTACTATTTGTGGCAGGCGCTTTCACGGCGAGTGGTTCTTGAGTTTGCAATTGTTGTTCCCATTCTCTGTACAGCGGCTCTGATAGGGGATACATTTAATTATAATAAATACCAAAGCGAAGCCACCAATTAAATGGGGCCTCGCTTTGCTTGTTTATAGTGTAAGTGGTTTTAACCTTTGATAGAGGAGTTGAAGCCGATAATCAGCTTAGGACTATTGTTGAACATCGAGGTTGTCTGTGTCTGGACCGGACGACGCTTCTTCGGCGGAGTCCTTCTCAGTAGCTTCTGTTCCAGTTTCTGCTACGCCGTTGTTGCCTTGATGATCCCCTTGCTCTTCATAGTTAACGTTGTCTGTTTCTTTACTTGAATCTGTGGATTTTTCCAATGACGGCTTTACTGAATCAGGTTTGACTGGAGTCTTCTGCGCTGCAACAGCAGGCTGAACAATCGCGGTAGGTGCTACTGCAGGAACAGGCGCTGGCGTGGATGCAAAAGCCGTGCCTCCGAAGGCTCCGATACCCGCCATTGCCCCTGCAAGGGCTAACGTGCCTGTCGTGATAAACCATGATTTTTTCATTATGTTTTACCTCCAATGTTTTTTGGGCCATTATTGACCCTGATAGCATCTTACCCTGCGAAGATTAACTCTTTCCGAATGGGAGATTAAAAAAGGATTAAAGTTATTAAAGTCGATGCGAAATACTTAGATATTAGATAGCTTTAATCCTTTTTTAATGAAGTAACTTTATGAATAAGATACAATATCACTAAATGTTTTTGATAAATAATTGTAACTACTCACCACTCCAGGCGAGCGAAATTTTAAAAATAATCTGGACAAACATTTCCGCTTATGTTATTGTAAAGGGCTCTTTCTCAAATAGGATGATATCATCCGGCAAGGTCACTTATATTTAGGACATTATAGGCATATATCAGTTCCATACCGGCTCGTCCTCCACCTCTACGATGCTTCATTTTAATTCTACTATTCAGGCCTTCCGATGTTATTCCCATATGGGAATAACATCGGTTATCGCCGGTAGATTATTATCCCTA
>Ga0209386_1000816_pt1 | contig 14042 bp, 11 predicted proteins | sample NGEPertwo_FD_184510 | JGI IMG/M metagenome (GOLD analysis project Ga0209386, IMG submission 184510) | Arctic peat soil microbial communities from the Barrow Environmental Observatory site, Barrow, Alaska, USA - NGEE Permafrost154B-two... | ecosystem: Environmental > Terrestrial > Soil > Wetlands... | reverse complement strand
TTATCGAGATTTTTTCGCCTGTTCGCCATTAATCCGAACTCAATCAAAAATCATCAGCATGTCAAAGAACTGTTGAATTTTGGCACTATGGCCGCTTAAATATATTTACTTTTTGAACGAACTATTGTAATAATAAACAATTTACATTTTAGCCAAATTCGGCATAGCCTGAATAACCGAAGATGCTAAGAAAAAGGGCGATCAGCAAGGGTTTTGAGCCAGGAAAGGGGCGGGGAGAACCCGTACCTCATTTAACTTTAGAATAAAATAATGAAATGCAGCGGATGCATAAAAATAAAAATCTTGTTGCTAAGCACTCAACTGCCTTGCAACAAGATTTTACTATAATCGTGCAACAACCTTTAAATCAACATAAAAAAGATATAATTGCCGCAAATGACGATTTAGGTGATGATTACGTACCTGATCACATCCTTTGATCAAAGCCTTGCATGCACCAGGTCGCGTGGAAGAATTCCTTTTACATCGTAAATAATTGCGCCTCGTGTTTTATAAGCCTGCAGATCGATTTTCATAAACTCGTTGTGAGCGACGGCCAGAATTACGGCGCTGTAATCGACCGACTTATTTAACTGTTGCGTAATTGTGAGGCCATATTCATGTTTAACTTCTTCGGGCGAGGCCCACGGATCGTAAATATCGACATCAATTCCATAACTGATTAGTTCATGATAGATGTCGGTTGCCTTTGTATTTCTGATATCAGGACAATTTTCCTTGAAGGTGATCCCCAGCATAAGTACTTTTGAGTTCTTAACCGGGATCTCGTTCTGGATCATTAATTTCACCACTTCGGATGCTACATATTTCCCCATGCTGTCGTTCATACGTCTGCCAGCAAGGATAATTTCGGGGTGATATCCCGCTTCCTGTGCCTTTTGAGCCAGATAATAGGGGTCAACTCCAATACAATGACCACCAACCAGTCCCGGTTTGAAGGGAAGGAAATTCCACTTGGTGGAAGCTGCTTCCAACACATCATGGGTATCAATCTTCATCGCATTAAAGATTTTGGACAGCTCATTTACAAATGCAATATTAATATCGCGTTGACTGTTTTCGATCACCTTTGCTGCTTCGGCGACACGGATGGAGGAGGCTTTGTGGGTGCCGGCCAGAATTACTGAACGGTAAGTACTATCTACAATCTCAGCAACTTCGGGTGTTGAACCGGATGTTACTTTCCGGATCTTTTCGACGGTGTGTTCTTTATCACCCGGATTGATCCTCTCGGGACTGTAGCCGGCAAAAAAGTCAACATTGTATTTCAATCCTGAAATCCTTTCGATCACCGGAATACAATCATCTTCGGTTGCACCCGGATAGACTGTTGATTCATACACAACGATATCTCCTTTTGAAATCACCCTTCCGACAGTTTCTGAAGCCTTTACAAGTGGCGTCAGATCCGGACGGTTGTTTTTATCAACCGGCGTAGGAACCGTCACAACATAAAAATTACACGATTTGATATCTTCAGGATTAAAGGAGCAGAAAAGACCATTTTTACCAGTGGAAACTGGATTCTCAGAAACCAGTGCAGACAAAAGGATTTGTTCTTCAACTTCAAGTGTCCGATCAATTCCATTATTGATCTCATTGACACGTTTTTGATTAACATCAAACCCAACTACCGGGAACTTTGTCGCGAAAAGCCTGGCAAGCGGAAGACCCACATATCCGAGGCCGATTATTGCAATACGAATAGAAGACATATTACCAAAATATAGATTAATTAATTATAATTGTTACGTTGCGGGTCGATTTATGTTACAGAATATGGTTAAATGGGAAAGCAGAAAGTTCAAAATAAAATGCCGCTCTGATAAATGATTGGAATTTTATTTATTAAATCACCGCTTTTCGGTCCTACCTTCTATACTTGTGTCTTGCCTTTTTAAACCATAAGAACCTGCTGTTGTTTCCCTGGATAAAATGTGCCTTTGACTGAGCCTTTCCAATTCCGTATGTCACGCCAATATAAGGATACATATAACGCTCCTTTACATTGAAGTAAAATACTGAATTATCATCCCGGGCGTCGGGTGATTGAAAAGGGCGCATCGTATGAACTCCGTCGAGACGATCCGTATCAACGATGTACCACATTGAGCCCAGTTTAATTTTTAATTTTTCATTGATCGTATAGGAGAATCCGCCGCCATAAGCAAGTGCATATTTGAATCCGTTATCTTTAACATATTCATAGAGACCACTGTATTCCTTCAAAAGTAGCGCGCTTATGCCAACCTTTACAAACAAGTTCCATTTGCTGCTGCTGTTGGGTGCGATAATCTTGTTTAGATTTGGTACCAGCAAAAGTGAGAATTGGTTAATTCCTGTTTTAAAAGGACCCGGAAAATTTGTGGGCGTTGCGGGGAGCGGAACTCCATAAGGACTGTTTGTATTCCATGATCCCGAAAGCTTTGTGGTCAGAAATTCGAATTCGGCCCCGAATTTAGGCGAGAAATTTTTAGTAACCGACAATGTAACAGCAGAATTAAAATCGTTGTTCCAGTAATTAAACTTTTTATAGGTTGCATCAGAATTGGGATTAATAGATGTGAGAAATTGGGAAACTCCCCCTGAGAATCCGAACTCCCAGGAATTCATGACATCAGAATTAAACCGGCGGCGTTGGGCTACAGTGCTTTGAGTGAAACAAAGTAGGATAAAAACGATCAGAACGGATGAACTGCTAAAAGATGGTTTTAAAGCCATGATATTTGTGAGTTTGAAAGAGATGAGTGCTGGTATTATCATTTAAAAGTCTTAGTCATTACGATTACAGAGATCCATTCATCGGCCCGTAATTCGTTGTTAATCTGTTTATCATAGTGGTAAATCATAATTGTCAGGAAATTTCGACAACAAAAATAGAAAAAACGATCATTTTCTCTCATTAATTTCAATCAAAATTACTCCTAAAAATATTAAGACAAATAAAAAGTTCTTCGTCCGGATAAGTTTTCGGTTTTTTAAATGGAAAACAGAATGACTTCCAATACCCAATACGACACTCAGTAAAAACGGATTTTTCAGATGCCTTCCATCCTGTTTTATGTCATATTTTTAATAAACAGTGATTTAGTAAGGTGAAATAAGTCCACCCATGTCAGACATACAACCAATTATACTGAATTTTCGGTTTTGAAAACGGAAGCCTTTAACCGAAACAGAACCTATTATTAATAACGGTAAATCTAAGCTTTTAAATTGATAAAGAGGAAAATCAATTATTGATTTATTGAATACATAACGGGTCGCAGAAAAGACAATTAATTGTTTGTCGAAAACCGCGTTTGATCAGTGATAAGGTGTGTTTGATCAGTGATAAGGTGTGTACGGATGATTTATTGCGTTTTTGTGGTAATTTATAATAATTCATAATTCAATATAGATAGCATTGTATTATTGACCATTACGATTTTCTTATTTAGAATTGACGGTAATAATTGAGATGATATTGTTTGGCAGCGTAAGCGGGGTATTGTAAATTCAAATAGTGTTTGATAACTTTGAGGTGTTGTTTGATAATTGAAAACCTTTATTTGATCAATAATTTAATAAATATTACCATGACACAGATACAATTCCAGAATTCTCTTACAAGTCTTCACAGTAAATTATATTATTTTGCCTTAAGTTTAACCAGCGACACCGACAAAGCGCAAGACCTGGTTCAAGAGACTTATTTGAAGGCATTGACCTATCGCGATAAGTTCTCAGCCGACACAAACCTGATGGCATGGGTTTACACAATCATGAAGAATACATTTATTAATGAGTATCGCAGAAATGTGAAAGCGAAGACAACCCTTGAAAGTTCATCTCATAAGCTTCAGATTTCGTTTTCAAAAGACGATTACTCTCCTGCAGCCGATTCGATTCATGCAGAAAAAGAGATCTATAAAAAAATTGATCTTCTTGAGAACGAATTTCGCGAACCATTTCAGCTGTTTTTAAGTGGCTTTAAATACAAAGAGATCGCTGAGAAGCTTGATTTACCACTTGGGACTGTTAAAAGCCGCATTTTCTTCACCCGTAAAAAACTGGGAAAATGGTTAAGTGAGTACATCAACTAATATTGCATTCAACGAATAAAGTAAATATTTGATTTGGTTTTAAAATGTTTAGTTAGTAAAATGTGGTCTTGATTGTTCGATTAAAAGTAAAGCTCCCTGCATTAGAAATTATGTAGGGAGCTTTTATGTTTGCGCGAAGTTGAGTGTTGAGATTAAATGGTTGACCTGTTTTTTATTTAAGGTCTTCTGAAAAATAACAGATAAGAATGCCACCAAATCTCCAGGTCACCAATCCCAAAAATTTGGGACACTAATGCGCATCATTATTACTTTAACTTTGGTGGAATTTGGCGTTTTGGTGGCAAAAATGGGATCAGGCGATATTATTGTGGGAAAAATGCATTTTATGAATAAATACGAATATACAAACACCGAGCAATTAGTTTGTAGAACCTTATTTCCATTTCATAACCTACTATATAACTAAATTCCGAAGTTATCTTATTTGAGATTTGACTCCAAAATTCAAAGGACCTTGAAGTAGATTTATCAATAAATATTGGTCTTTATAAAATAAGAATATTGAGGTGTAAAAACTTCGAATGAGTTGAATGTTAATGACCCCCAGGAAAATGGGGGGGGTAATAGAAACACGAATGAAAACAACCCGGTACGGGTTAAATTATTATTTACACCAACTATTTTTCACCAACGTCAACACCATTCTCCTTTAACAACCTGATAAACTTTTCCCTGAAATTTTCCCTTTTCTGATGTTTCGTTGAATAACATTTAATTTAACCCGTTTCGGGTTGCGGTTTAGTATTCGTGCGAAAACCCCTATTTTTATTGGGGGTCATTAATATTTATCCACCTTCGGTGGAATTATTCCTGCAATGTGCATGATTAAATTTTAGAATGGCCAATCCATGGGGCCTCTCCGAACCTTCCGGTCATTTTCGATCGTTTGTAACTGAACGCTTTGATGATTTTCTTTTTAACTTAACGGATGCAAATCAATCCAAAACAGTACATTGAAATTTAAATTATGAAATGACCTTCAATATCTGATTTCAAACATTTAATGCCGGAAACAAAATATGCTGTGTCAAATGTTATTAACATGGAGTGTAATAGATATGATCTATTATATATCAATGATTAACAATTTTAAGTATCTGTAAATTGCTGTTTATAATTAATTTCAGAAAGAAAATAATTTTCTTGTAGCTATAAATTATTATACATACTATTACGACAAAATTAAATATTTGACTTCCAGATCTGTTATCTTTAATATATTCTTATGGAAAGAACATGCTACTTGTCGTCAACATTGAATAATGTAATAGAAATAAACTTCACGGATGCGGATGTTTATTACCAAAGAGGGACGTTAAAGGCAGATAACAAAGACTTCAAAGGTGCAATTTCAGAATATACAAAGGCATTGGAAATTAATCCAATGGATGCAGATATTTACTACATCAGAGGGTTTGCAAAAGTTAGCCTCAAAGATTACAGAGGTGCGATAGATGATTATACAAGGGCAACTGAGATTGATCCCACGGATGCAATGGCCTATTTCAATAGTGGCATGGCACGGTTTGAATTACAGGATTACATTGGTGCAATTACTGATTTTACGAAAGTTATCGATATTGAGCCCAATTACAAAGGTGTTTATGGATTCAGGGGAATCGCAAAGAGCAACACGGAAGATTATGATGGCTCAATTGCCGACCTAACGAAAGCCTTAGAGATTGACCCTAAGTATACCATGGGTTATCTATACAGGGGAATTGCAAAGATTGGCATCATTGACCATGTAGGTGCAATGGACGACATCAATTTAGCGATAGAGATCAATCCAAAGTTCATTGCTGCTTATTATAGCAGAGGACTCTTAAAAATTGAACTTGGTCAGAAGGAAAGTGGATTTTCGGATTTAAACATCGCCAGTGAGTTGGGAGATGTGGATATTTATGAGAGAATATGCGAAAATTACAACTGACGGATCTGGCGATTGGCAACTGGTATGGTGGTGCTAACGATTTGGCAATAAGCCTTTAATATTTAAGCTGACTCCGGATTTTTTTAGTAAGCGGGAATGCCAGCAGCAATCAATACGAAATCCAATTACCCCTACCTAACGTTTTAGCGCCAGATTTATCTTTTAAATAACTCACCCTCTTTCCAACGTAATCACCGTTATTTCCGGTAATATTCCAACCCTGCCCGGATAAGCCAGGAAACCAAAGCCCCTGTTGACATACAGAAATTTATTTCCCTCGTTGTAAATCCCTGCCCATTGCGGATAGACATACTTTATCGGACTCCATTTAAAACCCGGAACTTCAATACCGAACTGCATTCCATGCGTATGCCCTGCGAGGGTCAAATGAACGTGCCTCGGATGCGGTACCGTTTTCGCTTCCCAATGTGAGGGGTCATGACTCATCAGGATTTTAAAATCTTCATCCGCTACATCTTCAATCGCTTTATCCAGGTCCCCGTATTTCTGAAAACCACCTTTGCCCCAGTTTTCCACGCCAATCAGGGTGATGTGCTCCCCGGACTTTTCAATTTTCAGGTTTTCATTTAGCATCAGACGGAAACCTATTTCATGATGGATTTCTTTCAGCCGCTGCAGGTTATTTTTCTTTGCTGTTTCGCTTTCCCACCTGTTATAATCGCCATAATCATGATTGCCGAGTATGGAGAATTTGCCGAAAGGTGCGGTTAATCGTGAAAATTCCCCCATCCATTTATCCATTTCATCGGCTTTGTTATTGACAAGGTCACCTGTAAATAATAACAAATCACTATTCTGCTGATTGGCCAGTGATATACCTTTTTCCACATCCGATTTGCTGTCAAAACTGCCACAATGAATGTCGGATATCTGGGTGATGGTAAAACCATTAAAAGCATCCGGAAGGTCCGGAAATTTCAGTTTTATCCGGTGTACACGGTAATCGTATTTCCCTTTTACCATACCATAAAGAAGCCCTATAAAAGGAACGGCAGCAATACCGAGGGCCAGCTGGCTTATGAATTTTTTGCGGCTTGCAAGATGAACGGATTCAGGTTCCGCGGATGAAGAGTGGAATATATTTACGACCCAACTGATTGCTAAATGCACCATTCGTCCAATATCTTCCAGAAACAAAAATGGAATAACGATCAGCTTGGGCAAAAGCGATAAAAGAATAAAACTCCAGTAGATACCATTCGGGAGACTTACAATCAGTTTCCCATTAAGAAAATAATACACTACCATTGAAGCTACCAGGCCATCGTACAACCAAAATGCCCACCAGATGTAGCGGTTGGGGGTCATCGTTTTTACTGCCTGAAAGAGATAAATATCTGCAAGCAACCATATTATCAGGAATGTGATTATTCTCTTCATACTTTAATACTTATACAACCGAAATATATTTTGAATTACAACCTTAGTACCGCTTCATGTTTTTGTTCTGTTCATTTGAACTCAATACCGGATTCACAACAATTGAAATGATTTTATTCTTTGCATGCAATTAAAAATAAATAACAGTCCGCTAATGTTGAACGGTATAACCACCTGACAAATATCCATCATCTTATGTGTCTTCAATGATAAAACATTGCGTGAGATTTTCGTAAGATAAAAAATACAAATAGACCGTTTAATGGGCAAAATCCAGCTTTCAAGTCTCAATAAGGCAGTTTCAATAGCTGTTTTTTTCAATCAAAATTTGAAGCGCGTTCTTTGATGTGTTATTCAAAAATAAAGTCACAACGATTGTTCTGCCTGTTTGAATTACATTAAGTACAGTGAATTTAATAATGTCATATTTCGTGAATTGAGATGATGGATAAATCTATTTTCTACTTTGCGTCTCTGCGTCTTTGCGTGAAACTAAAGACAAAGTCGCGCAAAGACGCCAAAGACCGCAAAGAAAAAAATACGACATTATATATTGGCTATTACTTAATTCTTTCTTGAAAATAATTTGATTCTATAATAAAATGTAATTTGTCAGCTTAAAAACTTTTACAATGACCATCAGGGAATTTAGAAAAATATATGGCAAAAGTGCCATCCGTACTGCATGGATGCATAATCTGAAAATGCTTTCCACATTAAAAATGTCATCGGGAAAACAACCAAACAAGTCGGATAATCCTACAATTGAAAAATTCAGGTTTGTTCTCGAACAATCTCCGGACCCGGTATTTATTCTCGATATGGATTTGAATTTCGAGTATATAAATCTATCATTTACTCAATTATCAGGTTATACCGAAAAAGATGTGTTGCACAGGAGCCTGATTGACTTCGTTTATGAAGGCGAAATATTTGAATCTCATACGCATCTGATTGAAACTCTTCGTAAAGGAGAGAAATGGCAGGGCGAACTCTTAACCATTCCTAAAACAGGTAATTCATTTTGGGTTAGCGCCATTGTTATACCCTATAAAAACGAAAAAGGGATTGTAAAAGGATATATTATTATTCAACAGGATATTAGTGCGCGTAAAACCATGGAGATCTCACTGATGGAAAGTGAGAACCTTTTCCGCACCTTAATCGTGAAATCGATAAACGGGGTTGCTTTGACACAGCATTCGAAAATTATCATGATGAATCAGGCATTTTGCGATATGTTCGGTTATACGGAGGAAGAAATAAAAAACCTGGACTTTACAGAACTACTTGCTGCCGATAATAGAGATCGGGGAGTTGGTACTTCTTATAAACGGATGGTCAGGGAGATGGATTCCCAGGGATATTCATCTTTATTTGTCCATAAATCGGGTAAAGGTTTAACGATTGAGATGAATTCAACAACGGTACAAGTAAATGGCCAACATGCATCCTTTCTTACTTTGATTGACAGAACTGAACAGTATGCGTTAAAAGAGGAGCTGGAAGAAAGTTTGCATAAATACCGGGAACTCACAGAAATGCTTCCACAAACAGTTTATGAAATCGATTTGAAAGGGATTCATACTTATTTGAATCAGGCTGCAATAAAAACATTCCGGTACCAGGCATCTCCGATCGGACGTTCCGCATTTGACTTTATATTAGCTGAAGACCATGTCCGGATGAAAGAAAATATGCAAAAAAGCATAACCGGGAACAATTTTACCACTGGAAACGAATATACCGGTGTCCGTGATGATGGAACTCAATTCCCGGTATTAGTTTATGGCGCACCCATTTTTAACAAAAATAAATTAGTCGGCACCCGGGGAATTATTATTGATATCACAGAGCGCAAGGCGATGGAGAATGCGTTGCGCGAAAGCGAAACGAAATACAAAACATTTATTGAAAATTCGCAGGATGGAATATTTGCCATTATTGGCGATAGAATACATTTTGCGAATAATACTTTATGCAAAATGCTGGGGTACACTTCTGATGAGATGTATGATATGCCTGCTATTAACCTGGTCGTTCCTGAGGAACACCAGCGCGCAGGCGAAATAATCCGGAGACAGAATAGCGGCGATCGGTCAGGGGTGAATGAAATATTTCATTTCGTGGCGAAAGATGGATCTATCAGAGAGTGTGACACTTTTTCATCAATGCTTGAACTAAACGGTAAGATAGCGAGCTACCTTACCGTTCATGACCTGACTGAAACCAGGCGAATACAGGAACAATTGCAGCATAGTGAAGAAAAGTACCGTACGCTAATAGACAATGCCAACGATGGAATGGTCATCACACAACAGGGGAAAGTTGTTTTCTCAAGCAAAGCCATGTGTGAAATGATGCTTTGTGCAGAAGAGGATGTGGTTGGAAAATCATTTTTAACGATGGTGGCAAAAGAAGACTGGCAAACAATGCTTGACTTTCACAAGCGGCGCATGGATGGGGAGATTTTCACTTCTCTTTACCGGAGTAATTTTGTCAGATCGGATGGTAAAATAATTACGATGGAACTCAATGCCCGTACATCCAATTATAAAGGAAAACCAGCTGCTTTCATTATTATGCGCAATATTTCGGATCGGGTTAAGATTGAGAATGAATTACAAATAGCCAAACAAAATCTGGAAATGCTCAACCTTGATCTCGAACAGCGGGTAAAAGAAAGTTCCGAGCGTCTAATCGAAGCACGTACGCAGGTTATTAATCTTCAAAAAGAGAATCTTCAGTCGCAATTCGAAGTACTTAAGCAACAGGTAAACCCTCATTTTCTCTTTAACAGCCTGAATGTGCTGACATCGCTTATCAAACTTGACCCCGATCTCGCGGAGAAGTTTTCCGAACATCTTTCGAAAGTGTACCGGTATGTGCTCGAAAATAAGGACAATGAACTGGTCGATCTGAATACCGAACTTGTATTTCTCGATGCATATATTTTCCTGCTGAAAATCAGGTTTGTAAATAAATTGAATGTCAGCATCGATATTCCCGAGCCGAAGCGAAGTTATCAGATCATTCCGCTGGCGATGCAATTGTTGATTGAAAATGCAATCAAGCACAATACGATGTCGAAATCCAATCCGCTTCAGATTGATATTTTTATCGATCAGCAGAATTTCCTGAACATCGTTAATAATCTTCAGAAACGACCATCACAAATTATATCAACCGGTGTCGGCCTTAAGAATATTCAAAACAGATACATGCTGTTGAATACAACAATACCTGTTTTTGAAAAAACGGAAACACATTTTATTGCAAAAGTACCCTTAGTGAAAAATGATTAATACAACGAAAAATGAAAATTGTAATTGTTGAAGACGAAGACTTTGCAGCACGCCGCCTCGAAAACATGATCAGCGAATACGACAGTTCCATTGAAATTTTGACTAAACTACAATCGGTTAGTGAATCTGTTGCATGGCTGAAAAATAATCAGCATCCTGACCTCATCTTTCTTGATATTCAATTGGACGATGATTTGAGTTTTTCCATCTTTAACCAGGTTTTGGTTCAATCACATATCATATTTACAACAGCTTTCGACGAATACGCGATCCGGGCCTTCAAATTCAAAAGCATCGATTACCTGTTGAAACCCATTATCAGGGAAGAATTATATAATGCCATCAAAAAATATAAAGATATGGTGGCGCCAATGAATCAGGCAATTGACTTTTCATCGCTTTTCGACCTCATTTCCAGAAAAAGTATCACTTACAAGGAAAGATTCTCGGTAATTGTCGGACAAAAGATAAAAACCTTTCCGGTTTCCGAAATTGCCTACTTTTATTCTACTGAGGGCTTTTCATTTATGGTGCTCAAAAATAAATCGGAATACGCGTTAGATGACAGCCTCGAAATTCTTACACAACAGTTGAATCCAAAGGAGTATTTTCGTATTAATCGCAAATACCTGGTTAAGATTGAATCGATCATTAAAGTGCATATATTTCCAAAGAGTCGCCTGAAACTGGAACTGATGCCGCTGCCGAAAGAAGATATATTTGTAAGTATCGATAAGGTTACATCATTTAAAAACTGGTTGGATAATAAATAGTTTAACGCTTGTTCCATCACACTTTTACCGTTTTATTTATCTTCTGCCAAATTCCCCGGATATGCCAATCAGTTATTCTTATTTATTCAAACAATTTCTTTTTTATGAGCAATCTTCCCAAAAGCAGATAAACACGTTTAACTGCTGAAATGCGTCATTCACCGGAATTAATTTTCCGGGATGTAACTTTCTCATCAATATTGTGCTGAAGACTAATAAATGTATCTCAACCTTAATAATAAATACTTATGGAAAAATTTCTAAAAGCGAAACATTGGCAAATTTTTATCGCGACAATTGGATTGCCGATAATTCTGGAGATTATATTGATCCCATTTATAATTATTGGGAATAATCCAATGATGATACTTAAAATCATGCCAATCATGATGATTTTCTTTTTAGGTGGATTATTTGGATGGCTTTGGGCCATAGCGATTAATCTTCAGGAAAAATTACCGGAAGATTTAAAATTAAAAGCAAATATATTTAAGACCTTTCTGTTAATACCGACTATTTATTTTGTGATTTTCTTTGTATTCCTTGATTCTATCATGAGTGGTGCAATTGAAAATGGGACCGGACTTGATCCTGCAATTTTTGCATTGATAGTTCCCTTCCATTTATTTGCCATGTTTTGCATTTTCTATTGCTTATATTTTGTTTCAAAGACCTTTAAAACGGTTGAATTACAAAGAAAAGTTACTTTCTCAGAATTCGCCGGAGAGTTTTTTATGCTTTTGTTTTTCCCGGTCGGAATTTGGATATTACAACCAAAGATCAATAAAATGGTTGAGAATTAAAAAGAAATGCAGCACAACGCACTGTGATGTTCCAATTGATTGACAATAATTTAATAATGAGATGAATGAAAATATTCTTATCTGTACTGTTAATTACCATTAGTTCAATAATAAGCCTTGACGCCCAAACCCCGGATTTTTATCCTATGGATGAGAATTTTGAGTTATTTCAAAAGTTTTACGAATCAGATACTATACTCGTAGTATTTCCGGATTCGGAACCTATTTCTGTGATGGACAAACAGGCTATTGAAAAATTCAAGTTTTGGGGCAAGATCCCTTTCTTTTGCTATAAGAAAGAATCTGAGATCAATTCAATGGACTTAAAAAAGAATATTCAATTTTTTGGACCCATCTTCAAATTCCAAAAAGAATATTCAGAAATGCCGGTTAAAAAAACAGATAATGGCTTTTTATATAAAACGGAGTCATTTAACAAAGAGAATGACGCCTTTTATTATTTGAATGATAATGCAAACAGGCTTTTTATGTGTAAAAATTCCAGTAAAACAATCAGTCCGTTTTTTAGATATGGGGTTGGTCCCTATTCATTTTATATTTTCAGAGACAATGAAATTGTTTATTCAGGATTTGTTAACGAAAACTTGTCAAAAGAAAATATAAACGACCTTAATCATTTCAGAGAAATATACTTCCAGCAAAAAACACTTTCATCCTTTAGCCTGAATATTGCAAAAACACTAAACGTTGATTCCTTATTTAATATTGCAACGAAAGAGCTTGATAAATATGTTATTAATCTATGTGATTATCTTGAAGTTAACGCAAACAGCATCGAAAAGATGAAATTATATGCTTATGACAATAGAATTGACCTCCAGAAATTTATTGCAGTTCCGCTTTGGCAAACTGTGTGGGGCAGATGTGTCGGAAATGTATTGCATTCAACTCAAATGGATTTGTCAATCGTAAAACATGAGACTGCACATAGTATTATAAATCAAAAATTCGGGGATCTCTCAAATCCCTTTTGGAGTGAAGGATTCAGGCAATACACTGATTATTTGTTCAATAAAGGAGCATATAACGCCGATTTAGAAATAACCAAAGCCAATATCGAATTCTTAAATGAGGAAATCTTAAACGGTAGTTCCAAGTTCTATAATCACCTGGAAAATTATTGTATATCAGGTGTTATCGTTAAATATGTGGTTGATAAAATTGGTTTTTCGGAGTTCAAAACAGCTTATTCTCAGCAAAAAATTGAAGAATACATTACCGAAAAATATGAACTATCGATGGGTGGATTGATCACTGAATTTAAAGACCAGTTAAAAAACCAATCAGTACCTAAAAAAACCATATGAAAATAATTAAATCATTTTTCCGCTTTGTTTTAAAAGTGCTCAAATGGGGATTCCTGTCTATTGTTGTACTGGCAATTGTTTCAGCTTTATACAATCTTACGCTTCCCACAGCATCAAAAGTAAAGGATATATTAACTCAAAATGAGAAGGCATACATTTCGGAAGCTATGAATTTGCAACAAAAAATGGGCAATGAAGTTTGGCCCGGATTGGGCAACCTTAAAATTCCTGTTATTACTTATAATCAATACTTCGGTAAATTTTAAGCTGCAATTTTGCCGTAAACCAATAGTTCTTTGACAATTTTTTGATTTTTTGGCGTGTTAGGGTTTATAGCAAACATGCACATAAATCGTTCGAGCATCATATTGT
>Ga0209386_1000815_pt1 | contig 14063 bp, 12 predicted proteins | sample NGEPertwo_FD_184510 | JGI IMG/M metagenome (GOLD analysis project Ga0209386, IMG submission 184510) | Arctic peat soil microbial communities from the Barrow Environmental Observatory site, Barrow, Alaska, USA - NGEE Permafrost154B-two... | ecosystem: Environmental > Terrestrial > Soil > Wetlands... | reverse complement strand
AGATGATCGCCATATTTCCTTTTATTATACTGTATACATTACAATGGCTTATTCCAAGGCTACTCTACGTCCCGGGCATACATGGCAATCAAAACGTCCCCTTGGCACGCTTGGCATGTGCACACAAAGTGTCTCTGCGTCATAAAGGCAGACAGCACCACGGGCCTCTTCGTCGCTCCTAGCTTAATGCACCCCTACCTTCTCCGGCGGGAACATCCTACGCACTTCCTGAAATAGCAGCTCATACTTTTCCGGGTCTTGCAGGGCTTTCTGCGCCATTTGGTACGCTTTCTCGACAAGTTGACCGTCTGTGGATAGATCCGCAAGACGTAATTCTGCTAAGCCGTGTTGCCTTGTCCCTAATAACTCGCCCGTGCCGCGCAAACGCATATCTTCTTCAGCAATCTTAAACCCATCCTCCGTTCGACAGAGAATGTCTAAACGGCGACTATCACCGTTGCCTGACGACAAAAAACAGTAGGATTGTTCGCTGCCTCGGCCAACCCTTCCTCTGAGCTGATGCAATTGAGCGAGACCGAACCGTTCAGCCGATTCAATGACCATGACAGTGGCATTCGGAACATTGACCCCAACTTCCACCACAGTTGTTGCCACCAAAATATCAATCTCACCTGCGCGAAAGGCTGTCATAATTGTGTCTTTCTCCGCTCCCTTCATTCTACCGTGCAGGAGCGTAATCCTACGGTTTGAGAACAGATCTTGTAGGTCTTTGGCACGTTGTGTTGCCGAAATGAGATCCAGCGTTTCAGAATCATCAACCAAAGGGCAGACAACATAGGCTTGCCTTCCAAGATTGATTTGATCCTCCAAAAACTTCTCCATTTTCGGACGTGCACGTTCTGCCAATTTGCGAGTTATTATTGGCTTTCTCCCAACTGGCATCTCGTCAAGCACAGATAGTTGCAAATCACCGTAGAGAGTCAGGGCTAAGGTCCGTGGTATAGGGGTCGCCGTAAGGACTAATACGTGAGGACTTTCCCCTTTACTTTGAAGGAGAGATCTCTGCCGTACACCAAAGCGATGTTGTTCATCGGTAACGGCAAGGCCCAACGCTCTAAATACCACGGTTTCTTGAATAAGTGCATGTGTCCCTACCACGACTTGTGCCTCGCCACTCGCAATCTTTGCCAAGGCTTCCTCTCGTATACTCCTGCTCTGACTACCTAGTAAACAGACGACAGAAACTCCCAGAGGTGTGAACACTTTCTCAAGAGATTGGAAATGCTGTACCGCTAAAATTTCTGTTGGAGCCATCATTGCACCTTGGTACCCTGATCCCACCGCACGCAGTAACGCAACCATAGCCACCGCCGTTTTGCCGGAACCGACGTCCCCTTGGACCAGTCTAGCCATGCCTTGTTGCTTAGCCATATCTTGTAATATCTCTTGAATCACTCTTTGTTGAGCATTCGTCAATGTAAAAGGCAACAAAGAATAAAAGCTCTGGATTTGTTCATCTCCCCCCAACAATGGAGGACTTCCAAGCCGCTCCATATTTTGACGTAATCCTGCAACTGCTAATTGCAAAAAGAGAATCTCTTCCCAAACAAGACGAGCCCTCGCTTGCGCCAAACTTGTATAATTCTCAGGAAAATGAATTTCTCGATGAGCCAGGGATCTGTCCATCCATTCTGATAGGTCTTCTGGGGGTAGTATCTCTCGGAAACCCGTGTCAGCTTGATTCAAGACACTCTGAATCAAATTCCGTATTACTTTGGAGGATAAGCGTGCTGTCTCCGAATAAACGGGCAAAATAGTTTGCGAACCCAGATCAGAGCTCTTAATGCAATCACTCACATTAGCCTTTTCTATATCTGTCGCTAGCACCTCCGGCACCTGTTGTTTCCAACGAATCTTTCCCGTTACAACAACTTGAGTTCCAACAGGATATTGTTTGAGAATATGAACTTGGTTAAACCATGTCGCCTGGAACAAACGCCCTTCTTGCTCAAGGCTCAACTTAATGACTTTCATCTTGCCATTTGTTATATTTGCTGCTACCACTTTACCCTCAACCGTTGCCACTTCGCCTTCTTGCAACTCAGCAATCATTTGCTTACGGCGATCTTCATATCTACGAGGAAAATATTGCAGCAAATCTAGCACATTATGGATCCCAAGCTTTTCAAGTTGCTTAGCTCTTTCAGGTCCGACCCCTTTTAAGTATTGTAAAGGCTTTGATTGCGAAGAAACCAAGTTTGATCCCTTCAAAGCCTTTTCCAGAGGGACTTCTTGACTCTTTATTGCATGTACCTGATTATGCAATTCCTCTTTATCCTTTTGTTTTTCCGGTGTCCTTTGTTCTTCCTGGCTTACCTGTTTATCGGGCATTATTTGTTTCGTCGGTAATATTAAATTCGTATTAAATGGTTCCTTGTGCAATGTTATCCCTTGAGCCTCTAGCTTAATTTCTTGCATAAACCGCCGGAGTTCAGCAAAAGCTTCTCTACGGCGCAGCGGGCTCCAGGTCGGATATTGCTGTGCCAAATTCTTAAGCAAATCCAGGTCATGAGCAGGGAATAACGTTTCTAGCCGAGGCAGGATGCCTCTCAAAAAGAAATTAAATCCTCCCAACACGCCAGTATTCGTGAATCCCTGCTTTTCCTCCGCCAAAAGAGCCCGCTGCAAATTATTTAAAACTAGTTCTCCTTGAGTACTGGTCATAGAAAATCAGCCTGAATTCGTCGTCCCGTGGGCGTTGTTGCAAGACCGCCTTGCGCAGTTTCTTTCAACGTACAGGGCATTTGTTGTCCAATTTCGCCCATAGCATCAATAACCTCATCAATCGGAATCGCGCTCCTCACGCCGGAAAGTGCCATTTCAGCTGCAGCCAACGCGATCGTTGCTCCCGTTGCATTTCTCTTCACGCAGGGAACCTCCACAAGTCCACCCACGGGGTCACAGACTAAGCCCAGCATCGATTTCATTGCTATGGCTGCGGCATCTGCAGTCTGCCTCGGCGTACCTCCGGCTAATTCTACTGCAGCAGCTGCAGCCATAGCCGCTGCCGACCCTATTTCGGCCTGGCAGCCGCCTTCTGCTCCAGAGACATTCGCTCGTTCCGCAATGATCATACCTAAACCAGCCGCGGTGAAAAGGGCTAGTAAGAGTTCCTGCTCTGATACCTTCAGAGTCTCCTCAACCGTTAAGAGGACGGCAGGAATAACCCCACAAGAACCAGCGGTGGGCGCCGCAACGATTTTACCCATGCAGGCATTAACTTCGGCCACTGCAAGGGCTCTGGCAATCACGCCGCTTATTTGATCTCCAACCAAGCTCACTCCCGTTTTCCGTCGGAACTCTACTTTTGCAGCATCCCCGCCTACTAAACCTGATAGGGAACGGCGTTCACCACTCAGACCAGCAGCAACGGATTCTCTCATCACCTTTAAGTTCTTGCTCATGCGTTGAAAAAGCTCTTGCTCAGATTGTTGTAAATTTTCCATCTCGCTTTGATAAACGACTTCGCTAATTTTTAACCCTCTGTGTTCGGCCTCAATAACCCAATCTTCGTAGGCACGCATCTTTTCACTCCTATTCCAACGGTTCAATTGCCAATACTTGATAGATTTTCGGCAGTCTCCGCATCAAAGCAAGTACAGCATCTTCTATCTTCTCATCGGTCTCCAAAACCATTAAGGCTTGAGCTCCCCTCTTTTCCCGGGAAACCAGCATTCGGGCGATGTTAGTCTGGGCAGTTGCCAAAAGGAGAGTCACTTGAGCCACAAGTCCTGGAAGATCCTGATGTAAGATAACTATTGTGGGATAGTTTCCCCTTATTTCCACTTGAAAATCATTAATCTCTCGTATGACAATAGCTCCACCTCCGATAGACGACCCGACAACCTGAGTGTGGCATCCTGTCTTTCCAAGCAATTCAAACTTAACGGTGTTCGGATGAACATCTCCAAGGTCTGCGATTCTGAAACTGAAGTTCTGACCGCGTTCCTTTGCCATCTCAATAGCCTCCGGAATTCGTTCATCATCTGGCTGCATTCCTAAAAGGCCAGCGATCAAGGCCAAGTTTGTACCATGCCCCTTCCCTGTTTTTGCAAATGAGCCATGCAAACTAATGGTTCCTTGTACAGGTTCTTCCCCCAATATCTTTCTGGCCATCCCACCCAAACGTACTGCTCCTGCAGTGTGCGAACTTGACGGCCCAACCATAATAGGTCCAATCAGATCAAATACATTACTCCTACTCAACTATTGCTACCTCCTATGTAAAAAAACCTCCGGAAGAATCCGGAGGGTTAACCTATTCCACACCAAATATATAATAGTAGAGCGGTTGCCTACCAGGATGAACCTCTAATCCGACGTTCGGATTTTCTTCCTTAAGCCAATTTTGGAGACGTTCAACTTCTTCTAGTTCTGTTTCTTCTCCATAGAATATGGTAACCAAATCATGCGTTTTCCAATCCATAGTTTCCAGCGTTGCCTGTGCTACCTCAAGTATCGTTTGCCCCGAAGTAACAATCGTATCTTCTACCAACCCTAAAATGTCTCCAGACGAGATAGTGAGAGCTCCAAATTGGGAATCACGTACTGCATACGTCACTTCTCCGGAACGAACATTACCTAGCGCACGTTCCATAGTTTGCAAGTTATCCTCGGCTTCCCCTTCTGAATTAAAATTTAGAATAGCGGAAATTCCTTGAGGAATCGATTTACTAGAGATCACATAGACTTCACGGTCTTGTATAATATCTTTAACTTGACGAGCAGCCATAATTATATTCCCATTATTCGGCAAGATGAAGATATGGCGGGCCGGAATCTTGCGCACTGCTTCCGCAAGGTCTTCCGTGCTCGGATTCATGGTTTGGCCGCCGAACACAACTTCATCGACACCCAAACTTTTATAGACATCCGCGATACCTTGCCCCATCACAACGGCAACCAGTCCGAACTCTTTCCAAGGTTGAGGTTGAGGTTGTGGTTCAGCTTTCATTGCATGGGCCATGCCTTCGTTTTGCTCCAGCATATTATGAATTTGGACTTGGTGGAGCGATCCCCACTGGATTGCATAATCCAAAACTTTCCCGGGATTTTTAACGTGTACATGAATCTTTACCACTTCCAGTGTCCCAACTACTAGTAAACTGTCCCCACTATCCTTCAAATCCTGCCGTATCCGTTCAACCTGCAAATTAGTTCCCTTGAGCAGAAACTCTGTGCAATAAGGATAATCGAGCGTTTCAATTCTCATAAATGGATGTTGTATCTCTTGAGTTTCTTGAACAGTCGAAGTTGTTTTCTCCCACGCTTGGGATTGGCTATCCGAAAGGATCGTTGTCCCTGATAGCACAGTGATCCATCCGCCTAAGATAATAAGAAATCCTTGTCCTCCAGCATCGACTACACCCGCTTGTTTTAGCACTGGCAACATGTCTGGTGTTTTTGCTAAGCATTTCATACCCTTATAATGAGCCTCTTGAAGGGTCTCGAGAAGTGATCCTCCCCCCTTCGCCATGGCTATCGCGGCCTTCGCTGTTTCCTTCGAAACCGTCAATATTGTGCCCTCAACTGGTTTCATAACCGCTTTATATGCCGTATCCACGCCTACTTGCAGAGCTTGGGCCACTTGCAAGGGATTCGCGGTTATCAGCCCTTCAAGCCCTTTGGCAATCCCACGTAAAAGCTGAGATAGAATAACCCCAGAATTTCCACGGGCACCCATTAAGGACCCCATCGAAGCTGCTACTGCCACATCACTGATAGCCTCGCTGGTTACTTTCTCAGAATCCTTCGCTGCAGATTGAATCGTTAAAAACATGTTCGTGCCTGTATCCCCATCTGGTACAGGAAAAACGTTCAAGGCATTAACATCATATTTCTTAAGTTCTAAGGCCTGCGCCCCTGCTATCATCATTTGTTTCCATTGATGTCCGTTAATCACACCTGTTATCTTAGTCGTTGGTCCCAAAACTGTATCCCCCTACACTTTTACACTACTCCAAAATGCGAACTCCCTGAACAATCACATTCACTTGAGACACGTTTAATCCCGTGAGCTTCTCAGTAGTATATCGGACGCGTTCCATAACACTAGTCGCGACTTCAGAAATTTTCACACCATACCCAACAACAATATAGAGATCGATAACCACTTCATTTTCTTTAATTGAGACTACAACACCACGATCCAAATTTTCCCGTCCCAGCAAATCAGCGAATCCATCGGTAATTTTGCGTGAGGCCATGCCCACCAAGCCATAACACTCGACAGCGGTAGCACCTGCTATCGTAGATATGACTTCTTCAGATATATTAATTTTACCTAAACTGTTAATGATTTCTTTTCCCATAAACAGGACCCTCCTCTTCTTGGCATCGTCCACGTTGTCCTTATTCTACCAATTAAATCATAAATGTTCAAAGAAAAATTTTCATTGAGTAATTTCTCTAGAAGGCCTTGCCAACCTGTAAGACATTTGATATTATATATAAGTGTCATTTCAGTCGCAAAGGAGGTTTTAGAGCATGGCTAAAGTTTGTGCAGTATGCGCCAAAGGAGTAACAACTGGTAATCAAGTGAGCCACTCTCATATACGGAATAAGCGAACTTGGAAACCAAACTTGCAAAGTGTACGTGCAATTGTGAATGGTACTCCCACCCGCCTCAAAGTTTGTACTAGATGCTTACGTTCAGGAAAAGTACAACGCGCTAGCTAGTCAACTAAAAGCCCGATATTATATCGGGCTTTTTTCATTTCCCGAATATCTACAGTCCTCAATATTCCGAGGTAACTTTCTCGTCGTTCCAGCCCAAAAGGTGGTAACAGTACAGCGTGCAGTTAACACCTTCCTCCAAGGTTTTGAAGCTCATCGATAGTAAATTGATAATGTTCGTTGCAAAAATGGCAGACCATCTCGGCTTTTCCATCCGAGATCAGGTCTGCTATTCCGTTGTCACCGATGGAGACTAAGGCATCACTCAGACGCTCTTTCGAACACGTACAAGAAAATTCTACCGATCGACGCTCCAAGACATGATACGGAAGCTGACCCATCAGCTGCTCCATTAGTTCGTCCATAGATCGGCTCTGAGCCACTATTTCGCTTATTCCTGCACCTAGCTGCCCTATTAGATTTTCAATTGCTTGAATATCTTCTTCTGTCGCTCCAGGCAACGGCTGTATTAAGAGCCCAGCTGCTCCAGCCACATGATAATCTTTTTCCACCCGCACCCCCAGTAGCATAGCTGACGGGATTTGTTCGGACGCTAACAAATAATGTACAAGGTCTTCAGCAATCTCGCCACTTACCATAGGGACCATACCCGTATAAACTTCACCATTTTGCAAACTTCGGCTAACCGCCAACTCGCCCAGTCCGACCGCCGATCCCACGTCAAGTTTTCCAGAGGCTTTTAAGGGCAAGTCCACCAAAGGCTCTCCAACATACCCCCGAACTTCACCCTGTGCATTGCCTACAGCAACTACTCCTGCTAACGGTCCGTCTCCCAATAACCGCAAAGTGACACTCTCGTCGCCTTTAAGTGAACAAGCTAAAATCAGAGTCCCCGTCATTAACCTACCAAGAGCTGCCGTGGCAACCGGGGACATCCCATGGCGCCTACGCGCCTCCTCAACCGTATCCGTCGTCCTAACTGCCACCCAACGAGCCTTCCCCTCAAGCATCGTTCCAATCAATAGTTCATCATGTTGCATCTATCGTCTTCCTTTTCCTATCTTTTAATACCATCCAAAGCGCCAACAGCGCTTGTTGAGAGCGCAGCAATTCAACCGTTCCCAGCCCAACGTCGCTCCTAAGTCCACTTAGGCCGTTCCTAGCCTACAGCGAAGTGCTTTCTGCCCAAATATTCCCCAGCCCCAGGATGGTGTGACTTTGCGGAGTGAACCCATCCAGCAGAGGCGCGTCAATTGCGCTTAATTTACGAGGTGCCAGCGCGGCGTTGGTTCACAGCGACGGAACAGGACGTTCCTAGTGCCGCATGCGCCAAGGATGGCATAGCATGCGGCCCGAAAGCCCAGAGGTTTGCCGCGCTCACCTCGTAATCAAGCGCAATAGCGACGGAGCTGTGGGTGAACGGAGCAATTTCACACCATCCCGTCGTCGGAACCTTATTTCGGTAAAACCACGAGCACCCATCCGGAGTGCACTTGGATCACGGCCTCCTCGCCCACAAACACATTGCTGATGCCACGCGGAGAATCCTGCAATAGCAAGCCCTGCGTGAGAGGGTAATACAGTCCTTCTGTTGTAACCACTGCCTTCTCCGACAAGGCAATCAAGGAGAGTTCCTGACCAATTGTTCCCTTAATACATTCCCGGCTTTGAAGAATCCAGATTTCATGTTCTGGATCCACTAAGCGAATTCGGTAACCTTTCTGAGCGTAGGCAAGCATCAGCGCTATATTACCCATGAAATGATCGATTCGTTTTCCAGTCGCACCATATAGCCAAATATCGCGTTCATTAACAAGACGGGCCTGAACTTCAGCATAAATTAGTGCCAATTCCAAATCCGTCTCATCTTTTTCGCAAGAAAATTGTTTAATGCTGCAGCCCGCATTTTCACATTGCTTTAAAATCTCTGGGGTAACCGAATCCAAATCTCCGATTAAAAGATCAGGTAACCGTCCAGAAAGAGACGCATAGTTCGCACCACCATCCGCACATATTAAGTAATCAACCTCTTGTAGAACCCTACTTCCCCAATCTAAATCCCAATCGCCATTTGCTAATATTGCAATCTTCATTACTCGCTCTTAATTGAGTGGGCTGCTTGACGAAGTCTTTCCACGGCTTGTTTAGGATCAGGTTGTGCGAAAATAGCAGCCCCTGCCACCAAAATATGAGCTCCTGCTTTTACCGCGATTGGTGCAGTCTCCAGATTAATTCCACCATCCACTTCAATTAAACAAGAAGACTGGGTTTGTTGAATATGGCGAGAAAGCACCTGGATTTTGGGGATAACGCCCGTAATGAATTTTTGGCCACCAAATCCAGGATTGACCGTCATCAACAGCACCATATCTAAGTCAGGCAAAATATACTTAATACCATCTAGAGGTGTCGCGGGATTGAGGGAAATTCCAGCTGTCATCCCATGTTCCTTGATCTGTTGAATCACCCGGTGTACATGGCATGTGGCCTCCAAATGAAAGGTGATATGATCTGCCCCAGCCGCAGCAAAATCCGCAATAAACAACTCTGGCTTTTCTACCATCAGGTGAACATCGAAGCGCATACTGGAATGAGCCCTTAGTGATTTAACCACAACTGATCCATAGGTAAGATTCGGGACGAAATGCCCGTCCATCACATCGATATGTAAAACTTCCGCGCCAGCCTCTTCTACCAAACGCACCTGCTCTCCAAGTCGGGAAAAATCGGCGGATAATATGGAAGGAGCAATTTGAATCATATTAATATTTCCTCTCTGCTGCAATTACTTCTTGCAAAAATATTAAGTAGTGTTCATATCGATCAGGAGAAATTTCTCCTTTTTGTAAGGCTTCTTTAATCGCACAATTCGGTTCTTTATCATGGATACAACTGTTAAACCTACACTGGCGCCGACGCTGGACGAATTCCGGAAAACATTCTGCTAACTCCGCCCGTTTCATAGCCGGTATAAAGAGAGAGGAAAAGCCCGGTGTATCCGCGACAAGCCCCCCGGCACAGACCATAAGTTCAACATGACGCGTGGTATGGCGACCGCGCTTAGATTTTAAGCTTAATTCGCCAGTCTTTAGTTTCTTTCCTGGAGATAGGGCATTGAAGAGACTAGATTTCCCCGCACCAGAAGGCCCAGCCAGGACACTGATCTTCTCCTTTAGCCGAGCATCGACTTCCGCAATTCCCTGACCCGTTTCATTGGAGACTTCAAAAACAGTGTATCCTATTTTGCGGTATACATCCGTTAGGGCATGTTCCTCAGCGCCGAGAGTTAGAGCGGCTTCCTTGAATTTATCCAATTTAGTGAAGACTAAGATGGGTTCGATTTCCGCATACGTCACCTGGACTAACAAACGATCCAGAAGATTTAGGTCCGGCTTAGGTGACGTCATGGCAAAAACTAAAAGGGCCTGATCCACGTTCGCTATCGTCGGACGACTTAGAGCGTTTCGCCGTGGCTCCACAGCTTCAATCGTGGCCTTATCCGCCTCAACGGGCAAAATTCTCACTCGATCTCCCGGTAGAAAATCTTGATCTTTAACCCGAAAGCGACCGCGCAGGGAACATTCCCATACTCGGTCCTCTGCATAGACATAATAGAATCCGCCATATCCTTTAAGTAATACTCCTTCGATCATAAGTAGCCCTCACTAATCGCTGGGTTAAAGACGATTATTTTCTTTTTCCCTTTCAGATCAAGTCCTGGGGCAGGTGGCCTTGACTTCCCTTTTTCATCAATTGCCTGGGCCAGTGGCCCACCACGCGCGACAACCATCGTAACCTCAGTTCCCTGCTGAACGACTTCTCCAGGGTTAGGATTCGTGCGCATCACCACATCTTCTGGAGATGACATAGAATCCTCGGTTTCTATCAGCACAATCAGGTTATTCTGTTCGAGCACAGCTTTAGCTTCAGTCGAGGTCTTGCCGATCACATTTGGCATGTTGATCTCTTTCAATATGGCTCCATCACTTATTGTCAATAGAATTGGCCCGCTTTTTGCCCAAGGAACATTTGGCATAGGGTCCTGTGCACTAACTAAACCTTTAGTGACAGTCTCACTAGTCTGGGTGTTGATTTTTATTTCTCCTGTGAATCCTGCATTACTTAAGAGGTTCCTGGCATTTTCTTCAGTCATTTGTCCGGTCGTTACATCAGGGAATTCCCCTATCTCTACACCCTTGCTAACCGTAACCTTAACTTCCCTGCCAGCTTTAACGGATGCCTCAGCTTTCGGTTCCTGAGAAATGATGTGATCTTCCGGGATGTCATCACTAAATTCGCGAATAGTTATTGGGTCAAGAGTTAGTTTGGCCAGTTTCATAGCATTTCCTGCCTCAGGTACCGTTTTTCTGACAACATTAGGAACCTTTGTGTCTTCTGAGGACATAAAGTTGGCGATGGCCAGCCCTCCGACTAACAAGAGCAACAGGAGTACCAGTCCTCCCGCCATCCATTTCCTGCGTTTCTTATTCTTCGTCTTTGCTGGGGAAGATTCGCCCCCAACCGAAGAGTCCAAGGTCTGGATTGGAGCTAGAATCGTGCCCATTCCTTTGTGAGTTCGAGTTGCTTCAGAGTCATCAGCTAGAGGGATTGCTGCTACCCTTGTAATCGGCCGACCCGCCTGAATGTGGTTCAGATCCGCCAGAAGATCCTTTGCTGATATGTATCGTTGTTCGGGTGACTTAGCAATCGCCCGCATAATAACAGCCTCGAATTCCGCTTCAATACGGGGATTTATGACACTAGGCAATACAGCTTGTTCTTGAAGATGTTTTAACGCAATAGTAATGGGAGTTTCTCCGTCATACGGAACTTTACCCGTGATTAATTCATAAAGGACGATTCCTAAGGAGTAAATATCTGATTGTTCGTTACTCACCAACCCCTTGGCTTGTTCGGGTGACAAGTAATGAACCGAACCAATGATATCCCCAGTATGAGTTACTGTTGCCGAAGATACGGCCCGCGCAATCCCGAAGTCTGTGACCTTAGCCTGTCCATCCTCCGTCACCAAGATGTTGTGCGGTTTTATATCCCTATGAATAATATGGTGCTCATGAGCATTTTGGATAGCTGCTGTAATTTGTCGCCCAAGGTTAATGGATTGATCTGTCGTTAGTGGCGCGTACTCTCGGATGATTTCTTTGAGATTACGACCTTCCACATATTCCATGACAATATACTCCGTATCCCCTTCTTTACCGACGTCATAAACCGATACTATATTGGGATGGGACAGACTTCCTGCTGATTGGGCTTCCCTTCGAAAACGGCGAATAAAGTCTTCATCTGTGACAAACTGCTCCCGGAGCACCTTTATCGTCACAACACGATTAAGTAGAAGATCCTTGGCCTTATAAACAATTGCCATACCACCGGCGCCGATTCGTTCCAAGACCTCATATCGTCCCCCAAAGATTTTACTCACTATTTGCCACCTACTTTCTGGTTCAATGCTTGTTGCATAATTTGTCGTACAATTGGAGCAGCTGCTCCTCCACCGGTTCCACCATTTTCCACAATTACGGCTATTGCGATCCGCGGGGCCTCGGCTGGCGCAAAAGCAATAAACCAACCATGAGTCTTGACATCTCCTCCGGGTTCTGCCGAACCCGTCTTGGCGGCTACTTGAACATTAGGTATTGCCCCTGGAGAGGCTGTCCCATCGTTCACTGCCGCTATCATTGCACTCGTAATTTTATCCGCTTCTTTTATGGAAAGCGCCGTCAGCCAAGGCTGAGGTTTTTGTTCAAATACCACAGTTTGAGTGGGGTCAAGGACACGTTCAATAATATGGGGGGTCATGATAACTCCATGGTTAGCGATACCTGCTGTTATCAACGCCATATGAAAGGGTGTGACTCGAACCTCTCCTTGACCAAACGCACTGGCCGCCAGGAGATTTGTACTCAATTGCGAAGGAAGTTTCTCGGCATTAGTAATTGAACTCGTTTTGATAGTAAGTTCAAAAGGGATTTTTTGCCCAAATCCGAAGCCTTTGGTAGTTGAAAGGAACGTCTTATCTCCTGCCTGCACTCCATACGTGGCAAAGTACGCATTACTGGAGTTTGCCAAGGCCATATTATAGTTAACCCAGCCGAATGCCTTGCCATTTTGCTCATTAATGGTTTGTCCATTAATAATCGCCGATCCTGTACTCTCATACAGATCGGTGGTATTTATCCCGCTTCGGAATAAAGCGGCAGACGTGACCACCTTCATCACAGATCCTGGCGGGAAAAGGGAAAAAGCATGATTTTCAAGCGGACTTCCTTCTTTTTTAATGATTTCCTTCCAGTTCTGTTCAAGGTTAGTGGGATCAAAGCTGGGTTGACTGACCAAGGCCAACACTTCTCCTGTCCTAGGATCAAGGGCTACAACTGCCCCCTTTTTCCCTTTGAGCGCGTTATAAGCAGTGCTCTGTAAACGCGAATCCACGGTGAGTACCACGTCATCCCCTTGGTGGGGAAGTCTGAAGAGCTGTTGAACTGCTTGGGTGGGTGTTGCATTTTTAATTCCTAGTAGCCAATCCGCCGAGCTTCTTTCGAGACCATCGGCGCCAAGTTGTAAAGACGAATAACCGAGTAGAGGCTCATACATTTCCCCTTTCGGATACACGCGTTTCTTCTTGCCTTTAGAGATTTGAGTTTGTGCTATTATTTCGCCGTTACGATCGAAAATTCCTCCCCGCGTCACGCGGTTCTCCATAAGAATTAAGCGACGATTGGCGGGATTTTCCAGCAATGTATCCGCCTGTACAACTTGCCAATAGACTAAACCAAGACTTAGAATAAAGAAGCTAAAGGCCATACCAAGTGCTACTCGTCGTACCCCTCGCATTATGCTGCATACTCCCTTCGCTTATTCTTAGTGCTGTGAGTCCCTACCACAGTGGCGTTTGAAATATTCAGCAACACCCCCAGCAAGATAAAGTGAACAATGATGGAACTTCCGCCATAACTTACCCAAGGAAGTGGTATACCTGTCAAAGGTAGTAGTTTAGTGACCCCTGCAAGAATAATTAACGTTTCTGACCCCAGTAATATTCCTATCCCAGCCGCTAAGATTTGTCCGAACCGATCTTTGGCCTTCAGGCTAACTCCAAAGGCCCTCATGACAACAATGAGAAAGAGCACCAGTACGGCCATTGCCCCAGCGAACCCCAATTCTTCCGCAATCACAGAAAAGACAAAATCACTGATGGCCACGGGTACGGTCGATGCCCCTATGCCGTTGCCTAAGCCGGTTCCTAGAATTTCGCCCCCACTAATGGCAAACAGCGATTGGGCAATTTGATATCCTCCTCCTGTAGGATCTTGCCAAGGATTCATCCACACCCCTACTCTAACTCGCACATGCCTAAAGAGCATATACCCTACGGTTCCAGT
>Ga0209386_1000814_pt1 | contig 14067 bp, 13 predicted proteins | sample NGEPertwo_FD_184510 | JGI IMG/M metagenome (GOLD analysis project Ga0209386, IMG submission 184510) | Arctic peat soil microbial communities from the Barrow Environmental Observatory site, Barrow, Alaska, USA - NGEE Permafrost154B-two... | ecosystem: Environmental > Terrestrial > Soil > Wetlands... | reverse complement strand
GCGTAGTGGCCGGTGCGGTTTCGGTCGGTCTTCTGGTTCAGCAGCTGGAACAAGTACCCGATGTCCCGGGCCGCGTCGGGGTGCACCTGGCTCAACAGGTCCGCGATCACGGCCTGCAACGGATAGCCGTCGAGCATCCCGAGGTCCTCGGCGAAGAAGCACCACACGACCTGCATGGTGAAGCGCTGGATCTCGTCGACCGGCGCGGCAGACCGGTCCGCCAGCGACTGGTACAGCTGCGCGATGTGCGCGGCGGCCTCGGTGGTGAGCTCCCGGCGATGCTCCACAAGCACGGGGCGCCTGGTGGGGTCCTCGAGAAAGAGCAAGAGGTCGTACCGATCCGGCAGCTGCTCCAGGGTGAAGGTGGCCAGCGGCTGGTTCGGGTAGGCGCCCGGCTCCCACAGCTCGAACTCCCGGAAGTTGCAGGCGATCACGTACTGGGCTGCCCTGACCCCTGCCTCGCGGTTCGCCGACTCGGCCCAGTACCGCTCGCGCTGCTCTGCGGCGCGGGTCAGCGGTTGCTTCGGGTGCTTCTTCTCGACGATCAGGACCTCTGGCCAATACAGGTCCATGAAGCCGCTCGACGTGCGAAACTCCTCGAACCGCGCCCCGACGTCCTTCCGGTCGGACCCGTAGCAGGCGAACAGGTCGTTGAGGAAGGTCTGCGCCTCGGCACGCTCCGTGCCCGAGTACCCGGACCAGCGCTTCACGAAGGCGTCGAGCCCGAGCTTGATCTCCGCACCGGTGCGCACGCCTGCAGCTCTCCCCTACCCCCGATGGGCCGCAACCGCGGCCTGCGCGTGATCCTGCCAGCAACCGCCGACGCTACCCAGATTCCCACACCGTCGGTGCCGATCGGACCTCAGAGCAGACGGAGCGCGGCGTCGTCGGCGTAGTAGGTGTCGTGGACCAGGCGCTTCCGCGCCCGCTCCAGGTCGCGGATCAGGTCGTCCAGGGCGAGCAGCGCGTTGTGTGCTTCCGGATCCTTGGTGATGCGGGTCTTGGCCTTCTTGGCCCGCGCGAGTGTGTGGTCCAGGTTCAGGAGGACGTCAGAGACCTCGCCGAGCGAACGCTCACGGGAGACCTGATCCGGTGCGCGACGGCCGTCTGCGGGAACCGGCACGGCCATGGCATCTCCTCGCCGTCGACGTGCTGTCAGTGTAAGTGTCGCCGACCGCCCCGACACCGTCATCCACACCTCAGGCCGGTGCGAGCACCAGCACCGGACGCGACCGGGCGCCGTCGTCGTCGGCCAGCAGTGCGACCAGGGTGCCGTCCGGTGCGAAGGCCGCCACCGGGGCTTCCGCGGTACCCACCGGCTCCCCGGTGGCGATCCGCCGGCCGAAGGACAGCTCGCGGGCCTCGTCGGCGGACAGCTCCCGCACGCCGAACGCCGCGCGGGCGGCCTCGGCGACCGGCAGCACAGCGAAAGCTGACTCCAGCTGCTCCAACGTCCGGGCCACGTCGAGCCGGTACCCGCCGACGCGCGTGCGGCGCAGCGCGGTCAGGTGGCCGCCGACGCCCAGACCGGCCCCCAGGTCCCGCGCCAGGGCCCGAACGTAGGTCCCCGAGGAGCAGGTCACCGCGACGTCGACGTCCAGCACCGGCACCCCGTCCTGGGAACCGGCTCGCACCGCCAGGACGTCGAACCGGCGAACGGTCACGGACCGGGCGGCGAGCTCTACCTGCTCTCCCGCGCGCACCCGTGCGTAGGCGCGGCGGCCGTCGACCTTGATCGCGCTCACCGACGACGGGACCTGCGCGATCGACCCGGTCAGCGCCGCGGTCCCGGCCTTGAGGGCCTCGCTCGTCACGGCACCCGCGTCCACGACGGCCAGGACCTCGCCCTCGGCGTCGTCGGTGGTCGTCGCAACACCGAGTCGGATGGTGGCCGTGTAGTCCTTGTCGGCACCGACCAGGTAGGTGAGCAGCCGGGTGGCCCGGTCGATGCCGAGCACCAGCACACCAGTGGCCATCGGGTCCAGTGTGCCGGCATGCCCCACGCGCCGGGTGCCGGCCAGCCGCCGCACCCGGGCGACGACGTCGTGGCTGGTCCAGCCCGCGGGCTTGTCGACAACGACCAGGCCGTCGGCCACCTAGCCCACCGCGCCCTCGGTGTCGTCCGCCTCGTCCTCCGGCGGCTTGCGGTAGGGGTCGGCGTCGCCGGCGTAGGCCGCCGACGCGGCCAGAGCCGCTACCTCCGCGTCGCGTTCCGCTGCCGCGCGGAGCGCCACCGCAAGGTTGGCGGCGGTCTCCGGGATCGCGTCCGGGATGAACTCGAGCGTCGGGGTCAGCCGGACCCCGGTCTGCTTGCCGACCTCGGAGCGGATCAGACCCTTGGCGCTCTCCAGCGCGGCAGCCGAGGCGGCCCGCGCCTCCGCGTCACCCAGCACCGTGTAGAAGATCGACGCGTGCTGCAGGTCCCCGGTGCACCGGACAGCCGTCACCGTCACGAAACCCAGCCGCGGGTCCTTGACCCGGGTGTCGAGCATCTGCGCGACGATCACCTGGATCCGCTCGGCCAGCCTGATCGCCCTCGGGTGATCCACCATGTCGTTCCTTCCTTACCTGCCGGGCTGTGTGGCGATGCTGTCGGGTGGTGCCTCCGCGGGCCGTTCAGCCCCGGGCGAGTGCCTAACGGGAGCGGCGGTCCGGGAGCACGGCCGCAGGCCGTGGGTGGGGCTTGGCCCGCGGCCCCCGGAGGGGGTCGCGCGGAAGGCCAAGACCGTGCTCCCGGATCGACGCGGACGCTCTACGAGCGCGGCTTCTCCCGCATCTCGTACGTCTCGATCACGTCGTCGGTCTGGATGTCGTTGAACGACCCCAGCCCGATGCCGCACTCGTATCCGTCGCGGACCTCGGTCGCGTCGTCCTTGAACCGCTTGAGCGAGTCGATGGTGAGGCCCTCGCCCACCACCTTGCTGCCCCGCAGCACCCGGGCACGTGCGTTGCGGCGGATGACGCCCGTGCGCACGAGCGAACCGGCGATGTTGCCGAACCGGCTGGAACGGAACACCTCGCGCACCTCTGCGGTACCGAGCTGGACCTCCTCGTACTCCGGCTTGAGCATGCCCTTGAGGGCCGCCTCGACATCATCGATCGCCTGGTAGATCACCGAGTAGAAGCGCACGTCGACGCCCTCGCGCTCGGCGAGGGCCTCGACCCGCTCGGCGAACTTCACGTTGAATCCGATGATGATCGCGCTGTCGACGGTGGCCAGGTTGACGTCGTTCTGCGTGATGGCACCGACACCGCGGTGGATGACCCGCAGCTCGACCTCCTCGCCGACGTCGATCTTGAGCAGTGCATCCTCCAGGGCCTCGACAGCACCGGAGACGTCGCCCTTGAGCACCAGGTTGAGTGTCTCGACCTTGCCCAGCTGCAGAGCCTGGGTGAAGTCCTCGAGGCTGATCCGCTTGCGCCGCTTGGCGAGCTGGGCCGCGCGCTCGGCGGCCTCCCGCTTCTCGGCGATCTGACGCGCGGTCCGGTCGTCGGGTGCGACGAGGAACGTGTCCCCGGCTCGCGGCACCGACGTCAGACCGAGCACGACGACCGGACGCGCCGGACGGGCCTCGGCGAGCGTCCCACCGTGCTCGTCGAACATCGCCCGCACCCGTCCGTGTGCGGTGCCCGCGACGATCGCGTCACCGACGTGCAGCGTGCCGGACTGCACGAGCACGGTCGCCATCGCGCCACGACCCTTGTCGAGGTTCGCCTCGATCGCGACACCACGCGCGTCCTTGTCGGGGTTGGCCCGAAGGTTGAGCGCGGCGTCAGCCGTGACCAGCACGGCCTCGAGCAGCTGGTCGATGCCGGTCTTCTGCTTCGCGGAGACGTCGACGAACATGGTGTCGCCGCCGTACTCCTCGGCCACCAGGTTGTACTCCGTGAGCTGCTGGCGGACCTTGGCGGGGTTGGCCCCCTCCTTGTCCACCTTGTTGACCGCGACCACGATCGGCACACCTGCGGCCTGGGCATGGTTGAGCGCCTCGATGGTCTGAGGCATCACGCCGTCGTCGGCTGCCACCACCAGGATGGCGATGTCCGTCACCTGCGCACCACGAGCACGCATGGCCGTGAATGCCTCGTGACCCGGGGTGTCGATGAACGTGATGGCCCGGTCGACCCCCTCGTGCACCGTCCGCACCTGGTAGGCGCCGATGTGCTGCGTGATGCCACCCGCCTCGCCCGCGACGACGTCCGTCTGACGGACCGCGTCCAGGAGCTTGGTCTTGCCGTGGTCGACGTGACCCATCACGGTGACCACCGGCGGACGCGGCAGCAGCTGGTCGTCATTCTCGTCCGCGAGCTCCGCGTCGAGGTCGATGTCGAAGGACCCGAGCAGCTCGCGGTCCTCCTCCTCGGCCGAGACCATCTCGATGATGTAGCCGAGCTCGGCGGCCAGGGAGCCAAAGGTGTCCTCGTCGAGGGACTGCGTCGCCGTCGCCATCTCGCCGAGGTGGAAGAGCACCGTGACCAGGCTGGCGGGGTTGGCATCGATCTTGTCGGCGAAGTCGTTCAGCGACGCACCGTGGCGCAGCCGGACGACCGTGGAGCCGTCGCCGCGGGGAACCTGCACACCGCCGAGCGACGGTGCCTGCATCTGCTCGAACTCCTGGCGCTTCGCGCGCCTGGACTTGCGACCGCGGACCGGCTTGCCACCGGCCCGGCCGAATGCGCCCTGCGTGCTGCCGCGGCCACCACGACCACCGGCACCTGGACGGCCACCGAAGCCACCACCGGGTGCACCGGCGCCACCGGCACCGGGACGACCCGCACCGGCGCCACCGGCACCCGGGCGGCCGCCACCGGGACGCGCACCAGGTGCACCGGCACCGGGCCGGCTCGTGGTGCTGCGCCCGGGCATCATGCCGGGGTTCGGACGAGGGCCACCGGCCGACGACGGTCGCGGACCGCCCGGCCGTTCGGCCCCGTCACGCGGAGCTGCGTCACGGGAACCGCCGGCCCGGGGCATGCCCTGGCTCGGCGCGAACGGGTTGTTGCCCGGCCGAGGTGCACCCGGACGGGGAGCGCCCGACCGGGGCATGCCCTGGCTCGGGGCGAAGGGGTTGTTCCCGGGGCGCGGGCCGCCGGGACGGGGTGCGCCGGGACGAGGACCGCCCGGCAGAGGGCCGGCACCGGGACCGGCGGCCGGGGCGGCAGGCGCCTGGACCGACGGCTCGTGCGCAGCGGCGGGCGCCTCGGGCGGTGCCTCCGGCCGGGCGACCGGGACGGCAGGCGCCTCGGGTGCCACCGGTCCGGCGGGTGCGGAGCCGGCGGCGGGTGCCGCCTCCGGTGCCCGTGCGGCGGGTTTGCGCGCCGGGGCCGGCGGGGTGTCGACCGCCTGTGCCGGCTGCGCCGGGTAGACGTCACGCAGCTTGCGGACGACCGGCGGTTCGATGGTCGACGAAGCCGACCTCACGAACTCGCCGAGCTCGCCGAGCTTGGCCATGATGGCCTTGCTCTCGACGCCGAGCTCCTTTGCGAGCTCATAGACGCGGACCTTTGCCACAACTCTCCCTGTCTGGTCCGCCCGGACAGGGGTCGGACCGTCGTTAGTGCTGGGTACTCATTGCTGGGTACTCATCGGGTGCCCATCGGCTTCCAACCCGCTCTCTGTGTCGAACGAAACGACGGACGTGCTGCTGGACCGATCCTCGGCCGATCTTCCCTCGAGGTGCTGACGCACCTCAGCGATGTCGAGCGCATCCGTGCGCAGTGCGCGGGAGAACGCTCGACGCCGTTCGGCGAGGTCCAGGCAAGCCTGGTCAGCGTGCAACCAGGCGCCCCGACCGGGCAGGGCGCGCCGCGTGTCGACGACGGCCTGGGGGTGCCCAGTGCCATCGGTGACCGCGACCACCCGAAGCAGGACGGACCGGAGACCTCGTTCCCGGCACCCCACACACATGCGCACCGGGCCGACCGGATCGACGTCGTGCGCACGCTCGGGGAGCCGAACACGCGGCCCAGCGCCCACCAGCCTACCGCCCCGGCTCACGAATCGGGACCCGAGGGCTCCGCAGGCCCCCCACCACCCTCGTCGGAGCGGATGTCGATGCGCCAACCGGTCAGCTTCGCCGCCAGCCGCGCGTTCTGTCCCTCCTTGCCGATGGCGAGGGACAGCTGGTAGTCCGGCACGACGACGCGGGCGGCCCGCGCCTCCGCGTCCACCACGGTCACCGAGGTGACCCGCGCCGGTGACAGGGCGTTGCCGACGAACTCGGCGGGGTCGTCGCTGTGGTCGATGATGTCGATCTTCTCCCCGCGCAGCTCCGCCATCACGGCGCGCACCCGGGCGCCCATCGGGCCGATGCACGCGCCCTTGGCATTCAGCCCGGCCACCCGGGACCGCACGGCGATCTTGGTCCGGTGGCCGGCCTCCCGGGCGATCGCGGTGATCTCGACCGAGCCGTCGGCGACCTCGGGGACCTCGAGGGCGAAGAGCTTGCGCACCAGGCCCGGGTGGGTGCGGGAGAGAGTGATCGACGGGCCCTTCGGCCCGCGCGCGACATCCAGCACGAAGGCGCGGATCCGCTCCCCGTGCACGTACGTCTCGGTCGGGACCTGCTCGTGGGCCGGCAGCACGGCCTCGGTGCCACGTACCGCGACCAGCACCGTTCGGGGGTCCCTGCCCTGCTGCACGACGCCGGCCAGCACCTCACCCTCCGCGCCCCGGAAGCTGCCCAGCACCGCCTCGTCCTCGGCGTCGCGCAGCCGCTGGACGATGACCTGCCGGGCGGTGGACGTCGCGACCCGACCGAAGCCCTCGGGCGTGTGGTCGAACTCCGGGTCGAAGGTCGGCTCCTCCCCCGGCTCGGCGTCGTGGTTCGTCCGTTCCCGGGCCCACACCGTCACGTGCCCGGTTCGGCGGTCCACCACCACGCGGGCGTTCTCGTGTGCGCCGGGGGTGCGGTGGTACGCCGAGAGGAGCGCCTGCTCGATGGCTGCCAGGAGCGTGTCGAGGCTGATGTCCCGCTCGTGCTCGACAAGCCGCAGGGCCGTCATGTCGATGTCCATCAGGCGTCCCCCTCCTCGTCCGCGTGGGCGAGCTCGACCTCGACCTGGCCGCGCGCCACCTCGACGAGGTCGACGCGCGCCGTGCCGGACGCGGTGGCCACCACCAGGCCGGACGGTTCGGCCTCGAGCAGCCGACCGGCCAGCACGGACCCATCACGCAGCACCAGGCGCACCAGCCGCGTCCGTGCCCGCCGGAAGTGCCGGAGCTCGGTGAGGGGTCGGTCCGTCCCCGGTGTGGAGACCTCAAGGGTGTAGGCACCGTTGACCGGGTCGGCCGCGTCCAGAGCAGCCGAGACGGCGCGGGAGACCGATCCGAGGGTGTCCGAGTCGAGGCTGCCGACGGCATCGTCGTCGAGGTCGACGACCACCCGTACGACTGTCCGGCGGCCGGCCGCCGTGAGCACGACGTCCTCCAGGACGAGCCCGGCGGCCAGCACGGCGGGCTGGACGACGGTACGCACCCGCTCGGCGGGGCCCGAGCCTGTGACCATTGTCGCCTCCGGTGCGTCGTGGCGGGCAGACACGGCCCTCTGGACTTGTCCGGCCCAGCCTAACGAACCCGGCGGCGTGCGGCGTGGCAGGATCGCCCGCGATGAGACGCGCACCCGGCACCCGGTCACGATCGGCGGACGCGCCGCCGCTCGTGCGGTTGGCGGTGGCTGCGATCGCCCTCGCCCTGGTCCTCACCGGGTGCGAGCTGCGCCTGGAGGAACCCGATCCCCCGCTCCTGGTCCCGGACGCAGCGGAGGTGCTGCGCGAACGGACGGCCGAGCAGGCGACGGAGCTGGCCGAGACGGCCGAGCAGGCCGCCCTGACCGCCGCCGAACCGGTCGCCGACGTGCTCACCCGGATCGCGGCGGTGTCCCGCGAACAGGCGGCCGCCGTCGGCGGACTGTACGAGCCGTTCCCCGGCGTCACGCCCGAGCCGCCGGCCACCCCGACGGCCACACCCGCGCCACCGCCACCACCGGATGCCACGCAGGTGCTCGACCTGTTGACCGACGCGGCGGCCACCGCACGTGCGGACGCCGGCACCGCACCGGACGGCCGGGTGGCGCGGTTGCTCGCCTCGATGGCCACCGGTCGGCTGCTGCTGGCGGACGCGCTCACCGTCGCCACCGGGGGCACCGCGGGGCCGGTCGCGACCGTCGAGGTCCCGGCCGCCCTGCCGGCGGGGATGACCGGCCAGGACGCCCTCGTGCTGGTGCAGTCCGAGGACGCGGCCGGGATGGTGTGGGAGGTGGCGGCGGCCCGCTCGGCGGACGACGTCCGGCAACGCGCGGCCGATCGCGCGGCGCTGCACCGCCAGCGAGCGCAGGCGTGGGCCGAGGCCGCCGGCATCGCCGGCTCCGGCACCGACCCTCGGCGGAGCGCCTACGACCTGCCCGACGCCCTCACCGCCGAGGTCGTCGAACCGACCGAGCTCTGGGCCGCGGTCGCGGGCATCGAGGCAGATCTCGCGGTCGGGTACGCCGCTCTGGTCGCCGTCGCCTCCGCCGGCGCGAGGGACGACCTGATGGATGCGTTCCTGGAGTGCACCCAGACGCAGGTCGCCGTGGGCATGGCGGCCACCACGTTCCCGGGAATGCCCGAGCTCGGCTGAGGACCCTCGGCCGAGGAGCGCCGGCCGCGGAGCTCCGGCCGCGACCCCGTCAGCGCTCCAGCAGCGCCGACACCACCTCGACGACCCGTCGACCGACCTCGGCCACGGGAACCTGCTCGGCTGCCGCCCGACCCTGCTCGACCGCGAGCCCGAGCGCCTCCGCGTCGGCCGGCCGGCGCAGCCGCACCTCGACGACGCCCTCGGCCAGCCCGCGGCCCACCACCACCAGGACCGGTGCGCCGAGCAGCTCCGCGTCCGCGAACTTCACGCCGGGAGACACCCTCGGCCGGTCGTCGTAGAGCACCTCGATGCCGGCCCCGTGCAGCTCGGCGGCCAGCTCGGCCGCCGCGTGGAAGATCGCCTCGTCCTTGCCGGTCGCGACCAGGTGGACGTGCACCGGCGCCACCTGCACCGGCCAGGCGAGCCCGGCGTCGTCGTGGTTGGCCTCCGCCAGCGCCGCGACCGCGCGGGAGACGCCGATCCCGTACGAGCCCATGGTCACGGTGACCGCCTTGCCGTTCTCGTTGAGCACCCGCAGCCCGAGCGCGTCGGCGTACTTGCGACCGAGCGCGAAGATGTGACCGATCTCGATCCCCCGGGCCAGCTCAACGGGCCCGGAGCCGTCCGGAGCCGGGTCGCCGGCGCGCACCTCCGCCGCCTCGACGGTCCCGTCTGCGCCGAAGTCCCGCCCCGCGACCAGGTCGAACACGTGCCGGCCGGCCTCGTTCGCGCCGGTGATCCACCGGGTACCGGGGACCACGCGCGGGTCCAGCAGGTAGCGGACCGCCTCCTCGCGGCCGGTGGCGGCCCGCCCCAGGACCGCCGGCCCGAGGTAGCCCTTGACCAGCTCCGGGTGCGCCGCGAAGTCGGCATCGCCGGCCGGCTCCGGGCTGGCCGGGGAGACCGACGCCTCGAGCCGACGCAGGTCCACCTCGCGGTCGCCCGGCACCCCGATGGCCACCACCTCACGCGCGCCGTCCGGGTGCACCAGGGCGAGCACGACGTTCTTGAGCGTGTCCGCAGCCGTCCAGGCCCGGTCGGGCCGGGGATACCGCTCGTTCGCGAGTGCGACGAGGCTGTCGATCGTGGGGGTGTCCGGGGTGTCCTCGACGTGCGCCGCCGGTGCGTCGTCGTACCGGACGGCGTCGGGCACCGGCGTGGTCACCGCCTCGACGTTCGCCGCGTAGCCGCCGGCCGACCGCACGAAGGTGTCCTCGCCGATCACCGTCGGCATCAGGAACTCCTCACTCCGCGAGCCGCCCATCGCCCCGGACATGGCGGCGACGATCACGTACTCCAGGCCCAACCGGGTGAAGATCCGCTGGTAGGCCCCGCGCTGGCGCCCGTACGCGGCATCCAGCCCGGCGTCGTCGACGTCGAACGAGTATGCGTCCTTCATCACGAACTCGCGGCCCCGGATCAGTCCTGCCCGCGGCCGGGCCTCGTCGCGGTACTTGGTCTGGATCTGGTAGAGCGCGAGCGGCAGGTCCTTGTACGAGGAGTACAGGTCCTTCACCAGGAGCGTGAACATCTCCTCGTGGGTGGGCGCCAGCAGGTAGTCCGCGTCCCTGCGGTCCTTGAGCCGGAAGAGGTTGGGGCCGTACTCGGTCCACCGCCCGGTCGCCTCGTACGGCTCGCGCGGAAGCAGCGCCGGGAAGTGCACCTCCTGCGCACCGATGGCCGCCATCTCTTCGCGGACCACCTGCTCGACCTTGGCCAGGACGCGAAGACCGAGCGGCAGCCAGGTGTAGATGCCGGGCGCCGCACGCCGGATGTAGCCGGCCCGCACGAGGAGCCGGTGGCTGGGCACCTCGGCGTCGGCCGGGTCCTCCCGCAGGGTGCGCACGAACAGGGTCGACATCCGGATGAGCATGGGCGCCAGCCTACTGAGCATCCCGCCCCTCCCCGGCCCTCCCACACGCCGGCCCGACCGGGCACGATGGACCCGTGCCCGAGCTGCCCGAGGTCGAGTCGCTGGCCCGCTTCGTCGCCGAGCGCGCCACCGGCCGGACGGTGACGTCCGTCGCGATCGGCACCGTCAGCGCACTCAAGACCTTCGCGCCCGCGCCGAGCGACCTGGTGGGCCGCGCCGTCGTCGGGGTGTCGCGGCACGGCAAGTGGCTCGATCTGGCGACCGACGGGCCGCACCTGCTGGCTCACCTCTCGCGGGCGGGCTGGCTGCGCTGGTACGACGCCGTGCCCGCCACCCCGGTCCGGCCCGGCAAGTCCCCGATCGCCCTGCGGGTCGGCCTGGACGACGGCGCGGGCTTCGACCTCACCGAGGCGGGCACCCGCAAGCGGCTGGCGGTGCACATCGTTTGGTCGCCGGAGGAGGTGACGCTGGTGGCGTCGCTGGGAGTCGACCCGCTGTTACCGGAGTTCACCGTCGAGCGGCTCGCGGCACTGGCCGGGGCGCGCAACCAGCAGGTCAAGGGGCTGCTGCGGGACCAGCGGCAGATCGCCGGCATCGGCAACGCCTACTCCGACGAGATCCTGCACGCTGCACGGACGAGCCCGTTCGCGCTCAGCGGCTCGTTGACGCCCGACGACGTCGCGCGCCTGCACGCGACGGTGCGCCGGGTGCTCACCGAGGCGCTGGAGGCCGCCGCGGGCAGGCCCGCGGCGGAGCTCAAGGACGCCAAGCGGCGCGGGATGCGCGTGCACGGGCGGACCGGTCTGCCGTGCCCGGTGTGCGGCGACACCGTGCGTGAGGTGTCCTTCGCCGACTCGGCGCTGCAGTACTGCCCGACCTGCCAGACCGGCGGCCACCCGCTGGCCGACCGCCGGATGTCGCGCCTGCTCCACTGACCCGCGCCCGTGCGTGCCCAGAGTGCGGCGTCGTGCGGCGACTGCGGCGCTCGGAACGCCGCACTCCGAGCCGACCGCCGCGGCCGGTCTTGGACAGGGCCGTCGTCAGGCGATGTCCACCGTCGACGCAAAGGAAGCCGGTCCACAGGCGTGGCGGCCCCGATGGCGGGACAGGTGGGGCGACGCGGCACTGTGCACGTTGTGCAGGCCTACAGCACCCTGCCGGGCGATGTACTCACGCGCATCAACACTCGGAGCGGTCTCCTCACCGCCCGCGACGCGCACGAGATCGGCCTGTCCCGGAGCGAGATCGACGCGCTGGTGCGGGCCGGTCTGCTCGAGCGGGTCGTCCGCGGCATCTACGCCATGCCGCTCGAGCAGCCCAGCCCCGAGGCCACATACCGACGCTTCGTGCTGGCCGCCCTGGCCGCCCATCCGGGTACACCAGGGGACATCGTGCTCGCCGGCCCGGCCGCGGCGGTCCTCCTCGGCCTGCCTCTGTTCGGACGCGCACCAACGGTCGTTCACGTGGCCGCGCCGCACGACCACGGGCGAAAGGACGGAAGACTGCTCCAGCCCCTCGGCGCCCTCTCTTCCCGAGAGATCACGCAGGCCGGCCCGTGGCGCGTCGCCAACCCCGCGCGCGCCGCCATCGATACCGCGCGGGTCATGACGACCGTCAGCGGCGTCGTGGCAGCCGACGCCGCGCTCCGGCTCGGTATGGCGGATCACGGAGAGCTTGTCGAAGCCTGTGCCCGCGTCGCTGGGCGAACCGGCGTCAGTCGAGCTCGCCGGACCGTCCGCCTCGCGGACGCTCTCTCCGAGAGCCCCGGTGAGTCCTGGTCCGCCGTGGTCATCGACAACCTGGGCCTGCCGGCCGCAGAACGTCAGCACCCCTTCGAGGACGAGGACGGCTTCATCGGGCGGGTGGACTTCTGGTGGCCCGAGCACCGGCTGGTGGGTGAGTTCGACGGACGCGTGAAGTACGGCCGGGTCAACCCATCAGGACGACCACCAGAGGATGTGCTCTGGGACGAGAAGAGGCGGGAGGACCGCCTTCGCGCGGTCGATCAGGCTGTTGTTCGTTGGACCAGCTCGGATCTCGCGCGGCCGCACGCCCTGCAGCGCCGTCTGTCGGCCGCACTGACGCGGGCCCACCGATGAAGTGCGGCGCACTGCACACGACGCGGCGAACGGAGTGCCGCGACCTCCGCGCGACGCCGCACTCTGCCGCCTGGGATGGGGAAGGGGGCGGGCCCGGGACGCCGCAACAGGGCTGGATGCCCGTCAGGCTCGCCGTCAGAAGAGGATCGTCGCGTAGGTCCCGACCTGGCGGAAGCCGACCCTGCGGTAGCACGCCAGCGCGGCGACGTTGTAGCTGTTGACGTAGAGCGAGACGAGCGGCGCGACCCGGCCGAGGGTCAGCTCCACGACCGCGGCCATTCCCGGCTCGGAGAGCCGCCGACCGCGCAACCGGGGAACCACCCACACCCCCTGAACCTGGGCGACACCGCTGCTCACCGCACCCAGATCCGCCTTGAAGACGACCTCCGGCCCGTCCGGGCCGTCCTCGATCCGCACGAAGGTGCGCCCCGCGTCCACCAGGGCCCGCACCCGGGCTTCGTACGCCCCTGCACCCCCATTCAGCGGCGAGTAGCCGACCTCCTCGAGGAACATGTGCACGGAGGCGGGCAGCACCAGGTCGAACTCGTCCGGCCGCGCAGGGCGCACCTGCGGGTCGGCCGCCACTGCCGGGGCGCCGCCGATCACCAGGGAGGGCTGGTCGGGACGCACGTCCCGGGCGGGCCCCCAGGACGGGGCGAGCCGGTCCCACAGACCGAGCACGGGCCGCGCCTCGCCCACGATCGAGGAGCAGCGGCGGCCGTACCGACGGGCCTTCTCGGCGAAGGCGTCGAGGGCATCGGTGTCCTGTGGGTCGCACACCGGGACCATGTTCGCGCCCATCCAGCACAACGCATCCAGGACCCCGTCGCGCTGCATGCCCCAGACGGTCGCACCGCCCCGTCCCGCTCCGGCCGCCAGAACCGATTCGATGCGCATGGCCGCCAGCACGGTCGCGACCGGGTCCCGGCCGCACAGCTCGGCCGCGGCGCGCAGGTCGACGTCAGTCACCACCGAGCGTCGGGTGGGGCTCCGCCGGCGTGCCATGCGGCCGATTGTGCCTCGCCTGGGCTCAGGGGGTCAGGAGATCGAGACCACCGGCGAGCCGCCCTCGACCGGCTCCATGCTCTCGGCCAACCGCATGGCCTCCTCGATCAGCGTCTCCACGATCTGCGCCTCCGGCACGGTCTTGATCACCACACCCCTGACGAAGATCTGGCCCTTGCCGTTGCCGGAGGCCACACCCAGGTCGGCCTCGCGCGCCTCGCCGGGGCCGTTCACCACGCACCCCATGACCGCGACCCGCAACGGGACCTCCATGCCCGCCAGGCCCGCGGTCACCCGCTCGGCGAGGGAGTACACGTCCACCTGGGCCCGTCCGCAGGACGGGCACGAGACGATCTCGAGCTTGCGGGACCGCAGGTTGAGGGACTGCAGGATCTGGTTCCCGACCTTGACCTCCTCGACCGGCGGCGCGGACAGGGAGACCCGGATGGTGTCGCCGATCCCCTTGCTCA
>Ga0209386_1000813_pt1 | contig 14068 bp, 6 predicted proteins | sample NGEPertwo_FD_184510 | JGI IMG/M metagenome (GOLD analysis project Ga0209386, IMG submission 184510) | Arctic peat soil microbial communities from the Barrow Environmental Observatory site, Barrow, Alaska, USA - NGEE Permafrost154B-two... | ecosystem: Environmental > Terrestrial > Soil > Wetlands... | reverse complement strand
TTCTTTTTGGATTTGATAAAAGCAACCTGACTGAAGGAACCAAAAGTCAAATAGAAACACTCATTCAAACACTTAATTCGAATGAAGGATTTAAAGTAAACGTTTATGGTTTTGCTGATAGCCAGGGACCTGAAGATTATAACTTGAAACTTTCACAGAAACGTGTTGACTCAGTAATCAAACAACTGACTTCAAATGGTATTTTGGAAATCCGAATTAATGATAAAAAAGGATTTGGTGAAGAAAAACCTGTAGCACCAAACAACACACTCGAAGGACGTAAACTAAACCGTCGCGTTGAACTGGAAATTATCAATAAATGAAAGTTCAACAATTAACATTGAATATTTCAAATTGATTCCGGAAAAACATTAAGAATTAACATGAAGCCCTGTCTATTTATTTAGGCAGGGCTTTTTACTTTCTTTCTAAAAAATCGGTTCTATAACGGATTGTGTGGGTAATAAAATTCATTCTTGAGCAACTCTTTAAACGTGGATAATATCAGGATAAATTGTTTTGAAACCTTATTTCCCAGGGGAACCTTTGTTGAATCGAAAGGCGAAAGAGCGTTTAACCTTATTGCATTACAGTTAGATTAATAAGGTTAAAACAAAATGGATAATGCTTTCTACTTAGGTTATTGACATAGGAATATGGTTTTTCTTAATATCGGATTTTCTCTTTTAGAACTTATTGAATGAACAGTAAAAATTCTTACCCATACAAATCATTATAGATCTAAAAAATCTTAATGATTCCAGTCATCTGGGGATTTTCAACGGAATTGTAAGTGAATTGGCAAATGATTCATGACAATTCATGACGAAAATCAAATATCTTTGTCGTTTAAATTTCAAAGTACTAAAAATGTTGATTGAACTGATTCTACGTGACCAGATTGTTGAAGCCATTGAAAAGAGCTACCATCAGCAAATTGAGCCATCGCTCGTACAACTGCAAAACACCCGGAAAGAATTCGAGGGCGATATCACCCTGGTCGTATTTCCTTTTATAAGGATATCCCGAAAATCTCCGGAACAAACAGCTGCAGAAATTGGTGATTATCTGCAACAAAATGTGACTGAAGTTGAAGGATACAATGTGGTAAAAGGTTTTTTGAATCTGGTAATTGCAACCGGATACTGGATCTCAGTTTTAAACACTGCAACATCGGCTCCAAACTACGGAATTACCGAACCTACCGAATCCTCGAAACTGGTAATGGTCGAATATTCGTCGCCAAACACCAATAAACCTTTGCATTTAGGGCATATCCGCAATAACCTACTTGGATTTTCACTGTGCGAAATTCTGAAAGCCAACGGCAACAAGGTGGTTAAGACCAACATTGTGAACGACCGCGGAATCCACATTTGCAAATCGATGTATGCCTGGAAAATGTGGGGAAACGGACAGACTCCGGAAAGTACCGGTATCAAAGGCGATCACCTCGTAGGTAAATTCTACGTCAAATTTGATCAGGAATATAAAAAGGAAATTGCAGCCTTGATAGAACAGGGTGAAACGAAAGAAAACGCCGAACAAAATGCCCAGTCGATGCAGGGAGCCCGCGGAATGCTGCTGAAATGGGAAGCCAAAGATCCTGAAATCATTGAACTCTGGACCATGATGAACCAATGGGTTTACGCCGGTTTCGATGTGACTTACAAAGAATTGGGCGTCGATTTCGATAAAATATACTACGAATCGGAAACTTATCTGTACGGCAAGGACGAAGTTCTGCGCGGACTGGCCGAAGGTGTTTTCTATCAAAATGAAGATTCATCGGTTTGGGCCGATCTGACTGCCGAAGGACTGGATCAGAAAATTCTGCTTCGAAGCGATGGTACTTCAGTTTACATGACTCAGGACATCGGCACGGCCAAAGAACGTTTTCAGGACTATTCCATCGACCAAATGATTTATGTCGTTGGAAACGAACAGAATTACCACTTCCAGGTCTTATCCATACTGCTCGACAGGCTGGGATTTGATTTTGGCAAAGGTCTGCACCATTTTTCCTACGGAATGGTTGAACTGCCTCAGGGAAAAATGAAATCGCGCGAAGGCACCGTTGTTGACGCCGATGATTTAATGGCAGAAATGATCGAAATATCGCGTCAAACTTCCGAAGAACTGGGCAAACTGGAAGGTTACACTCCGGAACAGGCTACCCAAACGCACAAAATGATTGCGCTGGGAGCCTTGAAGTATTTTATGCTGAAGGTTGACCCGAAAAAGAACATGCTGTTTAATCCGGAAGAATCCATCGATTTTAACGGCAATACAGGTCCGTTTATTCAATATACCTATGCACGGATCCGTTCGGTACTTCGAAAGGCTGCCGGCAAAGGAATCGAATTAAACCGCAGTCCGGAAGCCGGTACACATGTTGGTGCAAAGGAATTGCAACTCATCAAAACCGTTTCGCAATTTCCGGTAGCCGTGAAAGAGGCAGGCGATAATTATAGTCCGGCACTTGTAGCCAATTATATTTATGAACTGGTAAAAGACTTTAACCAGTTTTACCACGAATACCCAATGATTGCCGAAGAGAACGCTGATGTACGCAATCTTCGTCTGCTTATTGCTGAAACCGTTGGAAAAACCATCAAAACGGGCATGAAACTGTTGGGCATTGATGTTCCGGAACGAATGTAGAAAAAATTAGAAATTTCAGATATCACACAGCAAGGCCCCCGAGAACCAGAAATGGCTTTCGGGGGCCTTGTTTTTATAACAAAGAGAAAACCAAACCCTAGGTCGACAATCACTTTCATTGATTCGGCTGTACCGGATGATCATTTGACATTCACTTTCATTGATTTGTCAATATAGGATGGTCATTCGACAATCACTTTTATTGATTCTTCAGTACAGGTTGATCATTCGACATTCACTTTTATTGATTCTTCAGTACAGGTTGATCATTCGACATACACTTTTATTGATTCGGCAGTACCGGATGATCATTCGACAAGCACTTTCATTGATTCGGCAGAATCTGATGATCATTGGGCAAGCACTTTTGCTCATCCGGTATGACCGAACGATCAATCAGGTTTCGAATCAACTGATTAAAAATTATTTATCATTTACTATTGACTTGAATTGGTTTAATTATTTATATTTAGTTATCGATAATTTTAAAACCATATCAACCAATGAACAAGTATCAAACTGCAAAACTTGATTCTTTGAAGTTAATCGTAAAAGAATCAAAAACCAATCCGAAAAGTATGGCCCTTGTGCCAAAGTTCAGTGTAATCGTTGACCGTGTCGAACAGATTTGTAGCGAAATTGAAACAAATCTCATTCAACAGGGAAAAGATCTAACCGGTATAACCACTGACAAAGAAATTGCCCATGGGAAAGTGACTGATTCAAGCGTCGAAATTGCCGGCGCCTTATTCTCTTATGCACACGACAGAAACAACCATTCGATGATGGCCCGGGTAAATTACAAAAGCACACACCTTGAAAACATGACACAAGCAGAATTAATTGCCACTGCCGGAATAATTCTGCAAGAAGCTTTATTGGTACCGGTTGCCGACCTGGCTAACGAAGGTATCACTGCCGAAGAACTTGAAACGTATAAAAATTCAATTGTCCGGTTCAGCGAAATTAAAAGTTCAAAACGCGAGGCCGTCATCGATCGTTCAGGGACAACCGAAAAACTCAACATTTTATTTAATGAAGCCAGTGTCCTGGTCAATGACAAGCTCGACAGGCTGGCCATCCAATTTAAACGTGAAGACCCCGAATTCTACCTGAAATACAAAGCTGCCAGGGCGGTCCATTACCGGTCGGCTCCAAAGAAAGAACCTGATACGGAAACACCGCAGGCAGTTTAAGCGAATGATCTAACAAAAAGCAGCCGGGATGCAAAAACATCCCGGCTGCTTTTTGTTCGCGAATCACTCTTTAAATCAGAACATCCAAAATAGATATGAACTATCCTGACTTTAACGTTATATAATAATTTATTATCGTAAATTTAGAATTGATAAGGAGATGTGAAAAAGCAGCTAAATTTAAATACTTATGCAACCTCAACTCACAAACAGATTCGTTAAATTTTTGACAAAAAAAATACCCCCGTATTGTAAGACGAGGGCGACTTAAATGTTTTCACAACGGAATAATCCTTATTGTGATTTGCTTCAAATTGTGTTTCAAAGATAACAAACTAACAACATAAACCAGAATAAGAATGAAAAAAATATTAGGACTCGATTTAGGAACCAACAGCATTGGATGGGCACTGGTAAGTGAAAATGAAACAGAAAAGGGAATACTTGGAATGGGAAGTAGGATAATTCCTATGAGTCAGGATCTTTTGGGAAAATTTGATAGTGGGAATTCTATTTCACAAACTGCTGAGAGAACAGGATTTAGAGGAGTTCGCAGGATAAGAGAACGATATTTATTACGACGGGAACGTTTACACAGAATACTAAACATACTGGGATTTTTACCAGAACATTTTGCAAAGGCAATTGATTTTGAAAACCGGCTAGGTCAGTTTAAGCCTGACAATGAGACAAAATTAGTCTGGGAAGAAGCTCAAGCGGGTGTTTTCAATTTTATTTTTAAATCTTCTTTCAACGAAATGGTTGAAGAATTCAAAGTTACTCAACCAGAGCTTTTCACTTCAAAAGAAAGCGGGGAAGAAAGAAAAATACCATATGATTGGACAATATATTATTTACGAAAAAAAGCCTTGCACAATAGGATTGAGAAGGAAGAGTTAGCGTGGCTATTGCTTAATTTCAACCAAAAGAGAGGTTATTACCAGCTTCGCGGCGAGGAAGAGGAAGATAATCCCAATAAATTAGTTGAGTTTCATGCACTGAAAGTTGTTAATGTGATCGCCGATGAGCCACAAAAAGGTAAAAACGACATTTGGTATAGTATGATCCTGGAAAACGGTTGGATTTACAGACGTTTAAGCAAGACGCCCTTATTCGACTGGAAAGATAAAATCAAGGAATTTATTGTCACAACCGATTTAAATGATGATGGTACAGTAAAAACAGACAAAGAAGGAGTTGAAAAACGTTCATTTCGTGCACCATCAGAAGATGATTGGACCTTACGAAAAAAGAAAACAGAGTCAGATATAGTTAATAGCAACAAAACAGTTGGTTGCTATATTTACGAAACATTGCTTCAAAATCCGGCACAAAAAATTAATGGCAAATTGGTGCGAACCATCGAACGTAAATTTTACAAACAAGAACTACAATCCATTTTAGAAAAACAAAAATCATATCATGCTGAATTACAAGACAAAGAGTTGTACAATGTTTGTCTCGAAGAATTGTATCAGAATAATGAAGAACATCGCAAAACACTCCAAAATGCGGATTACACAAAACTATTTATTGATGATATTATTTTTTATCAACGCCCGCTAAAGAGTAAAAAATCGTTGATTAGTAACTGTCCTTATGAATTTAGGGCCTTTAAAAATGAATTGGGAGAATTAAAAAAAGAATCAGTTAAATGTATCGCCAAATCACACCCATTATTTCAAGAATTCCGGTTGTGGCAGTTTGTACAAAATATAAAAATTTATGAAAGAGAACGAAATATAAATGGGAAGCTACAAACTGATGTTGATGTTACAAATGATTTTTTGAAAACGGAAGATGATTATGTGGCTCTGTTTGATTGGCTGAACGATCGGAAAGAAATAAAACAAGATACTTTGCTATCATCGTATTTCAAGATAAAAAAAACAAAAGGTGCAACAAATTTACCTTATAGATGGAACTATGTTGAGGACAAAGAATACCCTTCCAATGAAACACATTCACAAATCAAAAATCGAATTTCTAAACTGAGTGAAGTCCCGGATAACTTTCTTGATATAGAAAAAGAAATGATGTTATGGCATATTCTCTATTCAGTTCAAGATAAAACAGAACTTGAAAAAGCGTTGAAATCATTCTCTGACAAACACAATCTGGGTACTGATTTCGTGGAAGTTTTCAAAAAATTTCCACTTTTCAAAAAGGAATACGGTTCATATTCAGCTAAGGCGATTAAAAAGCTATTGCCTCTGATGCGAATGGGTAAATATTGGAATGAAAACGATATTCATGAACGGACAAAACAACGAATTGATAAAATAATTAACGGTGAATATGATGAGACTATTCGAGACAGAGTCAGGGAGAAAACAATAAACCTTACTGACGTAAAATATTTTAGGAGCTTGCCACTTTGGCTTGCTTGCTATATTGTTTATGATCGTCATTCTGAAGCCAATGAATTAAAAAAATGGAAAACTCCGCAGGATATTGAAGATTATTTGAAAAATGAATTTAAACAACACTCATTACGTAATCCAATCGTTGAGCAAGTAATCTCTGAAACATTAAGAGTTGTAAAAGATATTTGGAAAAATTTTGGAGAAAAAGATAAGAATGGAGAATATCACAAACTATTTGATGAAATCCATATTGAACTTGGACGTGAGATGAAAAATCCGGCAGACAAACGGGCAAAAATGACTGCACAAATTTCCGAAAACGAAAACACCAATCTCCGCATCAAGGCGCTTTTGGCTGAGCTGAAGAATTACAGCGAAGTAGAGAATGTTCGGCCATATTCGCCCAGCCAGCAGGAAATTTTGAAGATCTATGAGGAAGGCATATTGAACTCAACCATTGAAGTACCAGATGATATTGCCAGAATTGTAAAGTCCGGACAGCCAACAAAATCAGAACTTATCCGATACAAATGCTGGCTCGAACAAGGATACCGCTCCCCCTATACAGGAGAAATGATTCCGCTCACCAAGCTATTTACTTCCGCTTATGAAATAGAGCATATCATTCCACAATCAAGATATTTCGACGATTCATTAAGCAATAAAGTAATCTGCGAAGCCGAAGTAAACAAAGAAAAAGATAATGCGCTCGGATACGAGTTTATAAAAAAGAATGAAGGCAGAATCATTGAACTAAGCTATGCGAAAAAGGTAAAAGTATTCACTATTACTGAGTACGAAGAGTTTGTAAAACGCCAGTATGGGAAGAATCGCAGTAAAATGAAAAAACTTTTGATGGAGGATATTCCAGATGCTTTTATTGAAAGGCAACTCAATGACAGTCGCTACATTAGTAAAGTAATAAAAAGTCTTTTATCAAATATGGTTCGTGAAAATGGAGAACAGGAGTCCACGTCAAAAAATGTAATTTCGTGTAACGGTGGTGTCACCTCTATTTTAAAACACGATTGGGGTCTAAATGATGTTTGGAATAATATTATCTATCCTCGTTTTGATAGGATGAACGAAAAAACGAATAGCAATGGTTTCGGTCATTGGACAAACAAAGGTGGCAAAAAAGTATTCCAAACTGAAATGCCACTTGAATTGCAAAAAGGATTTAATAAAAAGCGAATAGATCACCGTCATCATGCCATGGATGCCCTGGTAATTGCTTGTGCTACCCGAAGTCATGTCAACTATTTAAATAATGAGTCAGCAAAAGCGAATGCAAAAGAAACCCGCTATGATTTACGTCGGAAATTGCGTAGGATTGAAAAAATACAAATAGAAAAACTGGTTGATGGCAAAAAGGTTCTTCAGACCATTGACGTTGCCAAAGAATTTTATAAGCCTTGGGAAACTTTCGCACAAGATGCTCATACAGCATTGGAAAACATTGTGATTAGTTTTAAACAAAATTTGCGAGTAATTAATAAGACATCAAATTACTATGAATCCTACAAAGATGAAAGTGGAAACTTGAGATTGAATAAAAATGGGAAACCACAAAAAGATAGCATAAAACAAGTAAAAGGTGATAATTGGGCGATTCGTAAGCCCTTGCATAAGGAGACCATATCTGGTCAGGTAAATTTGCGTTTCAAAAAGCAGATAATGCTATCGGCAGCAATTGACCAATGGGAAATGATAGTGGACAAAAACTTAAAAACAAAAATAAAACAATTGATTAATGAAGGATTAAATAAAAAGAAAATCCAAAAGTTCTTTGCTGATTGCGAAAACATATGGGCGGGAAAGGATATTTCAAAACCCGAACTTTATTATTTCAGTAATGGGAAAGAAGTTCTTGTGGCTTCACGAACTTCTTTGAACGAAAGTTTCAAATCAAAAACGATAGAGAGTATTACTGATACAGGAATTCAAAAAATATTAAAAACACATTTATCCAATTTTGATGAAAAAAAAGAAGGGAAAATAGTTGAACATCCTGAACTTGCGTTTTCATCCGAAGGAATTGATGATATGAATAAAAACATAAAGGAACTTAACAAAGATAAAGCACATCAACCAATCACAAAAGTTCGGACTTATGAAGCAAAAGGGAATAAATTTAATGTAGGAATCAAAGGAAATAAAAAAGTTAAGTTAGTTGTTGCGGCAACTGGCACAAACTTGTTCTTTGCAGTCTATATTGATGACGCAGGGAAACGGAGCTATGAGACTATTCCATTAAACGAGGTAATTGAACATCAAAAATGGAGAGCTAATTTACCTAGAGAACAAGTAAAAACAACTTCTTTGATTCCTACTAAAATGGAAAAAGGAAGGCTTTTATTTTCATTATCTCCAAATGATCTTGTTTATATCCCAACCGAGGAACAGACCACTCAAATTAGTATTGCAGAGATTGACAGAAGCAGAATTTATAAATTTATTGATTCAAGTGAAACGACAGCGAATTTCATTCCTGCTTCTTCTGCTTCAACTATTTTTAATCTGAATAAAAAAGATCAGGAAAAAATGGGAATTAATTTCGGAGTTCAAAATGAATTTGGAGTTGGAAGTCCTCAATCTAAAAATCAAAAAGCACTATCCGGAGAGATGATTAAAGATATTTGCATCAAACTTAAAGTCGATCGTTTAGGCAACATTTCATATTAACTATATGAAGTCACTTAAGCCCGATATCAACTATCACATTCTCAATCCCATCATTGGGTTTTTATTGGATTCACCAAATTGGTGAATCCAATAAAAATGATAAAAGACAATTACAATCAAACATTAAAACAGAACGGTATGCCTGCCCGTAACTTTCGAATTAAAATTGAACCTGAGAAATATTACCACATTTGGAACAGGGGAAACAATCGGGAAAACCTGTTCTATTCGTCGCGCAATTACGAATACTTCATTAGGTTGTATGCCGAATATCTCGATCCGGTAGTCGAAACATTCGCGTTTTGTTTGTTACCGAACCATTTTCATTTGCTGGTTCGAACCAAAACAATATTGGTTTCACCCGCGGGTGAAACCAATAAAACGTTGAAAAGCAATCCGGTAAGCCTTGCTTTTCAACGATTCTTTACGGCCTATTCCCAGGCCATTAATGTTCAGGAACGACGTACAGGAAGTTTGTTTCAAAAACCATTTAAACGGCTGGAAGTTACTTCCACCCGACAATTGGCAAACCTTGTATTTTACATTCATACCAATCCACAAAAGCATGGGATTATTGATGATTTCAGGCAATATCCGTGGAGTAGTTACAATCGGGTAATGAGGGATAAGCCTTCGAAGCTAAATAAAGAAGCGGTTTTGGGATGGTTTACGAACAAAGAGAATTATATCGCATGTCATGCACGAACGATCGATTTGGACGAATTAAAAGAACTAATGAACGAATAGCCAACTACCATTTACAGGTTTCACCAAATGGTGAAACCTGTAAATAAGACTAAAACCCATGATTAAACGAACCCTTTATTTTGGAAATTCTGCCTATCTGAACAAAAAAGACCAGCAACTAAAAATTACCGATCCCGAAACTCAGGCCGAAAAAGCTTCAATTCCGCTGGAAGATATTGCCATCATGATTCTCGATCATTATCAGATAACAATTACTCATGGCTTAATGGCCGATTTGATTGACAGGAACGTGGCCCTGATCAGTTGCGATTCCAAACATTTACCATCGGGACTGATGCTTCCGCTTGATGGGAACCATGTGCAAACCGAACGGTTCCGCATCCAGATAGCAGCCTCCGAGCCTCTGTTGAAAAACCTGTGGGCACAAACCATCAAGGCTAAAATTGAGAATCAGGCAGCCATGTTAAATCGTGCCGGAATGGAGAACAAACAACTGCTGGCATTGGTTCCGCAAATCAAATCGGGCGATCCGGATAATACCGAAGGACGGGCGGCAGCGGTTTACTGGAAACTGGTTTATGGTGAGCATGGATTTACCCGCGACCGTTATGGCATGGAACCCAATGCACATTTGAACTATTGCTACGCTGTACTTCGGGCCATTGTGGCACGTGCGCTGGTAAGCAGCGGAATGTTGCCCACATTGGGTATTCATCACCGGAATAAATACAATGCCTATTGCCTTGCCGATGACATTATGGAACCCTACCGCCCGTTTTGCGACGAATTGGTTTATGAATTGTTTTCGGCCGGAACGATTGAATCGGAAGACATTAGCCGGGAGCAAAAAGTCAAATTATTAAGCATAGCGACCTGCGATGTATTGATTGATGGAAAAAAAAGCCCGCTAATGGTTGCGCTGAGTAGGACAACCAACTCGCTGTTCGAATGTATGGAAGGGTCGCGGAGGAAAATTATATATCCGCAGTTTTGCAATTAAGCTGATGATGAACAAATCCTACACGGCGATAAAAACTCCGGAGGATTAAAAGATAGACAATGTCGTTTGATGCACTAAATCAATATCGCTGTATGTGGGTCCTGGTATTTTTTGATATTCCGGTAGAAACTAAAAAACAACAAAAAGCAGCTGCGAAGTTTCGGAAAGATCTGCTGAAAGATGGATTTACCATGTTTCAATTTTCGATTTACATGCGCAATTCACCGAGCCGCGAAAACGCCGAAGTACATACCCAGCGCATAAAAAACATGCTGCCTGAATACGGGCATATCGGCATTCTGAAAATAACCGATAAACAATTCGGGATGATGGAGTTGTTTTTCAGCAAACGGATCATCGAAGGACCTGAAGTCGCACAACAACTGGAATTGTTCTAGGATATAAAATAGATGTATCAGGGAACAAAAAAGCGGAGAAAAACCCCGCTTTTTGTTTTCTGACACATCCTGCAAGAAACTCAGCCTCAGCCCAATCCCCGGCACACGATGTGATAGAACGCACTAAAGATACAATTTGAAAGCAAATCACAACTGTGGCTGGAAAAAGAGAAAATAGTTGACAGATGTGATAGAACGCACTAAAGATACAATTTGAAAGCAAATCACAACTGCGCGATGAATTTCCGTTTTTAAGTGCTGGATGTGATAGAACGCACTAAAGATACAATTTGAAAGCAAATCACAACGTCAAGTGAAATGAGTGTTTCAAGAGTAAAGATGTGATAGAACGCACTAAAGATACAATTTGAAAGCAAATCACAACCTAGTATAGAGCAATCATGTAATACTATAGATGTGATAGAACGCACTAAAGATACAATTTGAAAGCAAATCACAACATACTTCTTCAATTCCTTTCATGTACCTTTGATGTGATAGAACGCACTAAAGATACAATTTGAAAGCAAATCACAACCAAAACGCTCGACATGTTGATACTTTAAAGATGTGATAGAACGCACTAAAGATACAATTTGAAAGCAAATCACAACAGTTCCTGGATGAGGCCGGTATTCCTTATGGATGTGATAGAACGCACTAAAGATACAATTTGAAAGCAAATCACAACTGCCTGAACTGGTACCTGTTGATATTAAAGATGTGATAGAACGCACTAAAGATACAATTTGAAAGCAAATCACAACCTTGATCGTAGTTAGCAATTTCCCGCCCTGATGTGATAGAACGCACTAAAGATACAATTTGAAAGCAAATCACAACCTCGATGGAAAGCAAGAGCTTCAAGTTTGGGATGTGATAGAACGCACTAAAGATACAATTTGAAAGCAAATCACAACTACTATCACATCGTCCGGCAAAGAATCCAAGATGTGATAGAACGCACTAAAGATACAATTTGAAAGCAAATCACAACTATGATCGTGCCGGGAACAAACGCCGTGAGGATGTGATAGAACGCACTAAAGATACAATTTGAAAGCAAATCACAACCTACCCGGATACAACCACACAAACAACCTTGATGTGATAGAACGCACTAAAGATACAATTTGAAAGCAAATCACAACCCGTGACGACTTTACTGATGTTGCCCTTGAGATGTGATAGAACGCACTAAAGATACAATTTGAAAGCAAATCACAACGCAGGTGGAGTATTGGGATCTGGGAAAAAAGATGTGATAGAACGCACTAAAGATACAATTTGAAAGCAAATCACAACGATTGCCATAACGACGGCGCTGCAGGTCAGGATGTGATAGAACGCACTAAAGATACAATTTGAAAGCAAATCACAACACATGGCATTTGTCAATGAAAGACATTCGGGATGTGATAGAACGCACTAAAGATACAATTTGAAAGCAAATCACAACAATACCCTGCACACCTTTGATTACGATTTAGATGTGATAGAACGCACTAAAGATACAATTTGAAAGCAAATCACAACAGCGATCTATTCGGGCAATCGTTCGAACGCGATGTGATAGAACGCACTAAAGATACAATTTGAAAGCAAATCACAACTTATACTGGTGATGTGACAGCAACGGTATTGATGTGATAGAACGCACTAAAGATACAATTTGAAAGCAAATCACAACAGGAATCGCTTCAGTTCGTTCTTGACCTCAGATGTGATAGAACGCACTAAAGATACAATTTGAAAGCAAATCACAACGGAATATTCCCTTCAGTATCAAGTTTTGCGATGTGATAGAACGCACTAAAGATACAATTTGAAAGCAAATCACAACAGATAAGCATCAAAACTGGTTGAATTATTTGATGTGATAGAACGCACTAAAGATACAATTTGAAAGCAAATCACAACCACACTTATACCGGCCATCCTTAATTGAAAGATGTGATAGAACGCACTAAAGATACAATTTGAAAGCAAATCACAACACTCGGGACTTACGAAAAAGCACTTACTCGATGTGATAGAACGCACTAAAGATACAATTTGAAAGCAAATCACAACTATGAAATGGCCAATCCTTACATGAAAAAAGATGTGATAGAACGCACTAAAGATACAATTTGAAAGCAAATCACAACCGGTTTTGATGATATTAAAAGGGTTGTTATGATGTGATAGAACGCACTAAAGATACAATTTGAAAGCAAATCACAACACATGACGGAAACTATAATTAGTTAAAGGTGATGTGATAGAACGCACTAAAGATACAATTTGAAAGCAAATCACAACCGTGAGCGACGCAGTTTTAAACAAAATAGCAGATGTGATAGAACGCACTAAAGATACAATTTGAAAGCAAATCACAACGTGCGAGCATAATCTAACTAACGAGTCATGATGTGATAGAACGCACTAAAGATACAATTTGAAAGCAAATCACAACCACCGCCAGTTTGTATATCTTCGGACAATAGATGTGATAGAACGCACTAAAGATACAATTTGAAAGCAAATCACAACTGTCGCTATTCAGTACTTGTATTTTCTTCAGATGTGATAGAACGCACTAAAGATACAATTTGAAAGCAAATCACAACTGGAAAAGAGGTTTCAAGAAGGGCGAGCGTGATGTGATAGAACGCACTAAAGATACAATTTGAAAGCAAATCACAACTGTTACCATCCATGTTCTTTCCTATTTTTGATGTGATAGAACGCACTAAAGATACAATTTGAAAGCAAATCACAACACAATGCCGGTACACTTGTTCCGGCTGATTGATGTGATAGAACGCACTAAAGATACAATTTGAAAGCAAATCACAACTGTATGACTACCTTGAACTTTACCGCACCAGATGTGATAGAACGCACTAAAGATACAATTTGAAAGCAAATCACAACAAAGTTAAACAGGGATATATTTGCTTATTTCATCCGAGAAGTATACCAGTCATTCAATCCAAAAGTATACCATTTTAATTAAATAAAAAAGGTAGTACTCTTCTGATCGGGGTACCCCGATCAGAAGAGTAC
>Ga0209386_1000812_pt1 | contig 14077 bp, 20 predicted proteins | sample NGEPertwo_FD_184510 | JGI IMG/M metagenome (GOLD analysis project Ga0209386, IMG submission 184510) | Arctic peat soil microbial communities from the Barrow Environmental Observatory site, Barrow, Alaska, USA - NGEE Permafrost154B-two... | ecosystem: Environmental > Terrestrial > Soil > Wetlands... | reverse complement strand
TGGTGGATCCACTTTTTCACCATCTGGCTTTTGTGTCGGATCAGTCAGTTGTTCTTCAGTATAAGTTGGTTTATCAGGAACATCACCTTGAATTTTTTGGTCTGTTCCTGTATCGTCTGCGCCACTTTCCACTTGAGTTTCTTTTGGTACTACAATTGGCTCGACCTTGACCTCGTCATTTTTATTTGTTTCTACACCATTTGGATTTTCTACGACAACCTCGCTGATTTCAGTGTTCTGAGCATTATTGATTGCCTCGGTCACTGGTGCTTTCGTAAATCTTGCCCCGATCATCACAATAAGTACCACACTGATAACAAGACCTCCAGCCAGTATTACTCTTTTCTTCGTTTTATCGTTCATATTTTTCATGAGAAATGCCTCCTTAATTTTTAAAGTATTGTCCCTCTTAAACCTCACCCTAGCACAAGCTTTTTGAATAGTCTACTATAATTTTACAAGTTTTTAGAATCTAAAATTTCGGGGTGTAACCAGCGCTGTTTTTGACCTTAATTATCATGGGTGGCAGAAGTTTTCCACTAAATGACACTGGTACTTCAAGCATAATGAAACTATCAACCTTAAACCTTTGCTGATTGATATCTCCGCTAGCAAGTGGCGCATTTTGGATATCAACATTCAAATCCCATATTTTAAACTCTGTTTTATTATCGCTGGTTATTTTTATGTGCTCATAGCCAAGTTGATTCAAACCAAGAATTCCATCCAAACGATCATAAACATCACCATAGTCGAAGGACTCTTCAAAATCTGAATCAATAGGTTGATACCCACCTGAGTACCCTTCACGAACACCATGATACACATCGTCATAATTGTCACTGACTGCTGAAATGACAGCTGACTGAAGTGCGTCACGAACACCCTGAGCCACAATCATCAATCTGAAATATTCAGATATCCCAGTGAAAATCATGACTAGACATAGGGTAATTGCAACTGCCAGTGGAAAGCCACTGCCCCTGTTATTTGACAGTGCTCTTTTTACTTCCAATAGACTTCCCCCTTTCCTGCGGCATCCGCTCTGAGGGTAATTGGGAAAGACCCAAAACCTCCGAACATTCCTATGTTAATCGAATAAGTCACCGTCACTGTTATTTCCTCATTGAGCTGAATCTGACCTGATTTTGACCATACAATCGTTGGGATAATTCCAGTTTTTTCTCTCAGAATCAATTCTCTTTGAGTGGTTTCTGTTCCTACTCTTCCAGCAATTTCTGCCTCTCTCATCAGCTCAACGGCAAAGGTGTCCACCTGCTGTTTGATGATGTAGGCAGGAAATACCTTCACAGCAAGTGCGATCACAAGCATTGCACAAAGGACAAGCACAACCACATCAATGTATCCTTCACCACGGTTACTTTTTAATAAATGTCTCACACGTCACCACCTCCCTAAAACATTCCGCTAAGGGAACGTAGAATTTCATACACAATAATGGCCATGTAAGTCATTAGAAAACACATTAACATGATGAAACTGAACACTCGAATTTTAGGCGGTATCTTCATTGCCTGTGCCTTCAGCCTTTGAAGCTCAAGTTGTTTCATATCATGGGTAAGCATTTGAAAGTATACGCCACCTTCGTCCCCCCTAAGAACACCAATTAATCCCCTTGTGATGTCTGATAGCATGGGCGAATTGATTCTTGCCTCAAATCTTGTCAGGGCAGCTTCGTAACTGCTGGAACGCATATCTGCTGTTAAGATGTCCAGTTCATTCCCAAACTCTTCCCTGGCATTCTTCTTGAAGTTCTCAAGTATTCCAAGGACATCCCTGCTTGCCTTTAATTCTTGTGTAATCGTAGCCACAAATCTTGGCAGTTCAGATTCAATTTTTTCTCTTTTGGCAGACAGTTTTTCATCTGCCTTTTTAATTTCTTTGAAGTAGATCATCACCGCAAGGAACATTAAAACAGGGGCAAGTAAAGGCAAAACCAGAAGGCATGGAATAACACCAAGCACCACAAGCAAAGCCTTCACCAATGCAAATGCCATGAATTCTTCTGGGCTTTGGTTCATTCCTGCAGCTTTCAAAGTGTTTCGCATCCTGCTTTTTTTGTATTCATCCATTGGAAGGTATTTGGCAAGCTTCACCGATAAACTGCCAATCAGAACATCCAGATTTTTTGCCTTACCCTTATGCTGGCTTGTTGCTGACAGCATAGCCTTTCCAGTTGCAAGTCTTGGAAGTTTCAGTACTTCTGCAAGTATGAAGAACATCCCCGCGGCAAACATAAGTCCAAATAATACAATCAATATCATCATCTCTGCCTACCTCCTATACTCAATGGGCTGTGTCAGTTTAATAACAAATGCTGCTGAAATAAAGATTGCAGCAAAACAGATAGCTAGAATAATCTGCCCAAGGGGTGTGTGCATCAAAGCGTTGTACCAATCCTTATTCAAAAAGTATAATAGCGGTATGTTTCCAACCACTAAAAGCTGCATGGAGATAAACTCTTTTCTTGGCTCGAAGACCATGTTTTCTAGTTCGCCATTCACCACTCGCATATCAGAAAGTTTGGATACAATGGGTGTCAGTGTGGTTTTTAAATTTCTATCAAGCTGGCAGGCAATCAAAGCATCGCACCATTCACGAAACACAGCGTTTTCTAACTGCTCTTTTATATCCTCCAAACCTGCTGCAATATCTGGGTTGATCATCTTTATTCGATAGACAAATCCCTTGAATACAGACAGAACTGGTGGATTCAGGTAGTCGATATTTTCCTCTACTGCAGTCACAATATCTTCATTTCTAAGGTATGCTGTCGTGATAATCGACAGCGCCGTTTCAAGCTCAGCTGCAATATCCCTTTTAAAATGCGTCTGAGTCAGCCTTACATACCAAAACGGTAGGAGCATAAATCCGATTCCAAGGACAGGCACTGAAAAGAAATTTCCAAGCACGATTGCAATTCCACTGCCAATGGCAAACAAAAACAGCGACAATGCGCAAATCATTGGAAACCATCCTTCTCGCCCTGTCAGTTTTAAGATAGATTGCACTTCAACTACTTCGCGTCTAAAATAAGACACTTTCTTTCGTTTGGTGATCTCATTAATCTCTTCTTTTATACTGCGTGGTTTATTCAAAATGCTTTTAAAAACGCTATCCGTAAATTCCATTGGTGATAGCGATAAGAGTATAAAAAAGCCTGTAATCATTCCGATACAAGCTATTAGCAATATCACATTCATCTCTAAGTCACTTCCCTTCGTTTCATGCGATTGATCATTTCAATAGGCATCCCATTTTCAAGGAGTCTTTTAGACAGGCTCTCAGATATACTGCACTCCTGTTTATGTGTCCCCTCAATGATTAACTTGCCATCATCATCCATTCGGTTTTCAGTAATAATGTACTGAAAAAGTGCTCGATAATTCCTGGAGCCATCGGGTAGAATTTCACATTCCATGATCTCCATCATCTTTCTTTGCTTGTTTTCAAGCTGTTTGCAAAAGACAACAATAGGATAAGCTTCTGTTACATATCCCATAAGCGTATCATCAGACATATCAACAGCTCGTTTACAAAGAGATACCATTCTTCGGTAGGTTGCCTCGCATGAATTTGCATGAATCGTTGTGAGAACTGCAATACCTGTTCGAGCTGCCTCTTGAGCTGCGTTTGCTTCAGCCCCTCGCATTTCACCCACCACTGCAATATCTGGGTTGAATCGTAGGGCCATATCTAGGAGCATGATTTGGTCAACTCTTTGTTTTTCGTTTTCACTGTCACGAGTGATAGTATGAATAACTGAATTGACTACCTTCCCCTCATCATGTCGAATCAAATCAAGTTCACGGGATCCATTTTCAATGGTGTAAATTCTCTTATTGTTCGGAATGGTTGTAAGTAGCCATCCAAGGACCGTTGTTTTACCAGAGCTTGTGGCACCTGCCACACAGACAGAAATACCATAGCGAATCAGGTTGGACAGGAAGTCAAGCATCTCATCGGTGGCAGTTCCACTCCTGACAAAATCTTCTTTCTTCATATTCTGCGGATTAACTATACGAATAGATGCTGCAATGCCAATATCTTCATCTACAAGTGGCGTTTTAAGAACAGCGATTCTGATATTCTTTGATAAATGTCCAAGGACTGCAGGACTTGCGTTATCGAGGACCATGCCTGATACGTGGAGCATTCTCCGGATGACATTGATGGCATGGTCTGGCGAGTCGAAGTGTTCCTTCAGCTTTTCATTTCGCCCATCTGAGTATTGCACCTCAATATCCTGCCATGAGTTGATATCTATCTCCTCAATGCCTTTCCCAAAGATGTATTTTGTCAAAAAACCATACTCTGCCATTTCGGTATAAAGGGCATCAACCAGTTCCTGTCCTTCCATGCCCTTGACTGCAATTCTTTCATCCATAACATACTTGCTGATGTATCGTTTCATCTGCTCTTTAGCATCTTCTAAGTCCTGATTGGTGATCAATACTGAATAATTGCTTGAGATGTATTCTTGCACTTCTTTCAAAACAGTCTGAAAATCCTTCTTCTCTGATTCTGGAGAAAAAAACAAGGAGTGTGTACGATTTTCAGTACCCAACTCCTTGTTTTTCTTATATTTGTTTGAGGTGTTCATCAGTTCCTCGATTCGATTTTCCATTGGTTCAAAGCCTATTACATCTTGATTATCTAACATCCGAACACCTCCTTTGCAATTATTTCAATCTCTTTTCTGAAGTCTCTGCTGTTTTTAAGTGTTAGATCAGCAAGTAAGTTTCCTGCTAAAGTCTGTTCTTCCATTTCTTCTGAATAAGGCAATTTAAAAGAAAGGCTGCCAAGTGCCCCTGCCATATGTTCTATCCCATGATTATATTTGACATTAGATGCAACTTTATACTGCTTGTCCATATCCCAATTGCTGTTCTGTAAGAGTGACAACTGACTAGAGAGATAACTTATGGACTTCAAATCACAGTTGGCAAGCCTAAGCACACTGTCACATTCAAGAAGCGAAACGGCAGACAAAATGTCATTGGCAATGTAGCTACTGCAGTCAATTATGACGAACGGAGCAATTTTTCTCAGCGATTCAATGAATTCCATTGCCTGCACTTTTGAATATGATGCATAGGTATACTCGTTTTCACCTTTCAGCATGCCAATCATCGTTAGATACGCCATCTTCTTGTGGGTAATCATGTTGTATTTCACCAAAGACTCAGTCACATGTGTTGCAGATAGAATACTTCCGAGGGACTTTTCACATTCCAAATCTGATGGCGGACAAATACAAGGCAGCATTGGTGAAGTCATATCGCAGAGCACTAAAATGACATTTTTCTTTCGGTCTGCTAGATACTTAGTCAATTTAACTGCAGCCGTTGTTTTCCCGGATCCAGGACTCCCCCAAACCGCAAGAACACCGCCATGGAGGATTTTTTCTTTACCTGATTCTTCTTTTGCATCACGGGAGAAGATTGAATTTTTTTTGAAGTTAATCATCCTTATTCCCCCTCACCAACCTGATTTAAAACCTCAGAAGCTTTTTTCTCGGTTTTATCAGATGCCGTATTCTTCGGATATGCTTCTGTAAGGATCTTTGACTGCATATCAAGAAACTTCTTCGTATTTACCGGTTCACCACGATATACAAGTGATAGATGTGTCTTTCCATCAGCCTCAAGACTGGCTAATATATTTCCCTGTTCGGGTGTTACAAGCAGTGTAACAGTTGAAGGTAATTCCTTTTCGCCCTCGGTAGTCTTCTGTTCTCCTGTATTGGCATCATACCCACTTGAAGCTGTCACAGAAATGACCTCCACATATTTAAGCTCTGGCGGAATAACCGTTGCTCCTTGTTTTTTATAATCTGGAGCAATGACTGATACAATATCGCCGCTTTTAAGCTTTCCAGAAAGACCATTTGCAAAATTTTTAATAGTAATGGACATGGCTTGTTTGCTGCCATCCAGATTATACAAATAAGCATTTTCAGCAGCCGGTGATTTTGAAACTTTTGCATTCAAGATATAATCACCAATTGATAAATCAGCAAGTGCATAGCTTCCAATCAATGTATCCTTAGACCGGGCTACATTTGCAGGCAGATTATAACCACCTACTTCTATGCTTTGAACCATATCTTTAGTAATTTGTTCCCCTGCCTTGATCTCCTTTGTTACCCTGACAATTTCCGTCTTTTGACTGATGCCTTTATTGAATAATGGCGTTATGCCAAAGCAAATGAGGAGTGAAAGCACAATACAAAACACCCCGACAACCATTCTGTTTTTAAAAATATTCATACGTACCTCCGTTTTTTAGATTCATCGATTAAATTATTACCGCATTACCATTTTCTGACCAGTGATCATTATTAATTCGCCTGTTTCAATCAGTTCGTTAACTTCATTCTCTGTATAGATGAGAACCTCTGTATTCTCATCATTTTCTGGAGCAAGTACCATGGATCCTGAACACTTTCCTGCATACGCATAGGTTTCATGGTTATAACTCGTTTCAAATCTTTGTCCTTTTACAAACACTTTCATCATCTCCTTCATAAAAAATAGACACACACATAACCAAGAGCGAGAAAAGGCGCCAGCGGATAAGCCGCACACCTATACTCATTGCTCGAGATTCTATAAATCAGTTTTACTGCTTCGTGAAAAATAATCACTAGACTCAGTCCAATGGCCATTCCAATCAGTGCTTTCCAAAAGCCAATAACAATTCCTACCGCAACTACAAGCTTAATATCTCCACCACCGATACCAGATGGACTCATCATTGCCGCGAATAATAAAGGCAGTGCCGCCAAGATGCCTATTAGATGAACAGTCTTAAAATCCAACATTGATATTAGCGCCACTGATGACCATATGATCGTTGGAATTTTTCTTTTCTTGATATCTGTATAGACTGCACATCCCATCAAACAGAAAAACAGCACCGCTTGAACGATGCTGCTACCCGGCATAGTTGAACATATTTCTGATTCTTTGCTCAAGGGTGGGCATAACCACATCACCAAACAAAGCATAAAGCCCGGCAAGAAGTAATGCACCAAGCACTACTGCAATCAGAATTTTGACCGCTGTATCGATGTATCCCTCGCCTTTATTGTTGCCGATAGCCATCTTTGCTTTAATGGTGTATGTCATACTAAAGTCACTCACTTTTTTTTCAAATTTCTTCATATTAGCGTTCCCAACCTTTCTTTATTTTGATTACAATGTCATCGTTTGTGCATTTTCCTGAGTCACTTCTTCTGAAGCTTTTTCTTTTCGTCCCTGATTTTGACCTTGTGTCAGTGCCTGTTCATAAGCTCCAATCACAGCCTTATCAAATTCTTTTCTAGCTTCAGATGTACAAGGAAAGCAAATATCCTTATACTCGCCATTGCCTGCTTTGTAACTCGGCATGGATACAAAGAGTCCTTTTGATCCTTCCATGAGTTTTACACCTCTGATAGCAAAGGCATCATTGATGTTGATCGTTGCCGTAGCTCTTAAAGTTCCTTCTGGTCTGATACTTTGAATCTTCACATCATAGTGAAGACCAGAGTCTACTATCTTCTGAGCATTCTTTGTTTTTCCCATGATTTATCGATCCTCCTTAATTTGCACCGCCATAGTTGAACATGTCTCTAATTCGCTGTGTCAGTGTAGGCATGATCACCTCACCAAACAGGGCATACAATCCTGCAAGTAAAAGTGCCCCAAGCACCACAGCAATCAAAATTTTCACTGCTGTGTCGATATAACCCTCCCCTCTATTATTGTTCATGGCCACCTGTACCCTGATAACCTGCTTTACAACAAACTCATTTGATTTCTTAAGTAATCTCTTCATCGATATTCCCTCCATAATTTCAGTTTTACATGCCAATGTTCATGCTGTGTTCCTGTGGCTGATCTTCAAATTCAATCGCCTTGAATCCAAATTGGTCCACATAGTGAAATTCACTGCTGCTTTCATCGTAAAGCTCCACCACATCAGAAATTGAAAGAGAGTGCCCTTTAAAATCTGATGGGTGGTCTATGTTGAACTTTGTATAGATGGACTCAAGATCATTCGTTTCAAGCTCGCCATCAAAGATAACATCATAATTGCTCTTACTCGGTTCTCCTGATACCTTCAATATTTCATCATAGCCTCTGAACCTCAGTTCAAGATCTGAGTCTGTCTTTAACTGCCAGATACGAACGCTTTTAAGAGGACTGCTTTCTACTAGTGGATCCCCTAACTTTTCACCTTTAGAAAGCCTTTCGAAAACACCTTCTGTCCAATTTGTATTGAACTTTTTTTCTGAAAGCCACTCCTCAAATTCTTTACTCTTAAACATCGTATCTACAGTCGCTTTACCTTCTTTAAGATAGCCTGCAGGATTCCCATAATAGACAAGTAGTCCATTTTTCATTTCAATGCCGCCCATTTACATCACCTCCCAGTGCCCCATGCCCACCCACATTAACTGCTTTTAGTTTTAGATTACTTCCTCTTTCCATAAATGATTCTTTCAGACATTAAGCACTCATTGAGGCAAGATAAACAAACGCCTATGTCCTTTAATAGCCTGAGCATGTCTTCAGGCACATCCGTGAGATCATGTTTGTATTCCGCCTCCATGACCGTCACTTCGCCGCTTGCTTCTGTCGTGAATGCACAAAGCTTAGCGTTTTTTGGAATGCCTGCATCTTCAAGAATAAATTCAGGCAGTTTGATGGTGATGGCATCTTTCGTTTCTTCTTGGTCGCAATCCTCGCAACAAATAACGGTTCCATTAACAAGTGCGTTGTACAACTCTTTGAGAATCTCTTCGAGACCCTCGATAGTATCTAGCACATCCATTGCTGTCATTTGAGACTTCGTAAGCACTACACCACTCTTAATGATGGTTGCTTCGAGCATTCCAACATCACCTATTTTTCTTTCTGCGGATTCTGTAATTGGAAGGCACAGAAAACCTTTTACCATTTGTTCTAATTTTCTCATAAGCTGATTTCCTCCTTATTAAGTTCGTTATTGATATCAAATAAATTCATTTGTCCCGAGCCATCTCGCTCACGTTCATGCATGTCGTAATTGGCTATGAGTATCTCTGGGAACTGAGCGCCGTTATCATATCTTTGCTTGATGTTATTGATTCGGTTATAGCTTTCAATCATTATGCCTGGGGCATCGTACAGTTCTCTGATATACTCACAGTCATTGTAAGAGAGAAGAAATTTTCCTTCGATGCCAAGCAGTGTATCCCTTAGTCTGATGTGATCTTCCTTTTGAAAGCCTCCTTCTCCGACATTCTTGTAGTATTTTTCTGTATCAAAGTAAGGTGGATCCAAATAAAAAAAGCTGATAGGACGGTCATATTGCCTAATCAGCTTTTCAAAATCTTTATTTTCGATGACTACTTTCGCCAGTCTTCGGTGAGCTTGCTCGATGATTGGGAAATTACTTCTGATGTCGTGTGGCTGGCTACCAAAACTCGTAAGCCCTGATGCATAGCTGTATCTGATTAGTTGATAAAAGCAAGCTGCACGCTTAATGTCATTTTCAACATACGCCTTATCAAGGACAGCTTTGACTTCATTAAAATCCTCTCTTGAATTTAAAACATACTTCAGCTCATTTTGAAGCTCTTCATATTGATTCCTGACACATCGGTATAGATTGACAAGCAAACTATTGAAGTCATTATAAACTTCAAAATCATTGCCCGGCGGTTTATGAAATAAAACCCAGCCACCACCCCCGAATACCTCAATATACCTTTCATAATAGAGCGGAAAGAGCGAAACGATTAGTTCCCTCATGGATTTCTTTCCGCCTATCCAACTCATAAAACTATTAATACATCATCCCTCCTTCACACACACAAACCAGATTTGAAGCTGTTCACTGCTACTTGAATCTGGATAGAGGGATAGGGCATCTACGAGTCCATTTTTTGCTTCTGCAATTTTTTCAATTCGGCTATTGAGCTGACGTATGCTTCCGAGAACTTCATGTTTATTAGCGCCATAATAATAACCACCATCGTCACTGCAGATAGGATGTCCTTCGCACCTGAGTGCATTTATAATGTCACGAATCTTCCTTCCGCTCATTTGAAACCGAAGTTCCAATCCCTTACTTTGCACAGCCCTCCCTGCACCTGTGTGATTTCTTTTTAAGTGAATTAAAAATCTCTCATTAAGATTTACATGTTCCACATCCTCGCCTCCTTTTCTCGTGGGATAGTTTCTAGAAATAAAAAAAGGCCGCTTGATTCACTGCAAATTGCAGTATTTCAAGCGGCCCATTGGATTTTCAGCATAAAAAATGTACGGTTTAATTTCCGTACGCTTATGCTTTGATTATTCAGTTAAATTGTTTGCAGCAGTTTTTATTCTAATCTCTACAAGTTCATTCCTCCCATGACTTGCTTTTGATCAGTGTCCATTGACTCTTCTGGAGATTCAACAATCACTTTGAACTGATCCTCACCTGGGACTATGCCGAGTGTTCTTCCGTTATCCCATTTCATGTGGAGTGTACCAGCATCGTCAACATTTTTAACGATTCCCTGCATCCCCAATTCAATCGGTGCATATGGATCATCCATGCTGATGAGTTCAATTCTAGTTCCTGAAGGATACTGCTCTTTGATTCTTTTAACTTCCTCTTGAGATAAAAAGCCTTTCATATACCGATACCTCCCATTGTCTGTGTTTGTTCTTTTAATCCAATTTCATCTGCGGTCTTCAATGACCAATTCTCATGGTTCCAAAAGCTGACATAGATTGCTTTATCATTAGTCTGGGTTTCTCTTTGCTCGAACCCTTCACCTACGCCATCAGAAGCTTGACCAGTCACCTCGCACTTTATAAGTTCAAGCTCTTTGTCCGTTAAGACATCATTAAGTGTAAGAACCGCCACACCCATCAGATCACCTTTCACTTCTTCTACTGTGAATTCATATTTTGAAACCTTTGCATTCAAACTGTCACAGGTGCTGTAATATTTCATCAACCCCCTTTTTTCTTCTCCCGGCAGTTTTCTTTCCTCAATAGCCTTCAAAATTTCTTCTTCATAAGCAACAAGCTCATATGCTGGAATTTCTTTAGCGTCATATGACTTTTCTTTGTAGCCATATTCATTTTCTTCATCATAGGTGATTGCTCTGAGTGGCATGTACAGCTTCATTTGATGTACTTGATCTGATTTTTCAATCACCATTCCGAGATTTTCTAATAGCACTGCCTGAAGCTCCGAACTGTAGCCGTGATAAGTGATGTAGCCTTTACCTATCAACGCACCGCATTCATTTTTCATTTTCTGCTCGCCGTAACGCTTAAAGTCGATATAATCCTCAAGATTTTCATCGTATTCAAAATGACCAGAGTCACAAATCATGTATCTACCATATTCCTCAGCACTTCTGACACCATCAAACATTTGAAATTCATGCATATGATCCAACAAGGCGTTTATTTCATACAGGTTTCTTGGTCTGATGTACGCCATTAACTTTTCAAAATATTGCCCTTCATGATTACCCCTCTCTTTAAAGCGCTTTGAGAAATCATTTAGCATAGCTACTTTTGAGGTTGCAGATTCATCTTTGCTTATGAACTCAATCAACTTATTTGGCAACATGTCGCTTTCAAATAATAGCTTACACTCAGCGAGGTCTTTTACGTCTAGCCGAAGCAAAGCCTTTTCAATTGAAATCGTTGCGCAAGGCATATAAACGAACTCTTTGTTTCCATGGTGGGCTTCAAGGCAAAGTGTCGTCACTTCATTTTGAAAGTAGTAACAAGGAAAGTTCTTGCCGTCATAGACAAGCTCGGGTTCGTTTCTGTTTTGATAGAGTACACCGTAAAGTGTCACCACCTTCAGAGGACTAAATTTCATAAGTTCATCAACAACGGATCTCCCATCGATTGCTTCAAGCTCTTTGGTTGTGGCCGCACCGACCTCATTGAGATACACCGCTCTACCCACGACATCTAGGTTAGAAAAATTACTGATGACACTATAGCAATGGGTATTGTAAGTCAGGTTGATAAGATCCTTAAGCGCCTGAGCATCCGTGGCAACTGCCGAAGCATAGAAAGTTGTTTTTTCTTTTGCATCTAAGCTATCTAGTCTCTTTGCTAAAAAATTCAGTTCATCCACATTGCAGTATCTTTCTTTAATGACACTTATCAGATTGTTGTCGTTCGAATCAACAATAAAGCAATTGGAATTCTTTGAAATGCTTATTCCGATGTCTTCACAGATTTTGTTTAGCTTATCTTCTTCGATGGGAAACCAAGCTTCTATGGACCTCGCATCAATGTTGTTTGATTTCTTGATTGTCATGTACATGTCTTAACCCTCCATTTTTTTTCGTGGCATTAAAAAAAGCCACACATCCTACAAATTATTATTGTAGAAAAGTAGCTTTACTTAAACTTCACTTGAAACACTGTCGCTCCGTATTTGGCAATGAGTATTGAATGAATGATTGCTTTGAATACCTGATCACCAATTAAAAACTTATCGGAGATTTCATCCATTCTGATATATTCTTTTGCGGTGTAGATGGTCTTTGCCATTTGGTAGATGGCGTAGGCATCAGTATTGATACCGCATAGATTCATTTTCTTGAAATCAAAACTATCGATATAAATATGATCCTTAGCTGCAGACCAGAATTTATCATCAGCAGTCAATAAAAACAAAACGGCCAGAAGAATTGGACTTCTGTTTTCAACTGGAATTTCTTGCAGTCGACAGACAGAATCGAACCTCGATCTGTGTGTTGGGCTTGTGAAAAAATCACCTGAGAAGTTTCTAATCAAATACTCAAGCCGACTTCGAAACTGATACGACTTACGCTCTTGAAAGCAACTTGCTATGAGGTGATCATATGAAATTGGGCTGCCATAATTATTCAGTTGTACAATATCTAAAGCAAATCTGAATTGTTCCATTATGGTAGGCAAGACCTCAGCTTCTCTTTTTTGTCGGCTTTCCTTACCAAAGCCATGTACTACTATTACTCCACTACTCCTTGGCAAGAAATTTGGAACGAGCATCATCAACTGCTCTATATCCTGAAGTTCTGAATCATTCATAAAATACTTTGACATCTTTTTCCCTCTCTTTCTGATTTTGGGCATAAAAAAACAGCAAGTCTGTAGGTCGTTTTGTTGACCTAAAACTTGCTGTTTGATTTTAAATAAAGTTACTACAATTTATAAGCGAATTCTTTTAATAAAATTTCATTCGCAATTGATGCGGTTTGTGAATCGACTCTATTAGATTTAGCTATAATAATTAAAGCTTCTTTTTCAAAGCCATCATGGAATATCTTTTGAGCATGACCAGTCTTTGAAGATTTCGCTTTATCGGTATAGTCTTCATCGAAATTCGAAATACAATAGTCTCTACTTTTATCTCTGAACGAGTAATAGTATTTTATAAAAGTTGCTTTACCAATACTATTTAATAGTCGCTCTACTGTCATCTGTCTGGCCCTCCTGATAACCAATATATGGTTCAAACTTTCTGGTTTTCAATATAAATTGCTATGTCATCTATATTTCAGCCCTTTTTTAGGGGTCAAAAAACGTCATTTTTTTGCTGTTTTTTGGCCCCGAAATCAGACTATAACCACTATATGTTGTGGTCGAACTCTACTTTTTATCGCCTGAACCACTACGTGTCATCAGAATTATCGTTTCTACGTGCACTGTCTGTGGGAACATGTCAACTGGTGTTCCTTCCACAAACTCATATCCCAGTTCGCCCAATATCTTAATATCTCTGGCTAGCGTCGCTGGGTCGCAGGACACGTAGATGATTTTCTTGGGTTCAGCTTTTGCAACCTCTTCAAGTAAATTGGGATAGCAGCCAGATCTTGGCGGATCTAGTATGACAACATCCGGTTTAATTGGCACAACCATTTCGCCGTCCTTACCTTCATACCCGTTCAACAGTTTCGGAAGAACCTCTTCAACCTTACCGCAAATGAATTCCGCATTTACCGCTCCATTGATGGTGGCATTTCTGTTTGCATCAAGCACCGCTGATTTAACTGATTCAATTCCAATAA
>Ga0209386_1000810_pt1:12500-14118 | contig 14118 bp, 8 predicted proteins | sample NGEPertwo_FD_184510 | JGI IMG/M metagenome (GOLD analysis project Ga0209386, IMG submission 184510) | Arctic peat soil microbial communities from the Barrow Environmental Observatory site, Barrow, Alaska, USA - NGEE Permafrost154B-two... | ecosystem: Environmental > Terrestrial > Soil... | reverse complement strand
CTGCTCGTGAGCGAAGGGCCGAGCGCGACGCCCGACCCGCACTCGGACTCTCCGCCGATCGTGCTCGAGTACCCGCTGCAGGGCCTGAACGGACTGGCCGCCGGGGTGGCGGCCGGCTTGGCCGGCCGTCCGCCGGCGGCCGTCGTCGCCTCACCGGAGGCGTCGCTCGACGAGATCGCCGGTCTCCGCGCGGCCATGGCGGCGGGCGCTCCGCCTCTCGACCCGCCTCCCGTCGTCGAGGCGCTCGCCTTCGGCCGCCAGCAAGTGCTGCACACGCGCGACCAGCTGGGCCGGGCTGAAGGCCTCTTCGAGGCGCCCGGCCCGGCCCAGCACGTAGGCCTGCTGCTCGAGGACGCCAAAGGTTACGAGTTTCCGGCCGACGTCGACCCCGGCGGCGCCCGTCTGTTCAACGCCCGCGTGACCAACCTGGCGCCCAACCTGGACGAGCTCCGCGCCGCGGGGGTGACCACGTTCCTCGTCGTCCAGTCGGACCTGGACGAGACGGAGCGCGCAGCCTTCGTCGCCGGCGGACTGCCGGCGCTCGCGCCGCTGGCCGCGCGCGAACGCTCTACCACGGGTCACCTCTTCCGCGGCGTCGCCTGACGCGCCGGCGGCGGGGCCCTCCGGCCCCGCCGCGACCCTGTGGTATCATCCCCGGCGGCCGCGAAGCCGCGGCGGCCCGGCGCGCAGTCTCGGCCGGGCCCGCCACGAACCCCGTCCGGAGGCTTCATCCGTGACCGACCGTCGCCTCATCGACGACCTCATGATCGGCGCCGTCGAGGTCCTGCCCGAAGGCGCCCTCGAGACCAAGCTCGACCTCGCCGAGCGCGAGGGCCGGCCTCTGCGCGTCAAGCTCGGCGTCGACCCCACGGCGCCGGACATCCACCTCGGCCACACGGTCGTCCTCAACAAGCTGCGCCAGTTCCAGGACGCCGGGCACGTCGCGGTGCTCATCATCGGCGACTACACGGCGCGTATCGGCGACCCTTCAGGTCGCAGCAAGACGCGCCCCCGTCTGGACGGGGTGGTCATCGACGCCAACGCCAAGACCTACCAGGATCAAGCCTTCCTCATTCTCGACGACGATCCCGCCAGGCTCGAGGTGCGCCACAACGGGGAGTGGCTGGCGCCACTCACCACCGAGCAGATCTTCGAGCTCACCTCTACGACTACCGTGGCGCGTATCCTCGAACGCGACGATTTCGCGAAGCGCTGGGTCGCGCATCAGCCCATCAGCATGCTCGAGATGCTCTACCCGCTGGCCCAGGGGTACGACTCGGTGGCCGTCGAGGCCGACATCGAGCTCGGCGGCACCGACCAGAAGTTCAACCTGTTCATGGGCCGCGACCTGCAGGAGTACTTCGACCAGCGGCCACAGGCGATCATGACCCTCGACATCCTGCCCGGCACCGACGGCGTCGAGCGCATGAGCAAGAGCACCGGCAACTACATCGGCGTCACCGAGGACCCGCGCGACGTCTACGGCAAGGTCATGAGCATCCCCGACGAGACGATGATGACCTACTTTCGGCTGCTCACGGCGCATCATGCCGACGAGTTCAGGGCCATGCAGGCGGAGCTCGAGAGCGGCGCCGTGAAGCCGCGCGATCTCAAGGCG
>Ga0209386_1000810_pt1:0-5000 | contig 14118 bp, 8 predicted proteins | sample NGEPertwo_FD_184510 | JGI IMG/M metagenome (GOLD analysis project Ga0209386, IMG submission 184510) | Arctic peat soil microbial communities from the Barrow Environmental Observatory site, Barrow, Alaska, USA - NGEE Permafrost154B-two... | ecosystem: Environmental > Terrestrial > Soil >... | reverse complement strand
CCTCGGCCAGGGGCAGCGATTCTCCGATGACCGGCTTGACCTTGCCCTCGGCCGCCATCAGCGCGATCTCCGCGGCGATGGCGGCCACCCCGGCGCGCTTGGCGTTGTTGAGGTTCATGAAGAGCAGCGTGGCATCCTTGGCGAGCGCCTCGCCGATGGGCACTTTGGCCTCCGGCGACGGGCCCTGCCCGGTGCACACGATGCGCCCGCCGGTGGCGACGAGCCTCACGTCGGCGGGCAGGTTCACGCTGACGACGAGCTCGTGCACCAGGTCGACGCCCTTACCGTCGGTCAGTTCAAAGGTGCGGGCGACGACGTCCTCCGTCTTGTAGTCGATGACGTCGTCGGCGCCGAGGCTGCGGACGAGGTCCGCCTCGGCGGCGCCGGCCACGGTGGCGAGCACCCGCGCGCCGAGGGCCTTGGCAAGCTGCACGGAGGCGGAGCCGACGCCGCCGGCCGCACCCTGCACGAGGACGGTCTCGCCGGGTTGCAGGGCGCCGCGCCGCACGAGGCCGTAGTAGGCGGCGGGGAAGACCATGCCGAGGGCCGCCGCCTCGGCGAACGACAGACCGGGAGGGATGGGGACGGCCTGGGCCTCGGCCAGAACGACGTACTCGGCATAGCTGCCCTCGCTGCCGACGCCGAGGCCGCTGAAGAAGACGGCATCGCCTGGCTTGACGCCGGTGATCTCGGCGCCGACCGCCTCCACGACGCCCGCTCCGTCCGAGCCGATGATCTTGGGCGGCTGCTTGGGTGTGGGGAAACGGTTCTCGCGTACCGAGACGTCCATGGGGTTCACGGTAGCAGCCTCGACGCGCACGAGGACCTGGCCTGCCTTCGGTTCGGGCTTCGGGACCTCTTCGTACACCAGGACCTCGGGACCGCCGTACTCGTGGATACGCACCGCTTTCATCGCCGCCTCCTCACGCCGCCTCGTTGCCGCTTCGCGCTCAGACTGTACCCGGGCGCCGGTGATGGCTACCCGAGATGCCGCGCTCAGGCCGGCAGCGACGGCTGCACCGGCTGCCGGCGGCCGCGCCGCACCCTGTGCACCACGTACCACACGACGAGGCCGATGCCGCCGAACACGACCACGAAGGGCAGCAGGGCGGTGAGCACCAGGCCCGTGACGCGGGCGCCGTAGCCGAGCGCCTTGATGGAGTGCAGAAGGGTCCCCGTGAACGTGTCGGACGGGTCGATGGCGCCGGCCTGCGGCACGCCCTTCTCGCGCAGGAAGATCGACAGAGTGCCGTAGGTCGTGGTCTCGCGCAGCGACTTGAGCTGGGCGCTCAGCTGCTCGATTGTCAGCTGCACGTTGTCGATGCGGTCCTGCACGGCGAGCATCTGGTTGACGTTGTCGGTGGCGCCGAGGAAGCGGACCAGCCGGCGCTCCACGGCGCCGTAGTGCCGCAGACGCGCCTGGAGGTCGACGTACTGGGAGGTGACGTCGTCGCTCGAGGTGGACACGCTCTGCACGTCGCCGAGGGCGGTGAACCGCTTCACGGCGGCGTCGAAGCTGCTCTCAGGCACGCGCACGGTGAGCGTGGCGTACGGGTCCGTACCGATGGTCGTCGCCGGCTTGTCGTTGGCGGAGGGGGCCGTGCCGGAGTCGAGCGGGAGTGGCTCGACAGGACCCGGCATGCCCGGCGACTCGCTGCCGAGGGCGCTGGACATCACGTAGCCGCCCATGCCCCGGGTCATCGCGTTGATGCGGTCGACGGTGGACAGGAGCGTGCCGCGGGCGACCAGCAGGGAGAGGTCGCCGGTGCGCAACAGGTGGTGCGCGGAGAGCACGGATGCCGGCGGCACGGCCGCGGCGACGGCGCCGCCGGAGCCCTTTGAGGAGGTGCCCGCGTCGACGCCCTGCACCGCCTCTCCTGCCACGGGACCGCCGGCGGTGTCGAGGGTGGCGGACGCGCGCTCGGCGGTCGTCCGGCTGAAGGTGCCCGGCAGGGCGCCGCGGCTGAGCACGCCGACGGCGGCGAACACCACCAGGAGCCCGATGGCGACGGCGGGGATAAGGACTCTGAGTCTCGGTCTGCGCGCCATTGTCTTCCTCCTCCTCGGGCCGCGACGGCCGCGGCCGGTGTACCATGCGGTGAGACGCGGCCGGCGCCGCCGGGGTTCGCCGGCGCGCCGCGACCGCGCGCCGGCTCCAGGGGCAGCGAAGGAGGTCTGGTGCTGCCGGTCGTGAGTCACGAGGTCAAGACCAGACGGTGGCCCTACGTCACTGTCTGCCTCATCGGTCTCAACGTCATCGCCTTCGGCTTCGAGGCGTCGGTGGGGATACGCTTCGTGCCGTTCCTGCAGGAGTGGGGCGTGGTGCCGGGACGCATCCAGGCGGAGATCACGGTCCACAACCTGTTCACCGTGGGCTCGTCGATGTTCCTGCACGTGGGGTTCGTGCATCTGCTGGGGAACATGTGGTTCCTGTACGTCTTCGGCGACGCCGTCGAGAACGCGTTCGGGCCGTGGTGGTATCTGGGCCTGTACCTGGCGAGCGGGTTCTTCGGCACCATGGCGTTCGTGGCGACGGCGGGCGCGTCGCCGCTGCCGGTCATCGGCGCCAGCGGCGCCATCTCGGGCGTCATGGCCGCCAGTCTGGTGCTGTGGCCCAAGGCGCGGCTCAAGACCCCGGGGATCTTCTTGCTGCTCTTCGTCCTGGGCCTCTTCTACGAGATCCTCGTCGCCGCGGGGATCCCCTCCTTCCTTCTGGGCGGGCCGTTCCTGTTCGTCGTGAGCGTTGTCGGCCTCCTGCTGCTGACGCGCAACGCCGGAGGCTTCTTCGCCGGGTTGTTCCATCTCGTGGCCATCCCCGCGTGGGCGGTCCTCGGCTTGTACGTGAGCCTCCAGCTGTTCAGCGGGCTGCTCGTCGTCGTGGACCCCGCCTATGCGGGGGCGGTGGGCTACTGGGCGCACATCGGCGGCTTCGCCGGCGGCGCCATCCTCGCCTGGGTGTTCCCCAAACACCCGCGCCTGCTGGCCGACAGACCCTTGCTCGGGTGAGCTCGTGAGCACCCCACTCCGCTGCCCACACTGCGGCGCCGAGATCGACTTCGTCGCGTGGCGCGAGACGGCCTCGTGCGCGAGCTGCGGCGAGCGCGTGCGCTTTGAGGCCGCGGCCGCGGCGGGCGCCGCGGCCGCGGCCGGTGACGCACACGTGCCGCCGCAGCTTGCGCCGGCGCGCACGCTGTTCGGCAAGCCGTTGCGCTTCACCGCCGCCTGGGCCGCGGTCTTCCTCATCTGGGCCGGGGCGGCCGGCGGCCTGGCGGCGGTCCGTCTCGACATGGGCCATCTGACGGCGCTGAGCCAGCGGGAGCGCGCGGCGATCGTCGAGGTGCAGAAGGCTGAGCTGGAGCGCGACGTCACCAACGGCGAGGCGCTGGCGATGGTACTGGCGAGGTTCGGCGCGGTCTTCGGGACCGCGCCGCAATGGTACGTGCAGGATCGCCCGTGGGAGGACAAGGTGTACGTCACCTGGGAGCTGGGCGCCGACCTGCGGCTCGGCTGGACGGTCGCCTACGACGGGGCGGTCGCCCCCGGCGCGGAGACCGAGCTGTTGCTCAAGCAGGTCGTGCGCGCCGGCGAACCGCAGTCGGGGCCGGCGCTGCCGCCGGGTCTCTAGCCTCGATCTTTCACGAACGGTCTCGCAACCTCTTGCGAGGACCAGATCCGACCCCTTCCACGATAGCGCATCCGCGTGAGCGCCCCCGGGGGTGCAGTGGCGGTGCGGCGGCCCCCGGAGAGGTCTGCGGCAGTGCTCCTCGCCCCTTTCAGGGCACGCCGAAGCCGTCCTTCTCTCGCGCTGGGTCTGTTGCAGCGGCCGACCAGACGTCAGCCTGAAGGCAAGGCTTGCAGGCACGTGAAGGCACTCGCCAAGGCCTGCGCCCAGGGCCAGGCGCGTGGCAGGCGCAGGCGCAGGCCGCCGGCGTGGCTGGCGATGCGCCCAGCGACGTGCAGCAGGCGGTACCTGAGGCGCTTCGGTTCGCAGGCCGCGAGATCCGTGCCGGAGAGCAGCAGCCGCTTTGTCCAGGCGAGCAGGTCGCTGCCCATGAGCACGAGCTCCAGCCAAGCGGCGTTCATGGCGTAGGCGCGGAAGGGCAGGTTGCGCAGCCCTGAGGCCTTGGCGCAGCGGATGCAGTCCTCGATCGCGGCGCGCTGCCGGTGCACCTGCTCGAGGCGCGCGATGCGGCTGCCCTTCTGGTTCGTGAGCAGCACCTGGAAGCGGTGGCCACCGGCATCACTGAAGGTGAGCTGCGCCCCCGGGTGGGGACGCTCACGACGGCAGATGGCGCGCGTGCCCTGCGGCCAGGCGGAGAGGTCGAGGGCAAGCTCTGCCACCCAGGCGCCCTCGCGCTCGCAGCCCTCGCTGTCGAGGGCCGGGGCCCAGATGCTCTCGGGCGCGGCCAGGCAGGCCGCGCGCACCCGCCCTGAGAGGTCGTAGCCCACCGAGAAGGCGAGTCCACGGGCGACGACCGCGTCGAGGAAGTCGTGCGTGGCCCCGGCGGAGTCGCAGCGCACCAGGGTGCCGCGGCTTGCGGCCCCCTCGGGCAGCTGCGCGAGGGCGAGCTCAAGCAGCGCCACGTGGTCGGCGGCGGTGTTGGCGCCTGCATTGCCGGGGCGCAGGACGCCGGCGAGCGCCTCGCCAGTCGTGGCCTCGTAGCAGAGCAGCGGGTGGAAGCCGAAGCCGCCCTTGTAGGTACCGGCGGCGCCCTCCTTCTCGGAGTGCGCCGTGAGCAAGGTGGCGTCGATGTCGAGGATCAGGCGGCGGGGCGCCTGCCCGAGGCCCCAGGCGCGCTTGCGGGCCGCGGCGCGGGCCTTCCGGACCTGCGCGAGCATCTCCTCGTCGAGGCGTTCCACGCAGCGGTAGGCGGTGGCCTCCGAGGCGACCGCGCCGAAGAGCACGCTCTGGTCTCTGAGCGCCCCCAGGTCGCTGAGGCAGTCGCCGCCGTCGGCGAGCATCACGGCCAGGTCGCGGGCCACGCGGCCGGGCTCGTGAC
>Ga0209386_1000809_pt1 | contig 14118 bp, 12 predicted proteins | sample NGEPertwo_FD_184510 | JGI IMG/M metagenome (GOLD analysis project Ga0209386, IMG submission 184510) | Arctic peat soil microbial communities from the Barrow Environmental Observatory site, Barrow, Alaska, USA - NGEE Permafrost154B-two... | ecosystem: Environmental > Terrestrial > Soil > Wetlands... | reverse complement strand
GCTTAGAGTCCTCTGGATATATTTTTATGATCCAGAGGACTCTAAGCTGCGGAAGGCTGATTCCGGTGTCCTTTACGAAATTATTATATTCCCAGTCGATATTTAAAAACAGATATCTGGACAGGTTATAAAACCGGTGGATTTCAAGGAAGTTGTTATTTATGGCCATATTTTACTCCATTCATGTAATTGGCATGTCCAAGTCAGTTGAGTCCGCTTTTGTATGAATTCACATTCAGTGTTTTGAATTATTCGGCAAGTTTTTCGTAATTTGAGCGTTTTTACGTGAAAAAGGATAATTAGTTATACTCCAGTCCATCCCCAAACTATATTCACTTCGTTTCCTCCGACTTTATTGCTGCCTGTTTCCTACTTTAAGCGTTTTTACTTGAAAAAGTATAACTGATTATAAATAATTTGCATATTTTTATGTTTAAATTAAAAGAATAGTATAATTTTTTGGTTACTTTTGTTAAATTTCCATAGTATTAGGAAAATTAGTTATACATTTCTTTGAAATAACGCTCGTCGGGGATAATAAGTTATCCTAATCTTCTGTTATAAGGGCAAACTGCACCTAAAATCACCTTGAATCCAGCAAACTGCACCTAAAATCACCTTGAATCCAGCAAATCGCACCTAAAATCACCTTGAATCCAGCAAATCGCACCTAAAATCACCTTGAATCCGGCAAATCGCACCTAAAATCACCTTGAATCCAGCAAACTCCAACCGGAATCCGGCAACCCCCAACTTGAATCCAGCAAACTCCAACCGGAAGCCCTCAACCCAGTCCTTCAATGTGCATGAAACCACTATTTAAGCCATGTTTAGAAGCATTGCTCAAACCATTTTAGAATTTCATATTGTTAATGTCTCTAAAATAAGTTATAATATATAATGTTCGTTATGTCAATATTCGCATACTAACTAAATAATATTTCGTATTCTAGCTATAAAAATATTCGCATACTAACTAAACAATATTTTGTATTCTAGCTATAAAAATATTAGCATACTAACTAAAAATAAGGGGTGTTTGTTCTTATGATCCTTGTACAGAGAATTATTCAGATTTCATTAATATTATATGTTTTTAGTTTATTTTTCCCGATTTTCATGATGAAAAATCAGAAAACGGCAAACGTAGGCTCTAATATGCTTACTGCAGCAGCTGGGTTGCTAGGCACTGCCGGCAGTTTGCTGTACCTGTTCTATTACGATGCCAAGCTTACAATTATCAATGTCCCTTCATCGTGGTCATTTATAGTAATTAATTCAGAGTTTGACAGACTTTCAGCTTTTTTTGTATTGATTCTTTCAATCGTGGCCTTTGCGACAGCCATCTATTCAATCGGGTATATTGGGGAATATTATGGAAATAGGGATACAGTATTGCTGAATTGTCTGATGAGCACTTTTATATTGTCCTTATTTCTGGTTTTTACCGCCAGTAATGCAATCTGGTTCTTTATCGCCTGGGAAGCCATGTCGGTTATTTCATATTTCATCGTAGTCTTTGAATCTGAAAATGAAGAAAATCAAAAGGCAGGTAAGCTTTACATCATCATGACGCTTGTGGGTACAGCATTTTTAATCATCAATTTTATGCTGATGATAAGTTACACAGGCAGTTTCAGCATGGATATGTCAAGCAGCAGCATTCCTTCCGGCATTAAAAACCTGATGTTTGTATTCTTCCTTATAGGATTTGGTACAAAAGCTGGAGTGGTTCCATTACATATCTGGCTTCCACAGGCTCATCCGGCAGCACCCAGCAATGGCTCAGCCTTTATGTCAGGGGTAATGATTAAAACAGCAGTTTATGGGATGATAAGGTTTGTTCTAATGTATCTGGGCGTGGAGCATACCTGGTGGGGAATCACCGTTATGACCGTTGGCATGATCACGGTTTTTGTCGGCATTTCATATGCATTTGTAGAGAAAAATATCAAAAAGCTTTTAGCATACAGCAGTATAGAAAATATCGGTATCATTTTTATCGCCCTTGGAATCACTTTTATAGGAGAGACTAAAGGAGATCCGACAATATGTGCTTTAGGGTTAATGGCTGTTTTGGTTCATAGTTTTAACCATTCGCTGTTTAAAAGTGGACTGTTTCTTGGAGCAGGGTCTATTCAATATGCGACACATACAAAAAATATGGAAGAGCTGGGAGGACTGGCAAAAAAAATGCCGGTCAGTTCAGTTCTTTTTCTGGGAGCAGCCCTATCAATTTCAGCGGTAGTTCCCTTCAACGGATTTATTGGCGAATGGATTGCCTATCAGGCATTAATCCGAAATATAGTCATTGGAGACATCAATGTGGACCTGGTTACCATGCTTTCCATAGCTGTACTGGCATTCGCAGGGGCGCTTGCCTTAGCAACTTTTGTAAAGGCATATGGGATTTCCTTCTTAGGTCTTCCCAGAACGGAGCACAGTGAATATGCGAAAGAGGTTCCAAAAACAATGAATGCAGGAATTGGTCTTTTAGTTGGGCTGTGCCTTGTGTTTGGTATTTTGCCGATGACCCTGATCAGGATAGCAGATAAAATTGTGGAAGGTATTGTTGGACAAACCTTAATAGGAGGAATGTCAGGAAAATTCTTTATAGCTACTTATCCGGTAAGGATGGGGGCAAGCAGCATTTCGCCGCTGACGGGGGTACTCATATTGGCTGTGATTGGTTTAATTGCGGTTGTGGTATTAAAACTGGCTGGTGGAAAAACCGTTGAGAGAAAATATGAGACTTGGGGTTGCGGCTATCAGTCAATGAACAGCAGAATGCAATACACCAGCGGAGGATACTCCAAGACTTTAAGCATTATTTTCAGATTCCTTTTCCGTCCAACAAGAAAGCTTAAACAAAATGGATTATACAAATACCATCCTGAAGAGATGGAATATGTTATTACTACCGAGCCAGTATTTGAAAAATATCTTTATGAGCCTCTATCAAGATTAACAAGAGGTTTATCAAAAGTGGTAAAATTGAAAATTCAATCAGGAAGTATACATGCTTATTTAATATATATATTTCTTACTGTTTTAATATTAATGCTTTATAACAGATTGGCATAGGAGGCGACGAATGAGATACATTGAATATTTTTTATTTCAGGGAATTGTCCTGGTTATGCTGGCACCCCTGGTAAATGGGATTATTGGAAAGATAAAAGCCTTTTCTCAAAAAAGACAAGGGCCTCCTTTTCTTCAGCTATATTATGATCTGCATAAACTGTTCAAAAAACAGATAGTGGTTTCAGATGTTTCAACCTGGATATTTAAGGTGACACCTATGATTGTTTTCACAACAGCTTTGTGCGCTGGAATGATCGTCCCTGTTGTTACGTCGTTTATACCGGAAAATTTCCCCGGTGATATCATCTTTACGATTTATCTTCTGGCTCTTGGACGTTTCTTTATGATGGCCGGAGCATTAGACACCGGGAGCACCTTTGGAGGAATGGGCAGCAGCAGAGAAGCGCTTATTTCTTCTTTGGCAGAGCCTTCACTGCTTATTTCAGTTATTACTGTCGCACTGATTTCAGGGACTACTTCCGTATCCGGAATGATGCTGAAAATGCAAACCGAAAATACACCACTGCTTCAGCCTGTGTACGTTATGCTGTTCCTGGCAATTTTACTTGTGATTCTGATGGACACTTCAAGAATTCCAGTAGATGATCCGTCTACACACCTTGAACTTACGATGGTTCATGAAGCCATGATTCTGGAGTATTCGGGCAGGAATTTGGCATTGATGGAGCTTGGTGCTGCAATTAAACAGCTTTTACTAATCACGCTTGTTGTGAATCTGTTTTTGCCGAATCAGCTATTTATAGGAACCACGGGAGTGGCTTTAGTGGTAATAAGTCTGGTCATGTATATAATCAAGGTTATTTTTGTAGCAGTAATCATCGGATTAATTGAAGTTTCCTCTGTAAAATTCAGATTTTTCAGCGTGCCAAATATAGCTGCACTTTCACTGATTCTGTCATTTCTTGGTTTCATGCAATATTTTATTTTAGGGAGATAATTATGGAAAAATATTTAGACATACTGTCAATACTTATTCTTGTATCATCATTTGCATTAATGGCGAACAAGAGAATTAAATCATATATAAACACTTTCAGGATACAGGCAGTTCTGATATCAATCGCTGCAGGAATCATGGGAGCACAAAGCTACGCCATTGAGAAAAGATTAGATATCATTATCGTTTGCGTTCTTATTGTAATTCTTAAGGTTTACTACATTCCAAAGATGCTTCACAAGACTTATGCTGATATTGAATACAAGGTCGGAAAAGATTTCTTTTTCAATATACCTGTATTGATTTTTGCTTGTTTCGCGCTCGTTGTTTTTTCCTATTACTGTATATCAGACATACAGGGAATAGACAAGGGCCAGTTGAATATTCAAATAGTAAATTCTGTCTCCGTTGTAATGATTGGCATATTGTTCATGATAAGCCGAAAAAAAGCAATAGGTATGATAGTCGGGTTTTTAGTGATTGAAAACGGTCTGTTTGTAACGACCTTGTTTGCTACGCAAGGGATGCCGTTTATTGTTGACATGGGAATATTCATCGATATGATAACAGGAATTATGATCATGGGAATCATGGTATTCAGAATAAATGACAAATTTGATTCGATTGATATTAATGATATGAAAAGTTTGAAGGGATAGAAAATGGGATTGATATTATGGGCAGCACCCCTTTCTGCAATACTGATTATGTTTTTGACCAAAACGACAAAAGCTCATCATATCATTAGTGTTTTGGTGTCGGTAATAGAAGTTGCTGTAACATGGGTGCTTACTTACCAAGTCATGGTTGAAGGACAAATCGCGTATGGCTTTGTAGGAAAACTCTTTTATTTGGATGCATTCAGCATTATTCTGCTGAATTTAGTCGTAATAGTGGGAATGCTTGCTGCAATTTATAACATAGGTTATTTAAATCATGAAAAGAAAAACGGGGAAATTGATCTCAAACGTATCAGACTTTTCTATATGCTGTTATATGGATTCATATTTACCATGGTTTTTGCACTCACTGTGAATAACATGGGATTAATGTGGATTGCTGTGGAAGCAATCACTCTCGCATCGACGTTTCTAGTCGGTTTTCATAATGATAAAAAAGCAATTGAAGCGGCCTGGAAATACGTGATTATATGCTCGGTTGGAATTGCTATCGCAATGCTTGGTATAGTTTTTCTTCATATTTCCTCTTTAGGTATAAATGAAGGCGCCGGCATTTTAGACTGGACCACATTATATGATAATGCTGATAAATTAAACGGCCCTGTTTTAAGATTTGCATTTATATTTATCCTTATAGGATTTGGTACAAAAGCGGGACTTGCGCCAATGCACACCTGGCTGCCGGATGCTCACAGCCAGGCGCCTTCATCAGTAAGTGCAATGCTTTCAGGTGTTCTGCTGAACACGTCATTGTATCCTATTATAAGAACAGTTTCCATTGTCAACAAAAATATGGAGAGCAGCGTTTTTACCGGCAGGCTTCTGATCGGTATAGGACTTATTTCATTGGCAACAGCAGCAATATTTATTATTACACAGAAAGATTATAAAAGGCTTCTTGCCTATTCAAGCATAGAGCATATAGGAATCATCACAATCGCTATGGGCGTTTTCACCCCGGCAGCAGTGTTTGCAGGCTTATTTCATATGATTAACCATTCTTTTACAAAATCAATGCTGTTTTTAACCTCAGGCAACATTCTCCAAAAATATGGAACGCGAGAAATCGGAAGAGTGCAGAGTCTGATAAAAGTTTTGCCGTTTTCGGGAACTGTTTTTCTAATCGGTTTATTTGCAATTGGCGGAACACCTCCTTTTAGTATTTTTGCCAGTGAATTCAGTATTTTAATATCAATATTTGATAATAATAATTTCATTTTAGGAGTGACGATCATAGGTCTTCTCACGTTGGTATTTGTTGGTATTGTCTCAACACTTTTCAGAATGTTTTATTACAATAACAGAGAAGAAAACGTTACATCAGGTGAAACAAATAAATATGGTGTTGCAGTGATTGTAATCATGCTCGTCATTATTTCAATAACCGGGCTTTACATGCCTGAGGGCATCTTCAATTTAATGGTTGATGCACAAAATGTAATAACAGGAGGTATATAAATGGGAGTAAAAGCAATGATGGAGAAGCTCTTGGATGCCTTCCCAAATAGTTTTGAAAAGTATTGGATAGAAAATGGAAATGAAATTTACCTACAGGTGGAGAATAAAGAAGCTCGGCCTGTTTGCCTATACCTTTATGAAAAGATGGACTTGCCACTTGTTTCCATGTTCGCCTGCGATGAAAGAGGACTCAGCGGGAAATTCATGATTCATTATGTTTTTGCAAACAGGGTGAAAGGGATTTTATTGACTTTACGAAGCAAAGTGGAAGGGGATCAGCCTCAATATGAATCGGTAACAGACCGAATTCATGGTGCAGCGCTTTATGAAAGAGAAATTAAGGATATGTTTGGGATTGAGCCAGTAGGGCATCCTGATGCGAAACCACTTGTTTTTCATGGTAACTGGCCGGAAAATAATTATCCGCTCCGAAAGGATTATGACGGGCATAAAAGACCGCCACTTGCTGATAGAGGTATGCGTTTCAATAAAGTCGGTGGTGAAGGGGTTTTTGAAATTCCGGTAGGACCTGTTCATGCGGGAATCATTGAGCCCGGCCATTTCAGATTCAGTGTGGCAGGAGAGCCAATTATTAATCTGGAAGCGCAGTTGGGATTTGTTCATAAAGGAATTGAAAAGCTGGCAGAGGGGTCTTCTTTGGAAAGAGGGTTGTTTATTTCTGAAAGAATTTCAGGAGACGAAACATTTTCAAATTCATTGGCATATTGTCAGGCGGTTGAAAAAATCGCAGGCATTACAATACCTAAAAGAGGAGAATATACGAGAGTGGTTTTTGCAGAGCTGGAAAGACTGACGGCTCACCTTGGAGATCTGGGCGGTGTCTGTTTAGATGTGGCTTACGGGTTTGCCTGTTACCAGTTCAGAATGATGAGGGGATGGGCTTACCTTATTGCTGATGAGCTTTGCGGTATGAGATTTTTAAGAAGCGTTAACCAGCCAGGTGGCGTGAGAAAAGATTTTATTCTCGGCAAAGAGAAAAATATTTCTGCGCAATTGAAAAAAATTGATAAGGAACTGTCAGATACTTGGAAAATCGTAAGAGGAAATGCCATGTTTGCTGACCGAGTGGAGCATACAGGAATCGTAATGACTGTAATAGCAAAAGATTTGAATGCAGTAGGCCCTGCAGCCAGATCCACAGGCTGGGATTTTGATGTCAGGCGAGATTTCCCTTATTCTGTTTATGGAGAATTAGAATTTGAAGTACCTGCATTTTTTGATGGGGATGTGAATGCTCGAATGAAGATTAAATTAAAAGAGTGTCATGAATCAATATCAATCATGCTTCAGGCACTTGAAGTGATGGCTGCTATGGAAACGGATGAAGACAGGATCACTGACAAGGAAACCGGGAACCAGCTGCAAATGGATGTTAAAACTTCAATTGGACAGCTTCCGGCTTATAAAATGGCTTATGGAATGACAGAATCTCCAAGAGGAGAGAACATTCATTTTCTTATGACTGGAGAAAATAATACAATCTACAGATATAAAGTTCGTACGCCGTCTTTCTGCAACTGGCCTATTGTTTGTCATGCTGTGCAGAGCAATATAGTGCCCGACTTTCCTTTGATAAATAAAAGTTTTAATTTGTCTTACGCTGGAAATGATTTATAGGGGGATCAAGGATGTTTAGTATAATCGGTAAAGTTTTAAAATATAGAAAACAGACTCAGGGATATCCAAAAAAGAGTATTAACTCGGAGTTTTTTATCGGGCAACCCGAAATAGATAACAGTAAATGCATAAAATGCGGCGAATGTTTAAAACACTGTCCTTCACAGGCTATTGTGCAAGATTCGAATACCGGAGGGATTGGTGTTAATGTTGATGAATGTATTTTCTGCGTGCATTGTGAAGATGTCTGCCAATTCGACGCCATTCATATGACGAATGGATTTGAAATGGCGGTAAAGGACAGAATGGATCTGCGTAAAAGTCCGCTTATAGTGGAGGAAAGGGAACTTCCAGGCGGCGACTATGAATTAATATGTAATCAGGTTTCAAAAAAAATCAAAAATATATTTGGCAGAAGTCTTCAAATCAGGGAAGTGAATTCAGGCTCCTGCAATGGATGCGATTATGAACTGAATGCATTAAGCAATCCGTTTAACGATATTGAGCGACTTGGAATCCATTTTGTGGCATCACCGCGACATGCTGATATGCTTGTGGTTACAGGAACCGTTACCCGAAACATGGAGCTTGCATTAGTAAAAACATATAATGCCACACCGGATCCAAAGCTGGTTATCGCGGTTGGCGCCTGTGCCTGCAGTGGAGGAATTTTTAAGGACTCATATGCAAATTTAAATGGCATTGACAGTGTATTACCTGTGGATGTTTATATTCCTGGCTGCCCGCCAAGGCCACAGGGAATAATCTATGGAATTCTAAAAGCGCTTGAGAAAATGGAATAAAGCATAGGTTTAAAATGGATAAAATACATATTTTGTTGACGAATTGATTGAAATGAATTATATTTTAATCAATTCTATTTTTTTTGGAGAGATCTATTTGGCACTTATATAATTGGCACCTTTATATTTGGTATTATAGGGTTTATAATAAGTTTAGAAATCGTGAAGCTTTTTTTAAATTAAGAAAGGTGGTTTGTTATGAATCTTATTGGAGAGTGCAAAATAATTAAAATATATGTGAGCGAAGATTCTAAATATGAAGGACACAATCTTTATCATGCACTGGTTTTTAAACTTAGAGAAATAGGCATGGCAGGGGTTACAGTAACCAGAGGAATTGAAGGGTTTGGCCAGGGGAAGAGACTTCATAGCGAACATTTTCTGGATATATCGCTGCAGCTACCCGTCATTGTGGAGGTAATTGACACACAGGAAAAAATAGAAATGGCAATTCCGATTGTTAAAGATATGGTAAATGAGGGGTTGATTATTGTAACTGATGTCAATGTGGTCAAGTATGGCAGAGTGATGGTTTAAACATAAATTTTAATATGATTTAATATAAGAAAAAAAATAAATGTTGCTATGGTAAATGTTGGAACAGAGGTATCACAAAACCGAGGGAGGAATTATCATGTTGAGAACAATCAGAAAAATTGTAGCAGGCAGCACCCAGTATGATGGAGCAGGAGTGAAACTGGTTCGTGTAATAGGCCATTCCACTGTGGACGATTTTGACCCGTTTTTGATGCTTGATGCTTTTGATTCCGAGGACCCAAGCGATTATATTAAGGGTTTCCCATGGCATCCACATCGCGGTATTGAAACGGTAACCTACTTAATAAAAGGTGACATAGAACATAAAGACAGTCTGGGAAATAAAGGCAGTATTTTGGATGGTTGCTGTCAGTGGATGACGGCAGGAAGTGGCATTATGCATCAGGAGATGCCAAAGGCCGCAGAACGGATGCTTGGCATTCAACTATGGCTGAATTTGCCGAGAAAAGATAAAATGACAAAACCACAATATCGCGACATCAAAGCGGATATGATCCCAAGATTAGTGGAAGACGGGTGTGAAATAGGGATTATATCAGGCCAGTATAAAGGAACTCCGGGACCTGTTACTGGTGATTATATAAAAATATTGTTTCTGGATGTTGCTATGGAAGCCAACACAAAATGGGAATTGAAGGTTGGCAAGGATGACACCCTGTTTATATATATCATTGAGGGAGAAGGATATTTTGAACCTGACAGCATTGATTTGCAAGTATACCGAAGGGCGATTCTATTTAATGAAGGGGGAGAATTTTATGTAAAAGCTTCAGATAATGGCATTCGTTTTCTTCTTTTTTCAGCGAAATCTCTTAATGAACCGGTTGCCTGGGGCGGACCGATTGTTATGAATACAAAGCAGGAACTGGATCAAGCTTTTGAAGAAATTAATAATGGTAATTTTATTAAATAATATAAAGCAGCGATAAATTTAAAATAGGAATAGAAATCAGTTTTATTCAAATAAAATGTTGATTGAATCTAAAGATTTATCTATCTTTTCTATATCGGGGTTTAACAAAAATTGTATTGTTGTTCCAATCATAGCACCGAGTATCATTCTTGAAAGCCCTTCTGTCGAGGGGCTTTTATGGTTGTTTTCCTGTATCATTGTTTCAATGATATAGGTTTGTATCAATGAGGTTAATTTTTCAAACAGCACATCAAGCAACTTGCTGAATTTTTCGCTCCACAATGACATAGCCGTTAAATCATAGAAAATTCGTAATAATGACGGATTGTTTGTTAAGATGTCTTTATAATATTGTGTAAGTGAAATCATTTTCTCTTTTGAAGAATCTCCGTTTTTTAAGACTTCCTCAATCTCCAGAATAAATTTATCTGCCATCATTTTTACGACAGCAACCATGAGACCCTCCTTGTTTACAAAATAGTAATTGACCTGACTTAATACCACCTTTGCATGATCAGCGATGTTTCGCAAAGACACATTGGCATACCCTTTCGTGGAAACAAGCTCATAGGCAGAAAATAATATTTTATTGGACTGATTTTTTTTATTTGACAGACTGATTTGATCTGTCAGAAGTGGTATGTTAGGGGTATTGATTTGCTGTTTGTTCCTATTCATTTACCTTTTCTCCTTTATAATCAAATTTTACGTAGCGGCAGTAATAATTCTGTATTTCTCTAAATGTACAATATTTGTCAATGAGACCAACTATGTAAGACTCTTTGTAACGAGGCAGAGACAAGGTTACCGGCCACATGTGCTTGGTAATGATGTCTTTTTCTCTGCTGTTTAAGGTGAAAACCTGGGTTGCATTTCTGAAGGCAATATCGGCATGTACGAAGGCATGTCTTCCCTCCGGTAACTGAGTTTTTCTCCAGTCATATAAAAACATATCATGCAGCAGCGCACCCCTGGCAGCAGATTTGTAATCCAGATGAAGGGCCTTACACACTTTATAGGATGAATACGAAACGTATAAACAATGATCAAAGCAGGAATGACTGCAGTGTTGCTGAAAGTTCCGCATCAAATTAACATATTCATTTTTTATTAAATCATGAATACAATTTTCGTAGGATTCATCTTTTCTTAAATCATTAATACAATTTTCGTAGGATTCATCATTACAAGCAGCGTTCTCAATTACTTCATCATCACAAATATCTGCTTCTAAATTGAATTTTAAATTTTTCAATTTTTTCATTTAATATCCTCCCAGGGTCATAATTCCTGATGCCATTATTTATAGAAAGTAAAGACGGGAAAGTGAAAAAAAATCTTTTGTATTCGATTATTTTTTCTCGATAGTATTCTAAAGTTTGAGATTCATACGTTTCTAATACTTTTTTTAAATCAATCAATTCATCTGTTGATTTAGTGGTGTCAGCGAGTAAAACAACAATCAGCATAATTGACATGAATTCCTTGTAGTTGTCCGGCAGAATGTTTAAATTCAAAGCAAGCACCGGCTGCATACCTATTACTATTGCAAAGGCTCCTAATCCCCACAGCAAAGAATATTTGAAACAAACATGCCCGTTTATATTGAGGGCTTCCTCGCTGTAATCCCACCACCTTATATGAAACACTTTTTCCAGAATATAACCGGTTGCATATTCAAAGATTGTCGCAACCAGAATGGATAAAACAGCGCCCAATATGATGTAAGTCGTTTTTTCAAAATGAAAACCATTCAATAAATTAAAGATTTGTATGATGACCAGGGAACCAAATCCATATATTGGGCAAAACGGTGCATTTATAAATCCCCGATTCACTAATTTGCCTTCAAGGTAACTGGCGTATGCTGTTTCGAGCATCCATCCCGTAAAGGAATAGATAAAAAAATATAAAATATAGTTATAGAAATCCATTTGATCTGCCCCCCTCCAGCGAATATATTCCATTTGAATACATAATTGCATTAAAATGCACAATACCCGTAATTCGTACGCTTGTATTAATTATAATTTGCATATAAAACATTGTCAATATACTATTTAAAATGTAATTAAAATATTATAATCGACTTATAAAATCTGATATAATATTACATTTCTCTTTAAAAATTCACTTTCTTATAGTATAGTAAAAACATAATTAAATTTGTTAAGACCAGGCAGGACGAAATGGCCAATTGGTAGGAATATGGCTTTTTTCTGAAAGGATAGTGACAGATATGCCATTTAAGATTGTTAGAAATGATATTACAAAAATGCCTGTTGATGCAATAGTCAATGCTGCAAACACTTCCCTTGAAAAAGGTGGCGGGGTTTGCGGAGCCATCTTTGAAGCGGCAGGAGCAGAGGAACTGCAGGCCGAGTGCAATATGACTGGCAGCTGTAAAACAGGTGAGGCAGTATTGACAAAAGGCTATAAGCTGACGGCAAAATATATTATTCATACGGCTGGCCCGATATGGGAAGACGGAAAACATAAAGAAGAGGAACTGCTATACAGCTGTTATCAGAATTCTCTTAAGATTGCCAGGGACAAGGGCTGCAAGTCAATAGCCTTTCCTCTTATTGCCTCAGGAATATATGGTTATCCAAAAGAGGAAGCATTAAAAGTGGCTATTGCATCTATGCAGGATTTTCTTTTCCATAATGAAATGACGGTTTATCTGGTGGTTTACGATAAGAAAGCATTTATATTAAGTGAAAAATTGTTTTCTTCCATTGAAAAATTCATCGATGACAATTATGTTGAAGAACATCAATTCATTCGAGGAAACAGAAATATAGAAGATGTAAGTTATAGTATTGAGGAAAACAGGCTGGAATATAAAATATCCTCAATCGCTGAATCCTGGGACGCACTTGATGTAACGACAAAAAGTAAAGCAAGCCTGGAACAATTATTTTCAAGGCTTGACGAATCTTTTTCTGAAATGCTTCTGAGAATTATAGATGAAAAAAAGATGACAGATGTTCAGGCATACAAAAAAGCAAACGTTGACAGAAAACTTTTCTCCAAAATACGCAGTAATAAAGATTACACACCAAGTAAAATTACAGCTGTAGCCTTTGCAATTGCACTGGAACTTGATAAACAAAACAGTGATAAACTGCTGGAAAAAGCCGGATATGCATTGTCTCGCTGTAATAAGTTTGACCTGATAATTGAATATTTTATCGAGCATAAAATATATGATGTTTTTCTCATAAACGAAACACTTTTCGCATTTGATCAAGTGCTGCTCGGGGCATAATTGTCGCTTACAAAGCGACCCAAAGGTTATAATCAAATGTTATTCTTTATTCATAAAAGATGATATCCCAAACAAATTTATGAAAGAAAAGGAGAATACATTATGAAAAATAAAATGAGCAACAACTTGACAGAACTTGTATTTATTTTGGACAGAAGCGGATCCATGGCAGGGTTGGAGGACGATACGATAGGAGGCTATAATTCAGTACTGGCCAAGCAGAAAAATGAACCTGGAGAGGCTTTGGTCACCACCGTATTGTTTGATGACAAGGTTGAACTTCTCCACGACAGAGTGAATATTAAAGAAATCTCTGCAATATCAGACCAGGATTATTTTGTCCGGGGGTCAACGGCTTTACTTGATGCTGTTGGAAAAACTATTAAAAAAATTGTAAGAACGGAAAGGCAGACAAGCGATGATTTAAGAGCGGATAAAGTGATGTTCGTAATAATTACTGATGGAATGGAAAATGCCAGCAGGGAGTATAATTTCGAAAAGATAAAAGCTATGATTCTGCACGAGAAGGAAAAATACGGGTGGGAATTTGTTTTTCTTGGTGCAAATATCGATGCGGTCTCTGCAGCATCTGATATCGGAATTTTCAGTGACAGGGCGGCAAACTATAATCCGGATAAGAAGGGGACAAGGCTCAATTATGATGCGATTAATTTTGTGGTCAGTGAAATAAGAATGAACAATTGCGTTGGTGAAGAATGGAAAGCCAATATAGATGAAGATTTTAAAACAAGAGG
>Ga0209386_1000808_pt1 | contig 14131 bp, 9 predicted proteins | sample NGEPertwo_FD_184510 | JGI IMG/M metagenome (GOLD analysis project Ga0209386, IMG submission 184510) | Arctic peat soil microbial communities from the Barrow Environmental Observatory site, Barrow, Alaska, USA - NGEE Permafrost154B-two... | ecosystem: Environmental > Terrestrial > Soil > Wetlands... | reverse complement strand
CTATAAGGTGCTGTTTAAGTGGATCAGCCCCGCTACCCAAGGAAGTGGCCATCCGCTTTGGTGAACTGACAGGCGGAAGGTTGGTGGAGGCTTACGGCTTATCAGAATCATCACCAGCTACCCACTTAAATCCCATATTCCATGCCCGAGTAGGATCTATCGGAATCCCTGGCCCCAATACGGATGCTAAAATTATGGACTTGGAGACGGGTCAAAGGGAACTGCCACCAGGAGAGATCGGCGAATTGGTGCTCAAAGGGGATCAGGTCATGCTTTCATATTGGCAAAAACCCGAAGAGACCGAGGCTGTATTGAAGGAAGGATGGCTTTACACGGGGGATATTGCCCATATGGATGAAGACGGGTTTTTCTATATTGTTGACAGGAAGAAGGATATGATCATCAGTGGCGGATACAATGTCTATCCGCGTGATGTTGAAGAAGTGCTCTATACACATCCGGCAGTGAGAGAAGCAGTGTGTGCGGGAATACAGGACGCCTATTGGGGAGAAATGGTGAAAGCATATGTTGTGCTTAAAGATGAAATGACTGTGACAGAAAATGAGATCTTAGCTTTTTGTCAGGGTAAGCTTGCAGCTTTTAAAATCCCGAAGAAACTTGAGTTCCGTGAAGGATTGCCTAAAACGGCCGTCGGTAAGGTTCTGCGGCGTTTTCTGGTGGAAGAGGAGCGAGAGAAATCGAAGAGACAAGAAAAAACCCGCGGTGTTTTGGTTGGTTCTCAAGAAGAAGTAGCTGTAAGCTAATGGATTAGAGATTTGTGTTTTAAGGGGGCCCGGACATGGGCTCTCTTTTTATTCACTATTGTCTTAACTCCTCTGCCACATTATTTAATTTACGAGGGCCTTGAAAAGAGCAATGATTAACTTGTTAGGATCAGGTAATTTAGCACTGATGATAAGCAGGAAATTTAGAATAAACCCTATACTAAACAGCCCAATTACGACGAAAAATTCTTTACACTCCTTCTTCGACTTAAGGCACATTCAAGAAAATAAACAGTCAGTATGCCGGTCTATTTCGCGCCATACCGCGTCGGCATGTTCACCTAAACCCAGAAGTCAGAGGTCAGAAACCGGATGGTATCAGATTGGGGTATTCCTTTCTGATCTCTGATCTCTGGCCCCTGTCAACTGACCTCTGGAGACGCGTCTCCTTGTCTGACGAAAAATATCCTTGGCATCTTTGACTTGCTATTTTCTTTCATATGCCTAAGCGGTTTAATTAAGTTTTCATTCACGGATTCTTCATTGATCAAACCGACGATCATAACGGCAAAAGCAATAATTTGTAGTTCTAGCCCAATTTTGAATTCTCGAATAATGAGGTGATCGGCATTATTAAAGATACCCTTAATAGCCATTAAATTCTAGTTTAAATCTTTAGAAAGTGCAGGTAAAGAATTCTCGAATAATGAGGTGATCGGCATTATTAAAGATACCCTTAATAGCCATTAAATTCTAGTTTAAATCTTTAGAAAGTGCAGGTAAAGTATTGGAGGATGGAGGATGGAGGATGGAGGAGTAGTGTTAGTGGGGCGACTAGCTTTTTCTTGTTTCGTTTTAGTAATGAGTCGATTGAACATGATCCACCTCCTGTTTCTTTCTTTCTACAGATAGTTGTGTAAATTCATATATTTATTACGGTTTTGCTATGGAACATAGCTGAAGTGCACTGTAAGTAAAGAGGAGGCATCTATCTCATGTCACTCAGATAGATGCCTATCTCTTATTCACTAATGATCAACTTACTTTTTAGAGCGTAGGGCTTCCTCACTCGAAAGGCCATGGCCATCTCGAGAATCCATGCTCGGTTGATCATTGTGGGGGGTTGGTTGGGTGTTAGGATTGGGATTTTTTTCAGAAGGTAATTTCTTCTTCAAGGTTATGTCACTTCCTTTCTAATAACCAAGGTAGATGATGATTATGAGCGTTATGTTATTCTGCCCTTTTCACGAAATGAATACTATCTAATTTTTCTAAAAATAAGGAAGAAAGAGCAAGTGGATAAAAAAACACGAGGGAGAGAAGGAAAGGCGTTATAAAAGACCAAAAAAGGGTTTGACACACAACATCTAGTGTGATTAAATATGAAACATACTAGATGTTGGGGGTGAGGCTGTGCATTGCCCATTCTGTGGAAACGAGGATACAAAAGTTCAGGACTCACGTCAGGTTGAAGAAGGGACCGCAGTCCGGAGGCGCAGGGAATGTGAACGATGTTTGCGCCGGTTTACCACCTTTGAAAAATTCGAGGACTCTCCGCTCGTCGTTGTGAAAAAAGAAGGACGGCGTGAGGAATATTCCCGTCCCAAAATGATGGCAGGTATGTTAAGGGCTTGCGAAAAAAGGCCAATTTCTACTGAACAAATCGAGGATGCAGCTTACGCTATAGAAAAAATTCTGCGTAACAGCCATGAGCGTGAGGTAACGAGTGCTCAAGTGGGAGAAGCAGTGCTGGAACAGCTGTTTGGATTGGACGAAGTAGCTTACATACGTTTTGCTTCTGTTTATCGTCAGTTTAGAGACATACAACGTTTTATGGAAGAGTTACATGAGCTTATCGAAAAGCGGGGAACTATAAAGAAGAGCAACTAGTCTAAATAGTTATGAAGGAAAGTTGGGGATTCGCGTTGAGTTTCGAAGGACAAGCACCAAAAACATGGTCAAAGGCAAATCTTACGCCAAATGCACGTGTAGTGTTGGCAAAAAGGTATTTAAAACAAGCGAACGGACAAGTAATTGAAACTGCGGAAGACATGCTTTATCGAGTAGCCTGTGTGATTGCAGAAATTGAAGAGGATAAATACGGCAAAGGCAAAAAAGAAACTGGGGTCCTGGCTAAAGAATTCTATAACATGATGGCAAACCTTGAATTTATGCCAAATTCGCCGACGCTTATGAATGCCGGTAGGGATCTCGGACAATTGAGTGCTTGCTTTGTCTTACCGATTGAAGACAGCATGGAACAGATTTTTGATGCAATAAAAAATGCTGCGATAATTCATAAATCTGGTGGAGGAACTGGGTTTAGCTTTTCTCGCTTGCGTCCTAAAAATAGCATGGTTCGTTCCACTGGTGGAGTGGCCTCTGGCCCAATTTCCTTTATGAAGGTTTTTAATTCTGCCACGGAAGCAGTTAAGCAAGGCGGAACTCGGCGGGGAGCTAACATGGGGATTCTTCGTGTAGATCATCCGGATATTATTGATTTCATTCAATGTAAAGAAGATAATAAAGAAATTACAAACTTTAATATATCCGTTGGGATCACGGAAGACTTCATGCTCGCTGTCCGTGAAGGACGTCCCTATGATCTTATTGACCCTCATACGGGCCTTCCCGCAGGACAATTATCCGCTCCGGAGATTTTCAATAAGATCGTTGAACATGCGTGGCAGAATGGCGAACCTGGAATAGTGTTTCTCGATCGATTGAATGAAGCGAATCCTACACCTCTGCAAGGTGAGATTGAAGCCACAAATCCTTGTGTAACTGGAGATACTTGGATACTAACAGACCATGGACCTGCACAAGTTAAAACGGTTTTAGGTCAAGAGTTAAACCTAGTTTTAAATGGAGAGTATCATCGAACGAGTCCAGAAGGGTTCTTTTCGACCGGGATTAAGTCAGTGATAAACATCCAAACAGACCGGGGTTATGAGCTTAAAGTGACAAAAGATCACCTTGTCCGAGTTGCGGAACAGGTGAATAGAGAGCAGATTATTGAGACGTGGAAACCTGCTGGTGAGCTGATCCAGGGGGACCAACTTATTCTTTCTAATAATAGGGGGCTAAATTGGTCCGGTAAGGGGAGTTTTGAAGAGGGATTTCTTTTAGGGCTACTTTTAGGAGATGGGACGTTAAAAGAAGATGGAGGGATCATCTCCGTTTGGGGAGACAATGAGGAAGCGCAGTCCATGATTACAGCAGCAGAGAAGGCTGCTTCTGTCTTGAAACACCGTAGTGATTTTAAAGGCTTCCAGAAGGTTATCAGCGAGAGAAACGAACATCGGATGAAGTTAGCGGCCTTACGCGATTTAGCGGGCGAGTATGGGATTTACCCAACGGAGAAAAGGCTCACGGAGGAACTGGAAAAAACAAGCGCTGACTTCCATAGAGGACTCATAAGAGGTCTATTTGATACCGATGGAACCGTAGTAGGGTCTCAGGAGAAGGGCGTTTCCGTTAGATTATGGCAAAATGATCACGTAGGGCTTCATATAGTTCAGCGGATGTTGCATCGGTTAGGAATGGCTTCTACCATTTATATGAATCGTAAACCTTCAGGGTGTAAATCTATGCCTGATGGCAAGGGCGGTCACTCGGACTATGAAGTTAAGCCAGGACACGAGCTTTGCATATCCCAAGATAATTTAGCTATCTATGCAGAAGTTATTGGTTTTAGCAACCAGAAAAAGACGCAAACCCTTAAAGACCGGTTAGAAGGGTATCAACGTTCTTTAAATCGTGAACGTTTTCTGGCTAGTGTGACAGAATGTCTTCCATCGGGAGAATTTGAGGTGTATGATGTTCAAGTTCCGGAGGTAAATGCCTTTGATGCTAATGGGATCTATGTGCATAACTGCGGTGAGCAACCGCTTTTGCCAAATGAGGCGTGCAACCTGGGTTCCATCAATCTTAAGTTGATGGTGATCGAGAAGAACGGGAAAATGGTTATTAACTGGGAGCGTTTGAGTCAGGTGATCCGCTTGGCTGTTCGTTTCCTGGACAACGTGATTGATGTGAATCAGTATCCACTGCCAATCATTGATGAGGTTGTTAAAGGGAACCGAAAAATTGGTCTTGGCGTGATGGGCTTTGCCGATATGCTCATTTTGCTTCAAACTTCGTATGCCACGGAAGAAGCGGTTGAATATGCCGAAAAAGTTATGAAATTTATTCAGACGGAAGCCCGTATTGAATCCCAACGCCTGGCTGAAGAACGAGGAACCTTCCCGAATTATGAAGGCTCCATCTATGACGGAGTTATGAAACTGCGCAATGCCACCTTGACGACGATTGCTCCAACTGGAACTATATCCATGATTTGCGCAGCCTCCAGCGGAGTAGAACCTCTTTTTGCGGTTGCCTATACCAAAACAGTGATGGATGGGACAGCCTTAGTCGAGGTCAATCCACTCTTTGAATCGTTTGCCAAAGAATATGGTTTCTATTCCCCAGAATTAATGCAGAAGATTGCAGAAATGGGAACCGTCCTTGGCTTGCAGGAAGTCCCGAACTGGGTTCAGGAAGTCTTTACCACAGCACAAGAGATCGCGCCTGAATGGCACATCCGGATTCAGGCGGCTTTTCAGAAATATACTGATAACGCGGTATCAAAAACTATTAATTTTGCTAACTCTGCGACACTTGAAGATATTGCAGAGGCCTATCGCTTAGCTGATGAACTGAACTGCAAAGGATTAACTGTCTACCGGGATGGAAGTCGAGAAGAACAGGTACTTTCCATAGGAACCATAGTAGAACCCGTGCAGGCCGAAAAGAAAGCTGAAGAGCAACTAGCATCCGGTCACGTTATACCTCCCAAAACACCGTTCATTCCTGAAGTTAATACAGTCGTTCCGCGTGCGAGACCGACTACCACTATAGGGGTTACAGAAAAAATAAAAATTGGGTGCGGAAACCTTTACGTCAGTGTCAATGCGGATGAAAAAGGAATTTGTGAAGTTTTCACGAATACCGGGCGAGCAGGAGGATGTTCTTCACAATCTGAGGCTACAGCCCGTTTGATCTCCATTGCGCTGCGGTCCGGCTTGTCTGTTGATACAATCACTGAACAAATCAAGGGTATTCGTTGTCCAGCTTGTATGCGGCGTGAAGGGGTCAACGTCACATCCTGCCCGGACGCCATTGCCAGCGTGATTAAGAAATATTTTGAAATTGGTTTTAATTTTGATGGTATGCCAATAGGAACGAAGGAAACAGCTCCAGCTGCTGTAAAAGCTAGAATTTTTGGACGAGAGAAACCATCTAGAGAAAAGGTAACTGGAAAAATAGTCAGAACAGGCGTTGCTACAGAAAATGCTTGCCCAGAGTGTGGTATGCCTATCAACCATGAAAGTGGTTGTGTTGTTTGTACGCACTGTGGCTACTCCAAGTGCGGTTAAGCTACAAAGAAAAAAGCAAGCTTCGGTTTAGCAGTGGGAAAACTCAGCAACAATAAGAAACAAGGCCTTAAGCATAACTGCTTTAGGCCTTGTTTCTTAATCTCAATACATTAGGCTTCTCAAGGATTGGATCGCCACTTCTCCCATTAATTTATACCCCTCGATACTCGGATGGACTTCATCAACAAAAAGTTGATAACGCTGACCTGCGGAAATGCGGTTTGAGAATGCGGAGTAAAAATCAATAAGTAAAATACCTTTTTCATTCGTATAGCTTTTTATCCATCTCCTATATTTCGTCAGTAATTGTTCTTCTTCAGGTAATAAAGACGGTGTAGGTAACCCCAGAATAGGGGAAATATCGTGTTCCTTACACAATCCCACCATGGTAATAAAATTGGAGCAAACACTTTCTAGATTAATTTTTTCGTAAGCGTCATTTGCGCCTCCAAGAATGATGGCATGGCTGGGAGCGTGGTCAAGTACATCTCGTTGGAACCGTTCACTCATACCACTCGTGAAATCCCCACATACTCCTTGGTTTATTACTTGGCATTTTAATCCTTGGGCTAAATATTCCACCCAAGACTCCTGCGTTGTGAAAGGATACCCCTGTGTAGTCGAATCTCCCATTGTAACTATTTTCATGTGTGTACCACCTTGCCTTGTATGTTTCAGCCTAGAGACGCGTTTAGTAAATTCTATATAATTATAACTTACCCTCCATTACTTGGGAAAGGAAATTAACAGCAAGGCATAGTAATATGTAAGAAGGCTACTTCGATTCACTTGAATTCTTTGTTTTTCACTTTATATTAACAACTATTATTGGAAACTTTCGATAAAAATATTTCCAATAATATCCGGAACACCTTTGAGGACAGGCTTCCACAAAAAAATCATTAATTTTTGAAGTAACCCTATTTATTTACGATTTCGACAGAGTCAGTAGGGTATAATTACCATACCGGCAGCAATCGATTTGAAAGGATAAACTGTGAGCCGGAATACTTACTGATAAGGCGGGATGATGGCGAATGGGTAAGGGTATAAACATTATTGTAGCAGATGACAACCGTGATTTATGTCAAATGCTACAGAATTATCTTCAAAGTCAAGAAGATCTAAGCATAGTGGGCGTTGCATATAACGGTTTAGAAGCCATGGAGCTCATTCAGACTCAGGAACCGGATTTGATTATCCTTGACTTAGTGATGCCGAATTTGGATGGATTAGGCGTACTGGAACGTATTAATGCACGAACATCCATGAAGAGACCAAAGATTATTATGCTAACGGCTTTTGGACAAGAATCACTCACGCATCAAGCGATGACACTAGGAGTTGACTACTTTATTCTAAAACCATTCGACCTGGATATTCTCAGCAAACGCATTCGTTCTTTAACGCAGGATACACCGTCCGCTCAGCCTCAGTTTTCTTATTCAGCCTCTCCAATACCAACTGTAAAAAGTGAGCACAATCTAGTGTCAGAAGTGACCACGGTGATGCACCAGATTGGGATTCCTGCTCATGTTAAAGGGTACCAATACATTCGAGAAGCAATTTTAATGGTAGTGGAGGATGTCTCATTGTTGGGAGCGGTAACCAAAGAACTTTATCCTGACATTGCGAAGAAGTTTGATACTGCACCGAGTAGGGTGGAACGTGGAATCCGTCATGCTATAGAGTTAGCTTGGGAGCGAGGCAATACAGATACGCTAAAAAGGATTTTTGGATATTCTATGAATATTGATCGCCAAAAGCCTACGAACTCGGAATTCATAGCACTTCTTGCTGATAAATTTAGAGTGATGGGAATGGTAAGCTAAAACTCTTAGGTTAAGTAATCTGAGGATAGAGCGTGAATAATCATAGATCAGTTTAGTGGATGGAGGGTTTAAATGAAGAAGAGATTAGTAAATACTGCGGTTATCTCAACGCTAGCTACTTCTCTTTTTGTACTACTGCAAAGGAAACAAAAGCGGCCAATGGACCCAGTTATTTCTCCTGCAAAGTATGCCAGTCAAAGACTATCAAAAATGAGTGGACAATAAATTAAGAATCCGGAGCAAATTTTTGCAAGCTTAAGACTTCACCCACTTACTATCTTATTTTGAGTTAAATTTGACATGTATCATTTTTCCGGATATACTTATATTAAAGCTCGTTAAAACTAGTGGATGAAGCAAACCTTCTTTATTGCCTAAGGCTTCAGGAAGTTGTGAACTTGCCATGTTGCGCGGGTAATATATTAAATGGAGGTTTTTTTATAATGTTTAATGACAAAATTTTGAATTGCAGAGACTGTGGACGGGATTTCGAATTTTCAGCATCTGAACAAGAGTTTTATGCTGAAAAAGGATTCACTAACGAACCTGGACGTTGCCCTGAGTGTCGTGCAGCTAAAAAGGCACAAAACAGAAACGATGGCGGTGGAGGATATCAGCGTCAAGAACGCGAAATGTTCCCAGCTGTTTGCGCTACTTGTGGAAAAGAAACTACTGTTCCTTTTCAACCATCTGGCGACAAACCAGTATATTGCCGCGAGTGCTTTCAACCCCGCACACGTAGTAACTGGTAAATTGTTAAGCATAGAAACCTTCCTAGCCTTTTGGCTTGGGAAGGTTTCTTCTATAATATACATCTTAAGCACATTCAAAAAAATAACTAGTCAGTATGCCAGTCTATTTCGTGTCATACTGCGTCGGCAGGTTCACCTAAACCCAGAAGTCAGAGGTCAGAAACCGGATGGTATCAGATTGGGGTATTCCTTTCTGATCTCTAGCCCCTGTCAACTGACCTCTGGAGACGTACCTCCTTGTCTGACGCAAAATATCCATGGCATCTTTGACTTGTTATTTTCTTTCATATGCCTTAAAGCACAGCTTTTGAACTAGTAATGAGATCATTTAAGGATTCCAAGTTTTTTGGAGTCCTTTTTTGAATTGTGGTATTAAAATTAGTAATCATGGAAAACAAACATAATATTTTAGTATATATGTGTTCGTAGAGAGTGGATATTAGTATTGAAATTAATTTACGGGCACTGTTTTGTGTCTACTTTACATTATAGGATGAAAAGTGATTATGAAAGATTTAATGGATAAGTGTCCTCTGTTCGTGATCTGCGATAGGGGATTTTTCCTTTTGAATTAATTTCTTATTACCAGAACTGGAGATTGTGTTAATATATGAGTAGGCCATATGAATTTTTGCTATTTACACAAAAGGAGGCCCTATGAAACTATTGCATATTGCTGATTTACATATTGGGAAACGAATAAACGAGTTTAGCATGTTAGAGGATCAAAAGTATATATTGAAAGAAATTTTAAGAATAGTAGATGAAGTCAAGCCTTTAGGTGTTCTTATGGCAGGAGATATTTATGATAAAAGCGTTCCTACGGGAGAGGCCGTGGAAGTGCTCGATGAGTTTTTGACGAAACTTGTATCTCGCAAGGTGCAGTTGTTCATCGTTAGCGGCAACCATGATTCGGCTGAACGTTTGAATTTTGGTAGTCGTATTATGGAAAAGAATGGTGTGCATATTGCAGGGACTTTTGACGGTAAACTAAAGAAAATTGTGATTGAAGATGAGTTTGGTTTAGTGAATATTTATCTTTTGCCTTTTGTTAAGCCTGCGATGGTCAGTCAGTATTATTCGGATAAGGACATCCAATCCTATGAGGAGGCCGTCAAAGTAGTCATTGATGGTTCCCAGATTGACGAGAAGGAACGAAACATCTTGGTAGCTCATCAGTTTATCACGAGTGGTAGTAGACAACCTGAGCGTTCGGATTCAGAGACCATGGCGATAGGTGGTTTGGACAACATTGATGCCTCTGTGTTCCAAACGTTCGATTATGTAGCACTTGGCCATTTGCATGGCCCTCAGTCCATTGGGGGTGAAATGATTCGCTATGCCGGTTCACCTCTCAAGTACTCTTTTTCAGAGGCCCGACAACATAAATCGGTGACGATACTAGAATTAGTTCAAAAAGGTATACCAGTTATTCAAACGGTCACCCTAACAGCATTGCGTGATATGCGGGAGATTAAGGGGCCTCTGGAAGAATTGGTACGTGTTGGAGCCACCTTGCCTGAAATTTCACATGATTATATCCGTGCTATCTTAACAGATGAGGATGAAGTTTATGACGCTATTGGACAATTGCGCCAAGTGTATCCAAACATGATGAGAATTGACTTTGAAAACGTTCGTAGCAGGCAGAATAGTAATTCTAAAACTGCAGCGTCTGGAGATGTTGCACGTAAAAGCCCCCTTGAATTGTTCGAGGAATTTTATTCTAAGCAAAACAACCTAGATATGACACAGGAACAGTGTCATATTATACAAGAGGTTTTAGTGCAGATTGGAGGTGTTGGGAAGTGAAACCGTTAAAAGTGGTAATGTGCGCCTTTGGTCCCTACGCCGGAAAAGTCGAACTTCCTCTTCATCAGCTAGGGAACAATGGGTTGTTCTTGATTACCGGAGACACAGGAGCTGGTAAGACAACAATATTTGATGCTATAGCTTTTGCTCTTTTCGATGGAGCAAGTGGCTCTGTGCGCACAGTCGATACACTCAGAAGTGACTTCGCTAGCTCAGATACCAAAACCTATGTTGAATTGGTATTCTCACATAAGGGACAAGACTACCAATTGACCCGTAATCCTAAATACGAGCGCCCCAAGAAAAGTGGAACAGGTTTCACAAACCAAACTGCAGATGCAACGCTTGTCCTACCCGGTGGTGATGTAGTCACAGGGAACAATAAGGTTACTGATAAAATAGTAGAGTTACTAGGGCTTGATTATAAGCAATTTAAGCAAATTGCTATGATTGCCCAAGGGGAGTTTCTAAAGTTGTTACTTGCTGAAAGCAATGAACGCGCCTCGATTTTTCGTAAAGTATTTAATACTGATATTTATATGACAATTCAGGATGCATTAAAAAGACGAGAGAGAGACTTGAAAATGCTCTGTGATGAAAGCATACGCAGCATTTTACAATACGTGGAGGGTATTCTATGTGATGAAGATCAGGAAAACTATCTGCAAATTTCCGAGTTAATGTCTAAATGTAGTATTCATGGAACGGAACGAATTACTGTGTTATTGAACGCGATGATTGTAGACGATAAAATAAGTCACGATCAGGCTAAGAAACAATCTGAGGGATTAGGAAATTCAATTATGGACAAGACTTCCGAACTTAAAGAAGCGGAGTATATCAATAAATCCTTTGTGGGGCTGGAGACTGCCCAAAAATTGTTTGAAAAACTATTACAACAAGCAGATGATATGAAAAGAAATGAAGCGACCGCTTTGGCGGCTGAAAAAGCACTGCATGGCGTTAAGCCGCTTGAAGATAGTTTTTTACGAGAAAATAAAGCGTACGACCAATTAATAAGCAGTATGCAAAAGCTTAGAATTTCTATTGCCCTTGAAACGCCTAGGGTGGAAGAACTTCATAATGCCTTGATCACTGAACAGCAACAAGAGCCCATACGGGAGAAGTTGGCAAGTGATATTTTAAGACTCACCCATGACTTGCCGCAATATGACAAAGTAGAAAAACTCAAGCTGGATAAGGAAAAGCAGACGAAAGCATTGCAAATTCTCGAAAATTTACTCGCCACGTTGAAAACACAAAAAGAAACTCTCTCAAATAGTAAGGAACAGTTAACCATGGAGCGCGATGGGCTGAGTGACGTGGAAACAGGTCTCCTAGAATGTGAAAATAGGCTCTTGAATTTAGGTGCTCTTGAGACTCGTATAAATGGTATAGCAGGTCACATCACATCTGTTAAAAAGTTGCACTTGGAGTATGGCAAGCTTCAAAGTACTTACCTTTCTGCGAACAAAATATATAACGAAGCAAATGACGAATACATTAGTAAAGAAATTGCTTTTTTTCGAGAGCAGGCCGGCATTTTGGCAGAAAACCTAGAGGCTGGATTGCCTTGCCCGGTTTGCGGTGCCACCGAGCACCCACAGAAAGCTAAGTTTACAGCAGATGCGCCAAGTGAGGCAGATCTTAAACGTTTGAATGCACAGCGGGAGCGCAACCAGCTGACAATGCATCAGGCAAGCGAGAGGGCGAGTAGCAAAAAAATACAGATAGAGACTTCCGAAGCACATTTATTTCAAACTGCGCAGGATGTATTCGAACGTGATATCTCGAATAGCTTGTTGAATCTGGAGTTATTTGTACAAAATGAGCTTGCGAAAATCATAGTGAGTAAGCAGGGTCAAACTGCAGCAAGGCTTACTCTGAAAGGTCAGTGCACGAGAAAAGAAAAGTGTTTGGAGCAACTGTACCAGGCTGAGGCAACTCTTCAGAATATAGAGGATACTTACACCCAGCAAGCAGCGCAGAAGGGCAACCACGAAGTGACACTCAGTGCTAGAAAAAGTGAAATTGATACACTACAAGCTGTATTGGAATATTCGTCGATAGAAAAGGCCAAACAAACCATCGTTTACACAGCAGACAAATTAAACAAATCAAGGAGTGCTCTTCAGAAAATGGAAAGTACTTATCTGGAAAAGAAGTGTGCACTAGACAGCAATAATACGCTTATTTCCGATCAGGAACTACGCATGGAAGGGGTTGCCGCAGCCTTAAATACAGCTTTGGAGGATTATACTTCAAAATATAAGGCATCTGGCTTCCTCGATGAGAATTCATATCACGTGGCATTGTTAGCAGAGCAAACCCTTGCGGAACTCAAGAAAAATATTTCAGATTATCGCGAGGCTTGTCGAAGTACAAACACAGATATTTTGAGGCTCAGCGTCGAAACAAACGATAAACAACCTAAGGATGTCGCAGTGATTTTAGAGCAGCAGAACGCGTTGAAACTAGAGAAAGAAACCTGGGACACAAAGATACAGAGGGTTGGCGCAAGACTTCAGAACAATGAGACAACTGCTAAAGCAATAACTAAGGCGGAAACAGAACGCTATCAGTTGGAAAAAGATTATTTAGTGGTCAGCAACTTATCCAAAACTGCTAACGGAGAACTTGCCGGGAAGCAAAAGCTTGCTTTTGAACAATTTGTGCAAGCCGCATATTTTAACCAGATTATCGTAGAAGCGAACAAACGCTTAACAGCCTTGTCCAATGGACGATTCGAACTCCTGCGCAAGGAAAATGCCTCAGATTATCGTTCGCAGTCGGGTTTAGAGCTTGATGTGTTGGACAATTACACAGGAAAAATTCGCACAGTAAAATCATTGTCCGGTGGTGAGTCGTTCAAAGCTTCACTCTCCCTGGCCTTAGGTCTTTCTGATGTCATTCAAAGCTACGCGGGTGGTGTGGAAATTGACACCATGTTTATTGACGAGGGTTTTGGAGCTTTGGATGCTGAATCTCTTGAACAGGCAATTATTACGCTCAATAGTCTAATATCTGGGAATAGACTCGTTGGTATAATTTCGCACGTAAGTGAACTGAAAGAACGTATCGATAAGAAAGTTATCGTCAAAAAAGGCAATGCCGGGAGTACAATTGACTTAGTGAGGTAATAACCAATTCCATAGTCATGCTGAAAATGGCAAGAAAAAAAGAAAAGATGGTATAGAATAGTGCAGTTTACCAAAAGGGATAAAGCGAGTAAAATTCATAAGGTTAAACAGATTACAAGCTTATATTATAGTTGCAATGACTGTGGATTACCGATCATCAATTGCATTTGTAATGAAGCAACAAAAATAATTACTAGAGCAAAGTTCTGGATTCTATCCAGTGAAAGAGAGTTATATAGGCCTTCTAATACGGCAAGGCTTTTAAAGTTAATAAATCCAGATTCAACCGAACTTTTCCTTTGGGAACGCACAAAGAGTCCTGAGAAACTAATTGAAAAGATTAGTATGGATGAACATAAAGTGTTTGTCGTATTTCCCGCAGAGAATGAGGAGCTGGAAAAAAGAGAAGTACATTTTGAATTGACCGAAAAAGTCCCAGCCTTCATAATT
>Ga0209386_1000807_pt1 | contig 14146 bp, 15 predicted proteins | sample NGEPertwo_FD_184510 | JGI IMG/M metagenome (GOLD analysis project Ga0209386, IMG submission 184510) | Arctic peat soil microbial communities from the Barrow Environmental Observatory site, Barrow, Alaska, USA - NGEE Permafrost154B-two... | ecosystem: Environmental > Terrestrial > Soil > Wetlands... | reverse complement strand
CGGGAGGGGGCGGAACACCAATAGTTAAAGCACCAACAGCAGCAGAATTAAAAGCAGGTAACACATCAGAGGCATACTCCGACATTCAAAAAGCTCTAGATAGTGGGTCCTCTCCTAATACAGTTAAGCAGGGAATCCTCTCTCATAGTTCGGAATATGCAAGCATGGGCATCAATATAAATACGTTAATATCTCACGTAGATGCCATAGCTAAAAGTTGGGGTGAGTACCCTGCTACTTTTGACACACAAGCAACGCCACGCGAGAACCCAGCACTCCAAGAGAGTAAGGCAGCTTCGGCATGGAACTCATTGAATAAAATGTGGGGCAACTAAGGAGGGGAAAAAATGTTTGATTTATCTAACCCAAAAAAAGAAGAAGATAATCAGAGGTTTAGAATCCCTCCTCCTCTTTTTCAAACTTTACCAGGTCCGAGAATTAACTCATTGCCAAAATTAACTCCCCCTACTGCTCCTGCGCCTATGAAGTTTAACATGCGCCCTGCTCACACTATGCCAAAGATACAAGAAAAACCTGATTATAAGTCAGCGTGGATAAGGGGTACACTTGGGTCTCTTGTAGGCAGAGCAGTAACACCATTAGTAGAGAAGTTATCAGGCAGAAAGATTGATCTATCAACATTGCCAGAATCCAATACCTTCGGAGAGAAAGCGGTAGGAATGATAGGGAATCTAGGAGCAGATCTTCCGCTATGGTTAGGGGGAGATGCTTTAATTTCGAAAACTCTCTCCGCGCTTGCTAAATATGCGCCTGTGGCAAAGGGAGTTAATATGCTCCCTAAAGCCATTACACCAGCATTGGGAACAGGCGTTAGAGCAGGCACGACATATGGTGGACCTATCAACTTAGCTGAAACAGCAATGAATAGAGATGGAGCAGAGGGATTCACAAATAGACTCAAAGAGGCTCCATTAATGGCATTGGGTGGATCTGTATTACATGGAGGTGGTCAACTTCTCGGTAAGGGTGTAAAAACAGGGATAGACTTCAAGCGTTTTAATGCTGCAACAAAACTCCCTGATCCAACGCAAAACTATCTCAAGGACATACAAACTCAATATAAGAACCCTGTATCACTTAGAAGCGCAAAACAACAACAACTCAACAAGACCTTTGAGAATACTCCTAACCTCATGCAATCAGCCAGCACTAAGACACTACAGCAGGGCATAGATGGGGCTACGGGCGTTCAAAAGCCTTTGGGTGGTGAATTACTACAGCAAAGGAAATTAGATGCTCAGAACGCGTTTGGTGGACCACTAAAGATATTCAAGGTAAATAAAGACTTAGAGGGTAGCATAGCAGAAATAACAGCTAAAATGGATAAACAAGTCAACGATATGGCCGCAAGTATTAAACAAGCAGATGGACAAACTAAGATATTAACCATAAGACAACAAGTTAAGGATATGGGCGGTATATCTCCTTCGAAGGGTGATCTATTTGAGGAACAACAAGTAATTCCAGCATGGATTAAAAAGGACAATGGCAGACCACTTGACGAGGTAGCAGATGAATTAGGTATGACTTCCAACGAATTACTATTCGCCATAAGTGATTCAGCATATAAGAAGAAAGATTATGTCACAGAAGCCTATAGGATGGCGTACAAAGATCCGGAATATCAAGCATTAAGTAATACATTGGATAATCTAAAAGGTCAATCTAGCGTAAAGAAAACACTTCCGTCGAAGAATACTAGTGATAAGAATAGTGTTAATGATCCAAACCCAATACCAAATGCGGAAACAGGTAAGCCGTTTAAGGCTATCTTACATCGTGGAGAAGCAAAGGGCAGAAGAGATCCGGCAAGGGGTACATTTTATACCCAAGATAAAGAATACGCGGATATTTACGCCAACTCAGGCGGCATCGGTGGCAAGGCTAGTAATGTCGTGACAAGCAATGTGGTATCTAATAATCCACTCGTTTCTTTGTCTAAGAGAACATTGCTAGAAGAGTGGGCGGCACAAGGTGATGCAACGGCAACTACTTTATTAAAGGCAAAAGATATTGACTTTGGAAACGCTGTTGTTGAACGATATATTGCTAAAAAGGCTAGATCATTAGGGCATGATTCTATAGTTCTTAAAAATATGATGGAAGTCGTACAACTTGATATACCGTTAAATAATAAACTGCTATTGCCACAAACATCGAAAACAAAGTCTATTACGCTCAAACCAAGAGAAATAAAACCTATAACCATAGAACCACCACTACAGCCAAGAACCCTGCCCGAAAAGCCAAAACCTCTACAATGGACAAACAAAGATAACTTAGGCCAAGCAGGACCATTGCCTATTCGCTCAATTAATGAGGGTGATCTAGGAAAGTTACCTGGTAGAGTGCAAACTCCATTAAGGCCAGCAGTAACAGCGAATAACTTAGGGCATAGTCAAATAGTGCCAAGTATGCCCATGAGGTTACAACGATTCAATGATGCTATTCCCGATCTTCCTAATACAGCTAGTCATATCGTATCAAAGACAGAGCGACAGCCAACAAACCTTGAAACGCTAAAAACTAACGCATATATAAAGACAACCGATAATCTTCATAGATTAAATCAATTAGATCAGTATGTGGAGAAATCTACAGGCACAAAACTATCCCCGAAAGATAAAACGTACATGTTGGGTTTAAATAGCAGAGGGACAGGAATGACCAGCAGCACAATATTAGAAGAAGCACTCGTTAATCCTCAAGGCGTAAAGATTGGTGATTCACTCAAAACAATCACAAAACAACTAAAAAGTGCTAAAGATATGCAGTCATTTGATGATTATCTAGTCAATAAACACGCTATAACTCGCATGAGGGCAGGAGAGAAAGTATATCCAGATGAAATGGCAATGACTCCCGAAATGTCAGAAGCAAAAGTGAAGGAAATTGAAGCGTTACACCCTGAATTTAAGGAACTTTCTACAAAACTCTATGAGTTTCAGAACAAATTAACAAAGTCATGGTTAGTAGATACAGGCATAGTTTCCCCCGAAGCATACGGAAAATGGGTTATTGACAACCCTCATTATGTACCTAATAATCGTTTCTTTAGCGAATTAGAAAAGCCTGGGTTTGGTGTGCCTACTAAAAGAGGTTTCGCCGGACAATCAAATCCAGTTAAAGCACGAACAACCTCACAGAGAAAAGTCATAAGTCCACTAGAGACAATCATGGAACACACAGAGCAGTACGTTAAAGTGGCAAGACGAAATGAAGTCATGCAATCACTTATCAGAAACTTAGAAAAGAATCCAGAAGAGTTTAAGGGATGGGCCGAAATTATACCCTCGGATAGTCAACTCAAAGAGGGTTTAATGGGCGAAATAAATAAGATACTAGAAGCCGATGGGATGGACGGAGTAGTTGAAGCATTTAATAAACAGTTTGATGATATATTCAGTGCAAAGAAACAAAGCCTTGATATGGGTAATATAGTAACTGGTCTAGTTGGTGGAGAAAAAGTTCACGTGAGAGTTAATGATCCCTTATTACTTGATGCTCTCACAAACTTAAAGCCACAAGCTCAGAAGAATGTTATCGCAGCTCTCGGAAGTGTGACAAGGGTAATGAAGAACCTCACGACAGGTATTAACCCTGTATTCGGTCTAGCTCGTAACATATGGCGCGATATTCCGACAGCCTTTATTAACTCCAAAAGCACGAATAACCCTCTAGTGTTCGGCAAGGACTTACTTGGTTCAATCATCGACATTATGGGCAATAAGGAAGTTTACAAATCATACAAGGCTATGGGTGGAGGCTATGCTTCTAGTTCTGTATCAGCAAGCAGAAACACTTTAGCCGAAAGCAAAGCGAGATTACTTCCTAGCACATTAAATGTAAAACGACCACTACAAACAACAAAAGAACTCGTAACCCATCCCCTCAAGTCAACTAAGAAGATTCTTTCAACAGGGATGGGTACTCTAGAGCGATTTAATAATGTCGTTGAATCGGCTCCTAGGCTTGGAGAATTTAAGAGAGTATCAAAGGCTGGGGATTACGATGCCAAGATAAAAGGATTATATGAGGCGAACGATGTAACAACAAACTTTAGCAGGTCGGGTAACATCATAAAAGATGCTGATGCGGTATTTCCCTACCTTAATGCGGCATGGCAGGGGATAGATAAGCTAGTGAGAACATTCAAAAATAACCCTGTACAAGCTCCCATTAAAGCAATGGCAGCAGTTACGTTCCCGACTATTGTTTTGTACCAATTAAACCATAATAATCCTGCTTATCAACAACTTAGTGATTACAACAAAGACAATTACTTCTTATTTCCTAAATCCGATGGCACATTCATCAAGATCCCTAAACCTAGAGAAGTAGGCGTAATGTTCGGAAGTTCTGTAGAACGCGCATTAAGACAATTCGAGGACCATGATTCAGATGCTTTTAATCGGTTCATGGAAACAGTAAAGACTAACTTTACCCCTCCACTAACGAGATCAATTCTCGCTCCATTGAGTGATGTGAGAGCAAACGAAAACTTCATTGGTGCGCCTATAGTGACCGGGGCAGTATCAAGATTATCCCCTCCGTTGCAGTTTGATGAAAGAACAAGTGAACCAGCTAAATTCCTAGGTAAAAAGTTAAACCAATCGCCACAGCAGATTGACTATTTAGCGCGTAGTTATTTAGGTGGCGTAGCTCAATTAGGTATTCCAGCAACTACAAAGAATGGTAGCGTAGGCAAAACATTAAATAAACAGGTAACAGCAGATCCAGTCTTCAGTAACGATATTCAGAGAGATTTCTACAAAACATTGGACAAAATTAGCACTAGCTCAGCAGATGCCAAGGCAACAGGAGATAGTTCATTAGAAAAAGGGCAATATTACAAATCTATGTTTAACAAAACCAATACCTATATGGGCAAATTGCGCAAGGAAGTTGATAAGATCCAAGCAGGAACCCTCACTAATGAGGAAAAAGATGCAAAGATAAGAGTATTACAAATCCGCATGTTAGAGATGGCCAAAGAAGCTAATAGTAAGTTTAAATTAAAATAGAGAGGGTTTAATCCCTCTCTTCAAACTTCTTAGGTTTACCATCACCTGGTACAATGGCGAAGAATAAAAATAACGCGGTTATGGCTATTGTACACGACAACTCGAATATATCACCCCCGAATATACCTCCAAATACCATGGCTAATATGAATATGCTCGTTCCTGTTGTTTCACTTGCGTGTTTTCTATTCATTACATCCCTCCTACAGAATATTCTTATTTCTCTATTCCAACATCCTTCTTTTTAGTTTTACTAACCGCAATAAGTAGCCACAAGGTTGATCCTGCCGCCATTATCCCCCATGTAGCAGTTAAACTTTGGCTTTTAAACCACATGATATCTGACGGTGGTTTAACTAACCTTTCGCCATAGTAGCCATTTGAGGGGTAATATCGCTGGTAGACTGCACCATTCCAGTTATCTTGCCTATACTTTAATGTTGCGCTAGATATAGTTTGTGATGATACGATACTCCATCGAAATACCATAGCCACAATGAGTAGAACTAAAATTATCCCCGGTACTTTCCAATTTCTTATTAACCCATAACTTATAAACTTAATCTTTATTCTCTTCCAAGGTAAGATGATCAGAAACCAAATAAAGGTCGCTACTAAAACCACAAGCCACAAAATAACCAAACCATCAAAAAGGTTAGGATTCACACTTTTATAAATAATATCCCACGCCAAACTCCAACCAAAATACAACAAAGGTAAAATTACCGCAGGTACTTTCCAATTTTTCACTCTCTCACCCTTCCCGATTTTTTACCATCATTATACATCTTTTGACTGTCCTTGTGGCGGTTATTTTTATGCGTTCCAGCGAAAGGCACGAAAAGCCAGAAAGCAGGTGTCTTTTCCTATGACTCTTAGGAGGGATGCAGTATTAGAAAGAACATAATCGTCACAGCAATAACCCTAGCCATAGTCACATCCCTATTCATGTTCGTACAAGGCAACAAAGCTACAACAAATGTAATAGTGAACATGAACTCATCTCAATCATCTACCTACTTGGAAAGAGACTCCCTTATTAACATCAATAAAGCATCACTACAGGCTCTAGAATCACTGCCTGGCATTGGAAAAGTCTTAGCAGGTAGAATCATCAAGGAACGTCCATTCAAAGACGTACATGCCCTTTCTGGAGTAAAGGGAATAGGCCCAAAGACAATTTATGGATTGATAGGGAAGGTGGATACACAATGACTCCTGATGTCATAGCGCAGTTCATGGTTCAGTTCGGCTTAGTGCCTACCTTAGTTATTTACCTCGTCTATTCTGATAGAAAAGAACGCAAAGTAGAAAGAGACAAATCCCAAGAGAGAGAAATCCTCCATGCTAAATATAGCGAGCTTGAAAGAGAAAAGGCTCAGAGCAGAGAAAGTAAACTCATGGATCATATCGTAAAATCTGATGAAAATATGAGCAAATTTTCTGAAAGCCTATCAGAATTAAGCAAGACGCTCAATGCAATAGATAGAAGTATGGGCTACTTGCAAAGAGATGTTGAAGACCTAAAGATTAAAAAATAAGGAGGCACTAGCAATGCCATACCCAATATCAGAGCAACTACTCAGAAGAAATCGCTCATATCAACCACTATCCCCCATCGGCTATGTTATCCACTCTACAGCTAATAAAAATGACTCTGCACAAAAAGAGCGTGACTACTTCAATACTAACAACCTCAATGCCTCAGTTCACTACTTTGTAGGAGCGACTACAATCATTCGCTGTGTTCCTGAAAATGAAGTAGCCTGGGGTTGTGGCTCAACCGGCAACCATAAATTCCTACAGCTTGAGATGTGTGAGGGCGAAGACTTTACACAAGTATGGCTGAGAACGGTTAGCTTGGTCGCTGAAGCATGTGTACTGCGTAGGTGGGCAACTGGACCAAATGTATACTCTCACCGTGGCATATCGGCAATGTACAAAGAGACAGATCATCAAGACCCTATCGCTTATCTACAGAGCAACGGCAAGACGTGGGAGCAACTACTTTCTGCCATTGATACAGAGATAGCCAATATTAAAAAGGGACCTGTCATAGATCCTCCTGTAACTTCTACACCTATATTAGACCCTGATGTTAATCTCGTAGTATGGGTTGCTAAATCAAAAGTTGCAGAAGCCATAAAAAGCATTAACTCACTCGGTTTTTATGCCGAGCAATTTCCATTAAAATTAAGAAGGGATTGATTAATAATGACACAATCAAGATGGAAATCCCCAGTTTTCTTAGGAGCGTTAGTCGCTCAAGTAATCTCACTCGGACAACTCACAGGCGTATGGGCTAAGTTTGGCATTGATACTGGAATGCTCGGTGATGTGGTTGCAGGAGTTTTACAGTTGGGTATTATCGTGGGTCTGTTGAATGATCCTACGAATAAAACAGGATTCTAGACCATTTTTCCCACTTGGGAAATAAGGTTCAACTATTCGGAATCTCCTAATAGTTGAACTCTTTCCAAAATGGAAACTGTTGCCCTGCCTTAATTGGTGGGGCTTTTTTTTAATTTAAAGGTATGGTATAATATAAATGTGTGGTGGCGGAATAGGACGCAGTAGACGCTAAGGGAAGAATAGCACAACTCGCAGACATGCGTAATAGTTGTAAGGTGGGAGTCCTCCCCTGAGACGATGGTTATGTATGGTGCAAATCCATACCTACACAACAAATATTGAAGAGAGGCCGTGTGGAAACACATTGCGCCATTAATACTCACAAGTTCTTATACTCGCAAGGTATAGGGGCTATTTTCTATGTCCTACTTTATGTATAATAAACTAGCTAGAAAAAGAGAAATCTTTTGCGGAGCGGAATCGTAGCTATATGCTATAAGGACTCACGATATTATGCGAGTCCTTGTTTTGGTAAATATATGTAGTAGTCTTACTTGAAATGTATGGCAATATGGTGTACAATCAGCTAGAGGTGATACAGTGAAAAAGATCAATTTATATGTTACAGATGAACAAGATGAATGGCTTATCGAGAAGTCTAAAAAGTTGGATCTATCAGGAAAGTCTGAGCTATTGAGAAGGGTATTAGATGGTGAAATAAAGGAGGATAAACAGCATGGGAGTAACGATAAGTTCAAAAAGGTATAGTTGTGACATGGGGTATATGGGTTTTAACAGGTTTAGAAATGCGGTAGCCGAAAAGGTGAGCGATAAATTTGGTGAACATTATGCAAGCTTGGATAAGGCAGACGTTATGATTTTATGTGGAAACAATAGAGATAATTTTTTCAAAAAATATAATGCAATTACAAACGAACTTGTAGAGCAAAAAGAAGTAACAGAAGAGGTGGCAAACTTCTTATACCAAGCAGATTGCAATGGCAAGATAGATAGGAAACAATCCAAGGAAATATACTCTCTAATTAAAGAATGTGATGGAAATATTAGTTTTGGTTATTCAGGCAGGAGTGATTGCACAAGAATGTCAGATTTGAAGAATATTTTTTCTGATGGCACAAATGTTGAATGGTGTTGAATATTACAGATGAAGTTCAGCGAATACGTCAGGTTTGTTTGTCTCAATGCAGAGATAGCGATAAAAACTAAGGAGGGGGATAAATGAACATAAAAAACCTTAGAGACGGAGACCCATGCCACCACTCGGGATGTCTTCACCATATATCTCACCCATGCGAAGTATGCGGAAGAATTGGAGGAATCAGAACCAATGATCCAGACACAATAACCCTAAAGCGCATCTACTCCACCCATTGCCAGGTATGCGGAGAACCCTTCTCCTTATCCAACATCCATATGTCAATGCCGAAACTTCACATTGTTTATTTTGTGCCACTAGACAACAATATAACGTGTTTTAGATGCGCCAGAGAATCAGGGCTAGGGTATGAAGCTAGGATATATAAGGAGGGGTGAATAAATGGATGAGTATGATAACATTACTATAGCTAATGATGCAATCTCATTTCTGCGGACTGAACAAGCAAGTAGGCTTAAAGCATTGCAAATATCAAATGCTGAAAACATAAGGCTAAAGAATATTATTAGCCAATTAGAATTAAAGCTGGAAGTAGCATATGGCCAGATAGAAGAATATTGGTCATAGCTAAAAGTTGAGGTCCTAGCGGATCTCTTTCCTATTTAAAAAATACTTTACTCCAAAACCCTCGCCGACTCTGTCTCTCCCTTATCAAATTAATATTAGTCATTAGAAGCTCATCTCTACTCTTGCTCCCATTGGCCAACTCAGCTACCTTATCCGACAATTCAGCTATAGCCTCATCTCTACTCTGCATCTCTTCTTTGAACATACTCCTGATCTCATATAACACGTCTTGTTGCATTACTGCGGTGTTGTTATCATCAGGCTGTGCTACTAAATCAGTGACTATATTAACTCCGAATCTCTGATCAAGTAGTTCTATTATCTGATCTTGGTCAAAGTTCTTTTTGTAAGACTCAGCTACTAAGCTAAATATGGCAACACTTGTGATCTGCTCATACTTCATAGTCCGGCCTTCGCCGGATGTTGTTAGGTATTGGAGGTATTTATCCTTATAGAATCTTATTGTGCTTATGTTGATCGATGTGATCTCGCTTATTTTCTTGAGTGTTATATCCATATAAATCAATCCTTTTCTATATCAAAGTTACCTAAAATATGGTATAATAGAGAGGGAGAACGAGGAGTAATTACCTCGTTAACACGGTTTTCCTGACCGGCTCCCCAATAAAAACAGGATAATACGAGGGAGGTATTTTTTCTTATGCAAACTATGAGGGTATGTAAAATATGTGGCAAGAATCTTCCACTGGGAGAAGAAAACTTTATGACCAGTAAAAGTGGTTTTCTTAGAGAGTGTAGAGAGTGTACTAACAAGAAGAAAAAGATATATCGTGAGAAAAATAAAGAAAATATAGCAAAGAAACGTGCGTTATATTACGCCGAGAATAAAGAAGAAATTCTCCAAAACCAGACTTATAATCGTAAAATATTAAGTAAACAAAAAACGCGCAGTACAGAGTATAAGGATAATCCTAAAGAATACAAAAGAAAATATTATCAAAGAAATAAAGCTCAGGTGAAATTAGCAAGTAAAAAATACAATGTGGAACATAAGGAAGAAATTGCTAAACAAAGAAATATACGCTATCAATTAACTGAAATATCATTAGACTATATAGATAATGGTGAAAAAAGAAAAACAGCCAGAAGATTATATTACGAAAAAAATAAAGAAATTATGGCCGTAAAACAAAGAAATTATAACAAACTTCACCCAGACAAATATCTTCGGAGTAGACAAAAGAGAAGATCTATGAAGAAAAATTTACCAGCTACGTTAACCACTGTACAATGGGAAAACATAAAACTTAGCTTTGAAAATAAATGTGCTTATTGTGGAAGTGAACTTATATTAACGCAAGAACATTTTCTCCCGCTTAGTAAAGGTGGGGAATACACAAAAAATAATATTATACCAGCCTGTAGAAGTTGTAACAGCAGCAAGCATAATCACTTGTTTAGCGAATGGTATCCCAGCCAAGAATTCTATAATATAGATAGGGAAAAGAAAATACTGTCCCATTTAGGATATAAAAAGCAAAAACAACAATTAAGTATATTCTAGCCTTTTTGTGGATAACTTTTATTTTCAGATCAGCAAGATATAGAACCTTGTAGTAGTTTCTTTTGTGGGTGCAAATTCTGCACTGGGTAGAGTAGATTCTGCACTGGTGCAAATTCTGCACTGGTTGTGGATAGTGGATATGTGAATAACTTTCATCTATCCTTCATCATCATTTTAAACAGCCCCTCTGGACTAATTACACCTTGCTTCACGGATTCCTCTAATTGTTCAGTTTCTTCAGTACATAAAAAATACATAGCTTTCTCCTTACCTGGGATCCCAGCCTTAACTGTCCATATGTAACCCTGTTCGCTGAGCCAGCGCATACCATCAATAACGCTGTGCCGCGATAGTCCTGTTAGTTTTATTAATTGAGATATCGCCAACCAATCTCCTGCTTTCTGCCAGCCCCAAGTTTTACGTATTAATATGAGGTAACACTTCAGCGCAGCCAAGTTTGTTATCCTAGGAAAGATCTCGTCAAAAACAACGTTGGGTATTTCGGTATAGTTTTTCTGCGGTTTAGGCAATCTGAACATAATAAAAGAACCCTCTTTCTATTTAGGCATAACAACTAGACAGAAGGTTCTTCATTTGATATAATCCAATCAAATAGAAATAACTCTTGTCTATGTGGCTCCTTACACGCTTGTTTTTCCGGCGAACGTGTAGGGAGTTTTTGCATTTGTTCACATTATACATTATATCGACATGAAAAGTATATATTTACTTAATTAATGGTATTATTATAGCCCTCCGTCTTAACCAAGGCAGGGGGCTATTTTGCGTCAAAGCACAATATTAATAGCATTCTAGGATTGCACCACAACACTCAACAGGGTAGCAACATAAGATAGTACAGTACACGTGCATGCTCCTCTTATAAGGCAACTCTTGTTCCTTAGAGTGCGTCTTTCAATCCTATCTAACCTCTTAAACTCTGGAACATACTTAGCATCTACAATAGCCTTATCATCTAACATGATCCACTTTGCACCTGTATTACACAAATTCCCTTCTTCAATGTTCACTGCTACATCTCCTTCATCTCTCAGCCCTTTCTTATAGAACAACTATACCATAAAATAAGAACTAATGTTCCAGTGACTTGAATATAACTCTATTGTATAACAAATAATTCCGACAACTTGTTCTATTTACCGACCTTTTTAGCTTCTATTTCGTGTATTTTAATAAGGTTTTTAAGAAAATCTAAGCTGAATGTGTTATTCTCGTCTATCTCTTTAATCAGGGAAATGTAAGGTAGGCTACTCTTTTTAGCTAAATATTCAACAACATCTATCGGGAGTTCCGCCTGGTTAAGATCGGCAAGCTGCTGTAAAGTCATATTCTTTGCATCTAATAGATATGAGGAAGTCGTTCCCAATGCTTCAGCAACCTTTTCTAACGCAACAATAGACATCGCGGTCCGGCCTAACTCAGCGTCACTCAAGTAGCTAACAGATAGTTCTGTTCTTTTAGACAACTCTTTTAATGTCATATCTCGAACCTTTGTCCGCACATAACGCACTTTGTCGCGGTATTCCATTTACTCACCAACTCTCTATATAGGAAGTATTTGTAGTTCACAGTGATATATACGCCCCCACTGGATAAAAACCCTTTTTACTGATAATTTATTCATACAGTAATTAAATAAAAATAAGTGTTGACAATACGGTGATACCGTAATATACTATGGATATAGTCAATTAACAAGCACAAACACACCGCGAGAACAACTCATATTTTTTTATTCATCAGGTACGGTGACACCGTATAAGGAGGGGAATATATTGACAGTAGGTAGCCAAGTACGCAAGTACAGGAATTTGAAGGGTTGGACACTGAGGGAACTTGGCGAAAGATCAGGTTTAGCAATCTCGACATTGAGTGACACAGAGCTAGACAAAACATCAAGCGTGAGGGTGCTAGTGAAGATCAGTAAGGCATTAGGAATATCCATAGATTACCTGTTTAAAGAGGAATAGGAGGAATACGATGGACCCCGAAAAGTTAATTGATGCCTTGAGAGAAACCGACATCTACATCGAAAAGATTTATCTAAACGGAGGTTGTTACGCCTTTCATAAATTCCTAAAGGTTATCTACCCGAATGTATTGCCATACTTCACCCAAGAAGAAGATCACGTCGTTACTCGGATAGATGGTAGATTCTATGACATTACAGGAGAAGTGAAGGGCAAGTTTTCTCTACTCTCAGAACAGCAAAAGTATTCATGTGAGCAATGGAGTTTTTATAAGTATAACTTTCTTTCCAAGAATTGCCCAACATGTGGGGAACCTGTTTAAACAAGAATAGAGGAACGAAAGGGAGAGATTACATGGACTACAAAGCACAGCTAGAAACCTTCGCTAGAGAAAATGGCAAAGAAAACCTTTATCCGGCAGCAGTCGGAATTATTGCATCAGTCAACTCATCAGGACTCTACACCCCATATGAGAAGGTGCACCATACTCAGCAAGCATTAACAGCCTTAACAGATGTACACAGCAATGAGGACATACCCTGGAACGTAGAAGAAGCCTCTGCGATAACAGAGGCCAATGAGGAATTTGTACAGCTTGATTTTACCACAGAACTCCCTATGTGGACAGCAGAAGAAATTATGAGAAATGACGGTTGATGCGCTCACAGGCCGTTTGGCTGGGACACATTATGCCGATGATTACAGTATTTTGGATCTATTGCCAATATCAAGCCATAAAACGAAAGGGGATTAAACAATGAAATCACCAGTAACATTCGAGAAATTCCCAACAATCCAAGAGGCAGTAAAAAACCTGCTCGAGACATATCTCCAATCGGAGGGATATGACGAGTTCTACGATATGACGAAAGTCCTGTACTCAACCAAGCATGAGGAAATAGTTCACGAAATGATCAACCAAGCTGAAGAAATCAACGACAGAGCAATGAGAGATAAGTGCCTATGTCCTGAGTGCGGAAGTCCTCTAAGGGATAGAAGTTACTTAGAACGTTATGACTGTACCAATACAGCGTGTGCCATCTCATATAACAAGGAGGCGTGTTAAGTGAAAAAGATAACCTTTAGATGTTGTAAACACCTTAACCATACCAAGGATAATTACATTGACTGCCAATTAAAAAACCTCGAAAACATTTGCGCTTATTGGGAAAGAGGGGAAACGCGGACTAATAACGGCAGTAACCCGCGCGATGTTCAATTCTGTCGACTTAGGGGGAGATTGAATTTTAAAACCGCATGTATATCCGGCGGTGGTGGAGAGTGTAACGCCTACGACGAAGAGCAAAGAACCGTAGAGATAGAGGGGGAAGAACAATAATGGAATTAATCATCTATAACCCGCAAATACCAGAGCTAATCAAGTTCAACAACGCTGAATTAATAGCTGAACTTACTGAAAAACTGGGGCATTACAACAACTTAACCTACACGGATACCGAAATCAAAACAGCCAAGACGGACAGAGCAA
>Ga0209386_1000806_pt1 | contig 14158 bp, 18 predicted proteins | sample NGEPertwo_FD_184510 | JGI IMG/M metagenome (GOLD analysis project Ga0209386, IMG submission 184510) | Arctic peat soil microbial communities from the Barrow Environmental Observatory site, Barrow, Alaska, USA - NGEE Permafrost154B-two... | ecosystem: Environmental > Terrestrial > Soil > Wetlands... | reverse complement strand
CACGTACAATGAACCCCATTATTGCGATCACAAACCAATTAAACGCATGATTACGGGAAAAACAGCCTCTAAAACTCATAAGTGCTTCATCTAAAAATACTATCAATACGATACACCGCCAGTAACACATATTTTTCCAGCTTATCGTATCATGAGGAATTTAGGCTGTCCAGCTGAATATAGGGCATTCTATTCATTTGTACATCTTATTCTGATATTAACGTTGAATATCGCCGTTTATCTAAGTATCTTGGTATATTCCAAAAATGTTCGAGTTCTCGGTTCCCTTGTACTCTTTTAAAAATTACGGGATTCTTTCAAGACTGTTTAACTGGGTTTACCGATATAGTGTGGATTTTTATGGGCGATTTTTATCGTAGAACTTTTGACTGTCAAGTAAAATGAAATAGTCTCGGATCTTACGATTCCCAGGATCATCGATAATGAATCCACCCGCAAGTCCTAACATTTCCTGTCTAGCGGTATTAAAATGGGAATGGTACATATGGGTTCCTGGTGGGTTTGTAATCTGAAACTTATAGTCAAAGTACTGACCGGGCATAATCCTAGGTGACGGTTCGATGCCTGGTACACCATCCATATTGTTAGGAACATCTACCCCATGCCAATGAACACTAGTGTCTTCTGGAAGTCGGTTGTATACTCTTAACTGAACATAGTCCCCAGGGAAAACAACGATAGTCGGACCAGGCATGGTTCCATTGTAACCCCAACAGTTTATGTATAAGTTCGGTAGAATCTCTCGTTGGACAGGTTCAGCTATTAGTTCGAAATATTTTATACCATTTCGGATAACATAAGGAAGAGTCGGTAATTCAGGTGATATAATCACTATGGCCACTCCCATTCTTTTAGTCAGCCTATGCAATTAGCCCTATAAAAAGAATGAAGAATGAATTGGATCATCGGGAGGACTAAGGCACTTTGAACATGTGTTAAAGCATGATCCGATAAAGTTAGGGGAGGGATCAACCATGACTGAACAAGTGGTCCGTGAAGAAAAAGAAATTCAAGTCACTAAAGATCAAAGGAGGTGAAAAAAATGAGCCAAATCATTCTTAAAGTTGAAGGCATGACTTGTAACCATTGCAAAATGAGAACTGAAAAAGCGTTGCAAGGGGTAAGTGGTGTTGAAAGCGTTAAAGTTGATCTCGCGGGTAAGGAAGCCGTTGTAACGGGTAACGCTGAGCGTGCAAAACTTGTTAAAGCCGTTACAGATGCTGGGTATTCCGTTGTAGAATAAAGTTTACTTTAGACATCTGGAAGGAACGGATGGTCCGATAAAACAGGAGCCCATGGGCTCCTGTTTTTTTGCGATTTTAAAGAATCACTCCACATATTAGGCTACATATTTAGGAATAATAAACAATAGTTGGATTCAAATGGCAGCTTAGGGTTGTACCGCTGTAGGTTTTTGATAAGGGAGTAGTAAAGAGAGAGCCATTGACCTTCCTTCTTCATAAGAAATTCATAACTTATTCATGAGATTTTCGCAACCGAGAGTTATACTAAGGTCATGGAAGAACAATAAGTCAAACGAAGCATAGCAGTAATATGAAAATCCAAGGAGAGGAAATTATTACGAGGGGGAATCTCAAATGATGTTTGGTCTAATTATCTTAGTCTTTGTGGCATTTTATATGTTTAATTCATCCGATGCTGGAGGGACATGCTGCACAAGCCATCAGGCCCAGGTCCATACCCCAATGGATATCTTGAATGATCGGTATGCAAGGGGTGAGATTAATCGAGAGGAATATCTTGAGCGGAAACAAGGACTGTCTGCACAGAAGCAAACAATATCTATTAAAAAGTAATAACGCAGTGTATGTGTTCAATTGTTCTAAAGAATTATTTTCTAGTTAAATTAAGTGAAGGAGGAATTTATATGATGGGTGGTTACGGATATGGTGGTTATGGTGGTTATGGTGGTTATGGTGGCCTTGGTGGCGGATATGGTTGGATGGGTATGATGATGCCCATGATCTTCGTTATCGGGATTATTCTATTAGGTATCTATTTGTTTCGTCGTAACTCTTCGCAAGTTCATACCAACGGAATAGGCAAGCAAAATAGTGGATTAGACATTTTACATGAACGTTATGCGCGAGGCGAGATGGATTCAGCAGAATATAAAAGCCGTAAACAGGACTTAGAAAGTAAGTAGATAAGAATAACGTGTTAGGAAAAGAGAGCAGTCGCTCCCATGGGGAGAAACTGCTCTCTTAAATAATTTTACTTCTGTGTGGAACGTAGCCATATGTCGGACAGAACCTGTGTTAGGCCTACTTGGCCGCTTGGGATTGGGATGCCATCTTGCCGCATTCATCAGCACATATACGACACATATCGGCACATTTTTGGCAGTGGGTGTCTTTCATTTTGGCACATTCGGTAGCACAAGAATCACAGATTGTGGCACAAGTGGTGCACAATAACGCAGAGAATTCACTACTTCTGGACATATATTGGGACGACTTGGAACAGATATCAGCGCAATCCCTTAGTACTTGGATACATCGGATACGAGCTGCTACATCAGGTTCGTTTAAACAGGCTGTGTAACATTCTTCACAGGCTTGAAGACAGGCATTACAGGCATCAATACAGTTCTGCATTGATGCCGTGGCATTAGTTGCAATAGGCATTCTATGATCCTCCTTAAATTTTAATCATGGTTAGTTTCCTCAACTACGGGGAAAATATACATATATGCTAGGGGTGTATCTACGCACTGGCTGTTTTTTACATGGAATTCTTGGAACATTAGGAACATATGAAGGGAACTTTTGCAGCCATGTTAAGTGATCCGACCATGTAACCCATGGTAAAGGGAGCGTTGGAACAGGAGCCACGGGTTCAAAATAATTTCCCATGGACAGTGCTCTCCGAACATGGAATTCAATAAGAGGAACTCTGATTTTGATCGGGGTCCCTTCTTCATGAGAAACTCACAACTTTTTCATGAGATGATCGTATCCAAGACCATCCACGACGATGATATGGCGCATAGGGATAAGGGTAGGGATAGGAGGATAGGTAATAGCGAGGCCTCTCTATAGCAGCGCCTAAACCAAAACCCAGTACAAAGGGAAAAAATCCAAAACCAAACAGAAGCTCAACTCCTTCATCATGATAAAGAACATAGGGCAGGGTACGCTTAGAGAGAGCGTTTTAAGCTCTCTCTTTGTCTGTAAAGAATTTAATTTTAGAAAATCACGCCTAAAGCGATAAGAATCAAAATTGCAACAGCGATGATCCCCACGCCAATGCCAGTACCAACTGGGGCAATAGGTTGAGCATAGACTGGGGCAACAGGACGATGGCAACATGCTCCGCCCATTCCATAATTCATTCCGTACATAAGAAATTCCTCCTTTAATTTAATAGTTTAATTTAATTTAAAATACGATTCCCATAGCGATCAGAAGAAGAATTATTACTACGATTGCAGCGATCCCTGTACTCATGCCTCTTCCACGATTTTCATAACATTCATTATTACCTTCAACACCAAATGCCATTTGTTTTTCCCCCTTTTACTGTACTACTTAATAATATGCGCGACCTGGTTAATATGGAACAATATGGTAATAAAAACGTATTTTTTGCTTAAGAATATAGAATCGTAAAGAGTAAGGTTGTGATAATGAGCGACTAGGAATGAAACAGCGCCCCACTATTTAAAATTACCAGTATTAGTTTTTGTTTAAAAAGAACTTAATAGTCTATTTATTATCAATAAAATGGTAACAGATTATTTTCTTGTATATTTTGCCTTTGATTTGGGATATAATTATGGGCGGAAATCATCTTTCTCCGATTTGATCGATAATTAATGTTTGTCCTATCAAAGGATTGGCCTTGCGAGGCTTAGAGGCGAAAGTTTTGCCTAATGATCAAGAAAAGGGAGATAGACACATGAATAAGGAAGATCTCGCCAGCATCCGTAAAGAACTAAAAACAAATAACTCTAAATTAAAAATACAAGAAATTTGCAGTTATTATATCAAACAAGATAGCAAGGACATCCTTTGCTCTGAAGAATTATACTTTGATATGATGGACGAAGAACGAAAAGAATTATATCTAAAAAATTTCAAAAAGGTGTTGTCGGGAAAAATTGATTCTAAAGTCTTTGAGTTAGATTTTAAAGACAACAAACTGGGCGAAAATAAGACTCAAGAGCACATGCTTCATACTTTACGTACCAAGAATTTCAGAGAAGCGACATTGACAATTGTCAATAAAATTCTGGAAGAAACGTGTGAGACTTATGAAAAGGATTTTATGATTAGCTTTGTAAGAGGAGAGGCCTATAAATCAGCAAGTAAGAAAAATGACGAGCTTGATGATGATGCGGAAGCCTATACTTTGAAATTCTTCATAGGTAGTATTTGCTCAATTATTATTCCTAAAAAGTCGCTTAAATTTGATTTTGAAGAAAAAGAGTTCAAAACAAGTATTCCTATGAACGTTGTCATTAATACAGAGGCTCCTTTTGAGGGCTTTATGTATCCATCGTTTAGCGCAGATGCGGCAGTGACTGACAAGGTTGTTTATTATACGAAAAAAGAAAACAAGCCCAATCCCTTGTTTGTAGAAAACATTCTCAATTGTGAATTCAGATCGACCGCGAAAGCTGAGAAGGAGCTTTTTTTAGAAGTCATTAAAGATGTTGTCGGCGCAGAAATTGAGCCTGAAGTCGTTTCGAACATTTATGAGGAGCTTGGTCGTCGGCTTGACGTAGAGACTGAAAGTGGAGAAGTGTCTTTGATTGGTTTGAAAGAAATGGAGAGGATTTTAGAAAATAGCGGAATTAACACCGCAGATAAGTTAAAATCCTCGTTTATGGGAATTATGGGTGGGGAGAAATACGAGTTTAAAGCATCGAGCATTACCCCTAATCATACAACAAAGTCGATTAAAATTGAGAATAACACAGCGTCGATTTCGATCGGGCCACAAGATCTGAAAAATGTTAAGCAAGTAACTAAGGACGGTGTGCGATATTTAATGATTCGAATCGATGACACAGCCACGCTTGAGGGCTTTGATTTGGTCACTGAAATTCTTTAAGAGGCTGGATGGAATGGCAGTTGGCAGGAACTAAAAATATCAATAATTGGAGATGAATGGTTACTGGTATGTCTAGCATTAGGGCAGTAAGCAAGATCTCGAAATGGAGTCGTGAAATGGATAGTGTGTTAGGTCAAATAAAAGAGATTTCCATGAAATACAACGTTGAGAAGACTTTATTATTTGGCTCACGTGCACGGAGAGATCATTCATCGGCCAGTGACTATGATATAGCAATTTTTGAGAACAATTTGTCTGATTTAGATAAAGCATATCTTCGTGCGGATGTTAATGAAATTGAAACCCTCAAAAAAATCGATATAGTGTTTGTCCTAGAAAACGCTACAGATGAACTGATGGAAAGCATTAAGAGGGACGGTGTAATTATATATGAGCAAATTGGAATCTAAACTTAGTAATTTTAACAATGCATTGCAAAGGCTTAAAGAAGCAGTTGAGGAGTTTAAGCAGCAAGGTGCTAGCGATGTGGTCCGTGATGGAGTTATTCAGAGATTTGAGTTCACCTATGAACTTGCATGGAAAACCACAAAAGTATTTCTTGAGGATACTGGTATCGTAGATATTAATTCACCAAAAGCAGTGCTAAAAGAGGCATATGCTCAAAAGCTTATTAGTGATGAAAAAAACTGGTTACTTATGTTAAATGACAGAAACATGACCTCCCACATGTATAAGGAAGAGATGGCGGTAGAAATTGCACAAAGGATTTCTGATCGTTATATAAAAGAATTCGAACTGCTTTTGAGAAAAATTTCATAAGTAGTATGACAACCAGTAACTGAGACAATTTAGGCTAAAATTGCTCAGCTGCTGGTTCTTTTTGCCTGACAAGGATTTCTCAAAAAAAGTAGACTAAGGGTACTGGATTTTTTCGGAGAAGTATGGTAATTTTAACTCGTAGTGTATAAATGCCGTTTCAGTAAGTATTACTGAGCCGATTTTGTATGTATATGTAGGATAGTAGCAACGGTGGGTACAGATTGTTTGATATGTAGGACAGTCGTAGGATGGTAGGAAATAAGGATGGCTTTATATTCTGTATCCGTGTCATTGTGACGGATGTGGGCGTTTGCGCAGTTCTTCTAACTCCTATTAGGGGTTTTTTATTTTTTCAGGGATTGTCATCTAGGGAAGGTCATTAGAGGAATAGAATTATTGCGTATATACGGGAGGAAAGAGAAAATGAATATCACGGAAATACTATCGTACAATGCCAAGACGTATGGACAGGAAACCTGCCTAACGGAGATTAATTTGGACCTCCAGGAAAGTCATAATGTCACTTGGCGTGAGTATGAATTGATTGAAAATAACCCAGCAGGTGAATACCGACGGGAAATGAGTTGGCGTGTTTTTGACGAGAAAGCAAATCGAATGGCTAATTTGCTGTTGAAGAGGGGGATAAAAAAAGGGGATAAGGTCGCTATTCTATTAATGAATTGTCTGGAGTGGTTGCCGATATATTTTGGAATATTAAAAACCGGAGCCATCGTAGTCCCCTTGAACTTTCGCTACACGGCTGAGGAAATAAAATATTGTTTAGGTTTATCTGAAACTGTTGCGTTGATTTTCGGGCCTGAATTTATCGGGCGGGTGGAAATGGTTTATGATCAGATACCTAAAGTGAAAACGTTTTTTTTTGCAGGAGAAGACCGTCCTTCCTTTGCTGAAAACTATGACCGACTTACGGCCAATTGTTCCTCCGAAGCGCCAAAGATCGAGCTGGCAGACGAAGATGATGCGGCAGTCTATTTCTCCTCCGGGACAACGGGATTTCCAAAAGCAATACTACATACGCACCAAAGTCTGATATCAGCATGCTATACGGAAAACGAACACCATGGTCAAAAGCGGGAAGACAATTTTTTGTGCATTCCACCCCTGTACCATACAGGAGCCAAGATGCATTGGTTTGGCAGTTTACTGTCTGGGAGTAAAGCCGTATTGCTGCGCGGAGTTAAGCCAGAGTGGATACTCAAAACAGTTTCAGAAGAAAAAATTACGATTGTCTGGCTGTTAGTTCCCTGGGCACAGGACATTCTGGATGCCATAGAAAGAGGCTCTGTGAAGCTCGAAGATTATGATCTTGCCCAGTGGAGGCTGATGCATATAGGTGCGCAGCCGGTTCCACCCAGCTTAATTCGGCGCTGGAAAAAGTATTTCCCCGATCATCTTTATGATACGAATTATGGTCTAAGTGAATCTGCTGGTCCCGGATGTGTCCATTTAGGTACTGAGAACATTCATAAAGTGGGCGCGATCGGAATACCGGGTCACAATTGGGAAGCCAAGATTACAGACGAAAATGGAGGCTCTGTAAGCCAGGGACAGGTTGGGGAATTAGCTGTCAAGGGGCCGGGTATGATGAAATGCTATTACAATGACTCTGAAGCGACTGATGCCGCAATCAAAGGCGGCTGGTTGTTTACCGGAGATATGGCCCGGATCGATGAAGACGGCTTCATTTATTTAGTTGACAGAAAAAAAGATGTAATTATCACCGGGGGAGAGAATTTATATCCGGTTGAAATTGAAGATTTCCTCCGTGCGCATAACGCCATTAAGGATGTGGCGGTCATCGGATTGCCAGATAACCGACTGGGTGAAATCGCAGCTGCTATCATAGAAATTAAACCAGGCTGCAAGTGTAATGAGGAAGAAATAAAGTCGTTCTGCGCTCGAATGCCGCGTTATAAACGTCCTCGTAAAATAATATTTGACCAAGTCCCGCGCAATCCCACTGGGAAGATTGAAAAACCACGTTTGAGAGAAAAATACGGCGGATCAAGTTTAGTGGCTACGCAAACGGAGAGATAATATGCAGTAACCAAAAGTGTAACAAAGACTACGGAGAACCGTTGGAACAACGGGGTTAGCTTGTTGATACTTACGATATTAGTTGTATTGAGCAAGAAGCACCCACCTCTTAGGTGGTGTGCAGTTCACTAGTTGAGTACAAACCTATTATGTTTGGTTCCTTAAAAACAACTCTAATTGGTCCTTTTGTAACATAAGGCATTGCTGAGCCATACCCTTCAACATTCATAATTTTAAAGCCATTGGAGGCAAGGTCTGGAACAGAATTAGTCACTATTTCTTGTGCAACTTTCGGGTATCTCTCCAAACCCTCCACATGTAACTCTGCCATATAGTAATTTATAGCTCTATTGGAGTGACAGGGCACGATATTGTTACTTCATTGAAGGTTTATTTTGGGCAATAAAGTTAAACGAACAAATATTCAATGCGTTGGTTTTAGAAGATGGTAAATTCTCACACCAACGCATTTTGTTTCGAGTTGAAGAGTGGGTTGAGGGTGGATGAAATAGTGGAGTAGGAGTTAGTAGGCTTGGGTAATATTAATTTTTACATAACTGAATTCATTTGGGACATGATATTTAATAATAGAATATGGATAAGAAAAGGTGAAAATAATGGAAGTACTTGAAGTTCTTTATCAGGCAAGTAAAAATAGGGGAATCCTACATATGGGGGATGTAATCGGATTAACGGATGTATGCAGAAACAAAATTATTGGTCTATCTTTAATAGCGATCTTTTATAGACAGGCTTATGATACTGATTTAAAATTAATTTTGAAAGCGGGTGTCGAAAAGACTATTCCGTCGCAAATAAACAAGATTCAAAAATTATTGGCCAAAAAAGGGTTTGACGTTCCTTCAGAGCAAAACTGGAAACGGAAATATGATGAAACTTCTCCTTTTGTCATACCCCGGTCAGTGATTGATGATCAAGAGATTGGAATGAGTGTAAGAGAAGCATCAAGATTAACCTTAACACTTGAAGCAGAGGCTATAAGAAATGCAACCGATAAAGATGTCAGAAATGTAATTGGAGGCATTATGGAAGACGACAATAACGGTTATGATCTTTGGATAAAATTTCAAAAGCTAAAAGGCTGGACCGACTTTCCACCAAACATATTAATTCATTAAATATAACTGGAGGGGAATTATGAACTTAACAAGTATTTTTTCTAGCAAAGAAGACGCTATTAGTCTAAATTTAGGAAGTGTAGTGGGCTTGTGGGATGTGTGTAGAAATATATTGATATTGCAATCTACCTTGATTATCTTTCAGAAACAAGCCCAGCATAAAGATTTGAAAAATATGTTGCACAAAAAGATTGATTCCATATTAACAAACAACGTAGATAAAATACAAAAGCTGTTGATAGAAAAAGGTTTTAATATTCCAACGGAACCTACCTGGCAGAAAAAACAAAACGATAAAACACCCTTTATTATTTCTGATTCCATATTAAATGATGAGGATATTGCAATGAGTTTAAGAGAACTAACCAGAATGACCCTGACGATTGAAACTGAGGCTTTAAGAAACGCAGTAGATACAGAAGCAAGGAGACTTTTACGGAATATTTTCGAAGAAGATAATGATTTCTATGATGAAGTAATAAAGCTTCAGATAGACAACAATTGGACCGACTTTCCACCTTATCTATTGCCCCACTAAAGCACGCTTTGATACTAATGAACTACTGGAGGTATATTAAAGGACTACTTCGTAAAGAAATTAACCATAGCTAATAATTTTAGCTCGGCCAAGAAATACCCTCCTTCATTGAAATCGGTAGGAGGGCATTTCTTTTTATTGGGACTATCTTGCCAATTGTTCAGCAGTAGCTATTTTATGCAAATCCAATCTGGTTTTTTTTCGGCAGTATTTAGTAGTTTATATTCTTTTTGTCGTGACAGGGCACGTTGGCGTTACTTTATTGTAGCATGTTTTGGGTTATATTGTTGCGATGGATAAGGCTCTTGGGGACAGTGGTATTTGTAGTAAATTATAAAATCCGTATAAGGAGTGACTGATATCATATTTGTCTCTGGAACACTGCACTTAATTGTTTATTTGGAGTATTATTATCCGTATTAGAACCATTTTTTCAGACTGAACAAATATTTAAGCACGCTAAAACTTACCTGCAAGAATATGCTGATAATAATTTTATTTCCATCTCCCCCTCACATCCCTTTTCTATCCTACAATAAATTAGACAGAGTTCGAGATATTCGACAGAAGATGATTTATTGGGACATTAGCCAACTCATATAAAGGACTTTTACTACTTTTAGAGAAGGTTTATAGGGCCCCAAAAAATGTTGGTTAAATCTAAGGGCATGGTGCCTATACAGGCAGCAGAAGAACTAATGAAACTGAGGATGTTATGCATAAAATATTGATCATAGAGGACGATTTAGTGATAGCAAAAGGCCTTCGAAATCATTTGTGTCAGTGGGGTTACCAAGTAGACTATGTAACCGACTTTAAAGAGGTACTAAGAACATTTTTAAAACATGACCCACAACTAGTATTGCTTGACATTTCACTACCTTTCTTTAATGGATACCATTGGTGTAGTGAAATTCGCAAACTGTCAAAGGTGCCGATTATTTTTATTTCTTCTATGTCGGAGAGTATGAATATCGTTATGGCGGTTAATATGGGCGGGGACGATTTTATTGCCAAGCCCTTTGATCTAAATATTGTTGTCGCAAAGGTCCAGGCGCTTATTAGAAGAACCTATTCCTTTGGTGGGCAGATGAATATTATGGAACACAGCGGTGCTGTGCTAAATCTTAGCGATACAACCCTTAGCTACCTAAATCAAAAAATAGAGCTGACAAAAAATGAATTTAAGATACTCCAAATTTTACTTAAAAATGTGGGCAAGGTTATGTCTCGTGATAGTATTATGACAAGGCTTTGGCAAAGTGACAGCTTTATTGATGATAATACACTGACAGTAAATGTTGCTCGTTTGCGAAAAAGGCTCGAGGAAATTGGCCTTTCTGACTTTATTAAGACCAAAAAAGGCCTAGGATATATGGTGGAGTAGATGAAAACAAATATATTGTTATCGTACATAAAAAAGCGACGTAAGATCGGGTTCGTGCTTTCGGGTTTCACCCTAATTTTTGCAGTCGTATTTTACTTATATTCAGTGTCCTTTGATGCCGTGGTATACGCCATCATCTTGTGTTTGTTCTTTTCTATGCCTTTGTTTATTTATGATGTTTATCTATATTATCGGCGTCATGAAATCCTACTGAGTTTAAGGAATCGGATTACTCTAACTATAGATGAACTTCCCAAAGCAAGTGATCTAGTAGAGTGGGATTATCAAAATTTGCTGAGCTTGCTGGTTGAGGATAAAGCGAAGATTACCTCAAAAGCAGATGTTAGTCAAACGGAAATGACCGATTATTACACCCTTTGGGCGCATCAAATTAAAACCCCGATTTCAGCCATGAGGCTTTTGTTGCAAACGGAGGCGTCCACGCAAAATAGCGAGCTTTCTACCCAACTTTTTAAGATTGAGCAGTATGTAGAGATGGTTTTAGGCTATCTAAGGATTGAAAGCATAGCCTCTGATTTAGTGCTTTCGCAGTATGATCTGTCCAAGGTTGTAAAGCAGGCGATTAGAAAATACGCCGCAATATTTATTGGACAGAAGATTACCTTGGATTTTAAAGAGATGGATTGCCTAGTACTAACTGATGAAAAATGGCTTGTTTTTGTGATTGAGCAGATAATTTCAAACGCACTGAAATACACAACGTCTGGGACGATTACTATTTACCTGGAAGCTGAAAAAACCTTAGTTATTAAGGACAGCGGGATCGGCATTGATAGCGAAGATTTGCCACGGGTATTTGAAAAGGGCTTTACAGGATTTAACGGGCGAATGGATAAGAAGTCAACAGGGATTGGGCTTTATCTTTGCAAGAAGATTTTAAATAAGCTATCCCATAAGGTAACGATCACTTCACAGATCGATCTTGGAACCATGGTCAAAATAGACCTTTCTTCTGTCAAGATCTCAATAGAATAGCCAACCTTACAAAAGTGTAAGATTGTAGGAAGAAATGTAAGCTGAAGTTATGGCAGGGCATTTCTTTTTCTATTATATTAAGGGTGTAAAGTATAATAGGAGGAAGAAAGTATGACATTACTAGAGGTCAACAACTTAAAAAAGATCTATACGACAAGGTTTGGTGGCAATCAGGTGCAGGCGTTAAGCAGTGTTTCATTTTCTATTGAGAAAGGTGAATATGTTGCCATTATGGGTGAGTCTGGCTCAGGAAAGACCACACTGCTTAATATTTTGGCAGCCTTAGATAAACCAACTAGTGGCGAGGTGTTGCTCAATGGAAAAAATATTGTTTTCATTAAAGAAAGTGAGATTTCTGCCTTTCGCAGAGATAATTTAGGCTTTGTGTTTCAAGATTTTAATTTACTTGATACGTTTTCTTTGCAGGACAATATCTTCTTACCCCTCGTGTTGTCGGGTAAATCATATAATGAAATGACCAGCCGCTTAAAGCCTATTGCAGAGAAGTTGGAAATCAGTGATATTTTAAGCAAATTCCCATATGAGGTGTCGGGTGGTCAAAAGCAACGAGCAGCCGTGGCAAGAGCGTTAATCGCAAACCCACAGTTAGTTCTGGCAGACGAGCCAACCGGTGCACTAGACTCAAAGGCAACCGACCATCTGCTTAAGCTATTTTCAGAAATACACCAAGAGGGACAGACGATCTTATTGGTCACTCACAGCACAAAGGCAGCAAGCCACGCAGGGCGAGTGCTATTTATTAAAGACGGTGAGGTATTTCACCAGCTTTATAGAGGGTCTATGACCAATGAGGAAATGTTTGAAAAAATCTCAAACACTCTGACGGTTCTAGCCACTGGTGGTGCTCACCTTGAATAAAACGCTCTATCTAAAACTTGCGAAAACCAATATTAAAGCGAATGGCAAAACCTATTTTCCTTATGTTATTACCTGCATTTGCACGATTATGATGTTTTATATCATGCACGCGCTTTCGATCAACGAGGGACTCAACGGCGTCAGTGGGTCAGAAAGCCTTAAAACTATTTTGTATTTTGGAACGATTGTCATCGGAATTTTCTCGGCAATCTTTCTTTTTTACACCAACAGCTTTCTAATAAAACGGCGTAAGAAAGAGATCGGTCTATACAACGTTTTAGGGCTTGGGAAAAAACATATTGCCATCGTTTTATTGTGCGAAAATGTATATATATCGCTCATTAGTCTTGTCATCGGTCTGATCGGAGGCGTTGTTTTAAACAAGCTTTTGTTTTTGTTACTCCTCAAACTAATGGATTTTGCCGTGCCCTATGGCTTTTTTGTCTCCATACCATCTATGGGACTAACGCTCATAGTTTTTATAGGGATTTTCACCGTGACCCTGATCTCTAATCTTATTCAAATTTATCTTGCCAAGCCAATCGAGCTCTTAAAAGGCGGTGAGCATGGCGAAAAAGAGCCAAAAACCAAATGGCTGATGACTATTTTTGGAATAATAACTCTGGGTGCCGGTTATGCCATTGCCCTAACAGTCAAGTCGCCACTATCTGCCCTTAACATGTTTTTTATCGCGGTGATCTTGGTGATGACGGGAACCTACTGTTTATTTACGGCGGGTAGTATAGCCGTTTTAAAGTTACTTCGCAAGAATAAGAAATTTTATTATAAAACGAAGAATTTCACGGCTGTTTCCGGTATGCTTTATCGTATGAAGCAAAACGCAGTTGGACTTGCCAATATCTGCATTTTGAGCACCGCTGTGCTGGTCATGATCTCCACGACCGTTTCGCTATATATTGGAATGGAGGATGGACTAAAGGCTCGCTTCCCCAAAGATGTCATGATGAATGCAGCGGATATTTCTGAGAATCAAGCGATAAAGCTCAATGAAATAATTGCGCTTGAAACGAAAGAGACTAAAATTAAGAACAAGGTTGATTACTTCAGCGAGTACTATATGGCAACAAGAAAAGGTAATACGTTTTTATTGAAAAAAGCATCGGCGGCTTATAGCTCTGACATTAGCAGTCTGCTGATGATTTCTCTGTCTGATTACAATCGATTAGAGGGTAAAAATGTTACGCTTAAGGAGGATGAAATCCTGCTTTTTTCCAAACCTGAAAAATACGGTAAAGACTTAATGACCATAGAGGGAAAAAG
>Ga0209386_1000805_pt1 | contig 14164 bp, 14 predicted proteins | sample NGEPertwo_FD_184510 | JGI IMG/M metagenome (GOLD analysis project Ga0209386, IMG submission 184510) | Arctic peat soil microbial communities from the Barrow Environmental Observatory site, Barrow, Alaska, USA - NGEE Permafrost154B-two... | ecosystem: Environmental > Terrestrial > Soil > Wetlands... | reverse complement strand
TGACCGATTATATGAATTTTTCAAAAGCACCTTTGCGGCGCTTTATTAAAGTTATACATTTTTAGGCCAAAAGATAATATAAATATTTTACTAATTTATGGTTGACTTTTCATAGCTGGTCTCCTTTTAACCCATTATAAGCATCCGACATTGGGTTTGTGAAAATAATAACCCTTGCAATTGCTGGGTTTTGATAGAATTGGCCTGTGGATAACCCTTTAATTCAAACTTATCCACAGGTCAAAAATCAGCAAACCCAGCAATTGCAAAGCCTGTTTTAAAATGCAAACCCAATGTCGGATGCTTATAATGGGCTTGCAAATGCTTTTAATAAACCCAAACCGACTTTCCCGCTTTTTTCCGGGTGAAACTGCATGCCATAAACACTTCCGTTTCGCACAATTCCTGGAATAGCTAAATCGTAATTTGACGATGCTATTGTGTTTTCAATGCAGTTGCGCCCATAAAAACTGTGCACATAATAAACATGTCCCCCATCTTTAAAATATTTGAAAATGGGATCTTTTTCCGCTCCTGGCCTTATATTAAGTTTGTTCCAGCCAATGTGCGGCACTTTCAAATTCAACTCATTTCCGTTTTTTTCTGTTAAATCCTCCTGGATGGAGGCAATTGTGCCCTTGATCAGGCCAAGCCCCTTGTGGCAGCCGTACTCATGGCTCTCCTCGAAGAGAAGCTGCATCCCAAGGCATATGCCCAAAAGAGGTTTTCCCATCGCCGTCTGCTCAATAAGCAGGCCAACAAGACCAGTGTCCTGGAGCTTTGCCATAGCATCCTCAAATGCACCGACACCCGGCAGTATAATTTTACCCGCATTCATAATTTCTTCCGGTTTTCTTGTAATAAGCGCTTCTATATTTAAATGTTTTAATGAGCTGCTCAGAGAATAAAGATTCCCAACTCCATAATCAATGATTGCAATCATAGTTTTCCCCTTCTGTTGCTAATAATGGGTTTTCCCGTACTGGTTTAAAAACTACAGCACACCCTTGGTGGTGGGTATTTCGTCTTTGCATGTCGCATCAATGGAAACCGCTGTTCTTAAAGCCCTGCCAAGTCCCTTGAAAATGGCTTCAATAATATGATGACTGTTTTCACCTTCCAGCATCTTTATATGTAATGTCAGTCCCATGCTCCTTGACAAGGCCAGCATAAATTCCTTCGCCAGTTCTGTGTCAAAGGTTCCTATTTTCTCCGCTGGGATTTTTGCATCAAAGCCGAGAAAACTTCTTCCGCTGATATCCAAAGAGCAAAGGATTAAGGCCTCGTCCATAGGCAATATTATGTGGCCATATCTTGTAATACCTCTTTTCTCACCAAGCGCGTTTGCAAATGCTTCACCTAAAGCAATTCCCACATCCTCAACCGTATGGTGATCATCAACATCCACGTCACCTCTGCAAACAACTTCCAAATTAAATCTTCCATGTTTTGCAAAGAGATCAAGCATGTGATTGAGAAAACCACAGCCAGTATCATTCTTGTACTTTCCGGTGCCATCAACATTCAACTTAAGTTGAATGTTGGTTTCATTTGTTTTTCTGTTTATTTCACTCGTTCTCATCTCTTACCTCTCTCTTTTTTCTAAGCCCCATTCTCTAATGCTGGCAGTTGATCCCTGATTGCGTTCATTTCCTCTTCAGTCCCTATTGTTATTCTAACATAATCCTTAATCAGCGGATCATTAAAATGTCTTACCAGTATATTGTTTCTCCTCAGTTTCTGGAAATATTCTTCTCCACTAATTCCTGGGGGTTTTGCAAAAACGAAATTCGCCTTTGAAGGCAGAACCTCAAATCCTGAGGACTCCAAATCTATCACAAATCTTTCTCTGGTATCCATGATCTTTCCGCAGCATTCCTTAAAATAAGCCTTGTCATTGAATGCCGCTGCACCTGCTAAGATTGATAGACTGTTCAGATTGTAGGGATTAAAGCTATATTTTATGTTTTTTAAATCACCAATTATTTCTTTATTTCCAATCGCCACTCCTATTCTTGCTCCTGCAAGGCTCCTGGATTTAGATAATGTTTGTATAACAAGCAGGTTGTCATATTGGCCGACAAGGCAAACCACGCTTTCAGCACCGAAATCCACATAGGCTTCATCTATTATGACAAGGTTATTCTTATTTTTGATTATTATCTGTTCTATTTCATCCTTTGTAAGTGCTATACCTGTAGGCGCGTTGGGATTGGCAATAACGACAGTTCCGTCCAGATTGTAATAATCACTCGCATTTATCTTGAAGTCTTTATCTAAAGATATCGTTGTTACCTTTTGTCCAAATATCTGCCCATATACCTTGTAAAAACCATAGCTGATGTTTGGGAAATAAACCTTTGTTCCATACGCCATAAAAGAAAAAGCCAAAAGCTCATCTGATCCGTTGCCAGCCATAATCTGGTCTTTCTCCACGCCGTAATATTCAGCTGCTGCTTCCACAAGCTCTTTTGCCTCAGGGTCCGAATATAATCTGAGTTTTTCCACTTCTTCCCTGTTTATAGCTTCAATGACCTTAGGGCTTGGGGGATATGGGCTTTCATTTGTATTTAATTTAATTATTTTTGAGTCTTTGGGTTGCTCTCCCGGCGCATAAGGTTTCATCCCCTGAAGTCCGGATTTTAAAAATCTGCTCATTTTCTTAATTTCCCTTTTCCTTAATAGAATTTCTATTAAGGACCTTTTTATCCAATTTTTCATTTAGTTCTGATACTGACATTTACTCCGAATTTATTTTTCTCTGATCGCTTCGCCAAGTTTACTGATGATATCTTCTATTATTTCATTTTTGAACTTATAACTTGATTTGTTTGCAATAAATCTTGCACTGATTTGTTTGAATTCTTCAAGAATCTGAAGATTATTTTCTTTAATTGTATTTCCCGATTCCACAAGATCCACGATTACATCGGATAATCCCAGCATTGGCGCCAGTTCAATGCTTCCCTTCAATTTTATAATATCGATATCCCGGTTCATTTCCGAGTAATATTTTTTAGTCACATTTACAAATTTAGTTGCCACTCTTAAGGTTCTGTCCAGATCATCCACATAATCAGTTCTGGCCGCTACAGCCATACGACATTTACCAATTTTCAAATCAAGTAATTCATAGACATCAGGTGAAGTCTCAAGGAGTATATCCTTTCCGACTATACCAACATCGGCTGCATTGTGTTCCACATAAATTGCAACATCACTGGGTTTAACCAGCAAAAATCTGATCTTCTTTTCAGGATTTTCAAAAACCAGTTTCCTGTTTTCTTCATAAAAATCCTTGCAGTCATATCCAATCCCAGCCAGCATCTCATATACCCTGTTACCAAGCCTTCCCTTTGGCAATGCAATATTAAGCATTTCACCGCCAGAAACTTTATTCTGATCCGATTTTACTTCAGCTTCTAAATCCAGCCTGCTAATTTCATTTAAATATAACGCGAAACCAATCGCATCAACATCCTTATTGAAAAGCAGCATAGCTCGGTCATACTGTCCGCCCGCCAAAACGCTTCTTCCGATTCCTTCAATGTATCCTTTAAAAATAACACCGTTATAATAATCAATATCATTTATTGTTGAAAGGTCCAGCTTTACTTTTGCGCCAGGGTCTTTAATTTTTAAAGCCCTATAAATATTTTCCAAAGTATTGAGAGCCATGGCCATTTTATCATTTAATACAACTTTTCTTGCCCGGCTGATTACCTGGTTCACATTCCCTTGCAAAGTGGGGATGAGACATATTTTCTCAATTTGCTCTTCTGAAAGTCTTGATCGCCTTCCAGTCTCCATGATACCGTCAATATTTCGATTTCTGATCTGCTTAATCATCTTAACCTTATCGACATCAACCATTTTATATTCATTTAACATTTCCAAAACAAAATCCATGTGCGATAACTCAAGGATATATTTAGGGCTGATCCTTCTTAAGGTTTGTGCAGCCAGATCAATTACTTCTACAACCCCTTCTTCATGGATATCTCCAATAAATTCCAAACCCATTTGACTTATTTCTTTATATGTATGGCTTTCTTTACATTCTCTGTATACATTCTCTATGTAATACAATTTCTCCGGATTTTTTCTCGTGGCTCGGCTGTTGTTTATGATGCTTAAGGTTACGTCTGGTTTAAGAGCAAGAAGCCTTCCGTCCAAATCAGTAAATGTAATTATTTTTTCTCCGCCAAGAAAATCCTTATTTTCTGCATAGAGGCTATACTCTTCAAATCTGCTAATTCTGTATTTTTTATAACCAGCTTGTTCATAGATCCCTCTTATCTTTAAGGTGGCTATTTCATCTGGTTTTAAATTTGCCAGTTTATATTCCATTCTGTTCTCTCTTTCTTTTCTGCGTTCTCTTTCTTTTGTAGCCATTTATTTACAAGATTGAATTCTTTATTATGTTCACCAATTTAATGTTATACAGTGCTAAAGCGCTACAAGAATAATATTACCACTCCCCTTTTTAGAAGTCAAGCAAAATAAAGTTGGCTGACTTCCAATCAGGTTTGCGGTATCTCAAAACAAAGTTGACTAATTTCTAATCAGACTTGCGGTATCTCAAAAAACTGATGAAATTGTTAATAACGGTCCTGATACTTTCTGAGCTGATCTGCATCTTTTTTCTCCAGCCCTTTTTCTCCAGCTAAAGATTCCAAATGATGTGTAAATTCGTGCAGCAGTGTATCTCTCAGCCTTTGTTTAATTTTTTCCGGAGATACGTTGCCGTATATTTTTTCAAAAGAGCCAAAATAAATATATATAATTCTACCCATGCTTCCGCTATGGTGATATTCTCCCATTGTATATAAGTCATCCTTGATGGCATGTGAGCTTTTCTTAGCTTCAGGAATAAGTAATATTCCTCCATTCAGCTCTTTATAAAATTCAGCAGGCAGGCTCTCCGCTATTTCATCAAGCATGTCCTGAGCCTCTTCAATTGTAACCATAAATTCCCCTCCATTCATTCTATTATATCCCGAGGCTGGCTTTTACACAAGAAAAAAGAGACCTCTTTTCAGAAGCCTCCCTCATTATAATCATCCTTATAAGTTATTCCCCAATCATGTCGAGCATTATTTTAGCATTCCTTGCGTCTGCATATTCAGAATCCATTTCTCTGATGCCGGCCGGGAATTCATATTTAGCCAGTCTCGATACAAACGGGTCTGGATCAAAGCTTTAAGGTCCATGAACACCTTTTAGGCCCCATACTCCGGTTGCAACCAGTTCCATCATAATTACCGGGCTCACAGCAGTTTGCGCAACTACTGAATTTGTTCCATATTTGCCAATACATACCTGATTATCTGCAATCTGATATAAATAAACTGATCTCTTCATCCCATCTTTCGTACCAGTCAGCCAGGTTCCCGCACATCCCTTGCCTGTCATTTTCAATGTTGATTCAATTGGACTTGGAACAACTTTCACCAGCCCTTTTAATAATTTTTGCTGCAGATGTACCTACGCCTCCTGCTCCGATAATACATAGCTTCATATTCTTCCTCATATTCAGAATAAATATTTTATTGTTGTTTGTTTAAGCTCGTAACTTCAAATTAATATTATCAAAAGTTTTCTGAATATTCAACTATACTATTGCTATAAAAATGTACTAACTTGCCGTTATTTTTTGTCTATTAGTATTAGTTCGGCACTAAGCCCCTTGAGCGTTGATCTTATATTGATTGCCTCCGTTGTGACAATCGTGTTGAATTCTATGGATGGGAATGCCCCCCAACTGTTAATTGTGGCCTCTCTTATCGTTGATAATCCTGGTTCTTTTAACCCTTCATGGAATGCAATCAAGGCATTTTCTCTTGTCAGTTTATACCGGCTTACCTTAAACTCCCCCGAAATTCCAGATATCCTTACCAGAAATTCAGCTTCCTCATCGAATTTTTTTGCTATTTCCAGAACACGTTCCCGCTGACCGTTTTGCAATATGTCTTTTTTCATTTTCCTATTAATATTATATAAAAGAATACTGATATTGTCTGGTTTTAATTTGCTTCTGGAGATGGTACTGACCGTATAATTCTCTCCTGTTAATAAAACATTTTCTTTTAATCCCTTAAATAAATTATATGGCCTTGCGACGGGTTTCATCGCCTGCATCTGCATTAATTCATCCAAAAGCGCCGCAGTTTTATATTCTCCACCACTATATTCTTCAATAGTGATATCAAGAATGACAGGCTCAGGTCTTTTACTTTTCAAATAATCGCTGTAAACTCCTTTTACCTGGCTTCTTATTGCATCTTCTATTTCTGCCGGCGTGCACCAGACATATTTAGCATGTATTTCCCTGCTGCTTACCCGATCAGCAAACTTCTTCCTGTATTCCATCGGATGCATGCCAAACCAGGTTTTAAAGTGCTTTATATAATATCTTACAGCAGAAAATCCCATTTCTTCTGAGATTGCACCAATTTTTTTACTGCTTCCAAGTACATGTTTTTCTGATTCTTCAACTCTTATAAAGCTAAGCAAGTCTTGAAAGTTTAATCCTGACGCTTCCTTTATAACGTGCGACAGGTAATAGATGCTCAAATGTTCCATATTCGCTATTTCATTCAACGTAAGCTTCCTTGTGAAGTTCTCATACATATAATCTGTAATTCTATTCATTCTGCCTGCAAGAATTTTACTACCCCTGTTTTTATCACCATTAATGAATTTGCCATCTTCCATTAAAAAATACTGGAAATCCGAAATCAGCGCCGAAAATAAATTATGAGCTGTTTCAATCACTTTATGCTCATACCCATATCCTTTTTGCAAGACTTCCATCATTATGGTCGCTAGAAGGTTTCTAAGAATTTCCAGGCTTTCATCCTCAGAATCATGCATATCCGTTACGAAAAAACTGTTTTTAAGGTTACTATAATATTTAGAAAAATATTCTAGGTTAAGCTGAAGCATCATAACCATATTGTCTTCGCTGGTTTTCGTAAAACTATGGATTTCTCTGTCATTTAATATAAAAATGTCGCCCTGCTTTAATATATAATTGTAATAACCGTTTTTCAATCCTACTGTCCCCTGTAAAACGTACACCACTTCCATGTCATCATGAAAATGGATAGGATATTCGTCAATATGGGCAACAATAACATTAACCGGAAGATCTTCCTTATAAATGTTTTTTTCTTTTAGCATTAACTTGTCCTCCTTGTTTTAATATAAATCAGTTCGCTTCGCCCAACATTATGTCAACCTTTGTTCTCGCGCTGTAGAATTTTTTCCACAGGTTAAAAAGTCCTCGTTTTTAAGGGTTCAAACAATTTTCCACACAAGTTCCAAAATTGTATACAATCTTATCCACCTATACCTGTGGATAAGTTTATAACTCCAAATCACTTTGTTTTCAACAGTATTCTTGGTTCGTCGCTAGTTGTCCAACAGACTTATCCACAGGTTGTTCCTTATTTATTTTTACCCTTAGGATATGCCATTATAACCATTTTTTTACATTGCGCATAAATTTATATTTTACAAAATTAGACAAATTCCTTGCAAATACTCGTTATTTTATAACTTGCATTATTTATGCCAAATCATGATTTTCATGCAGTCTTAATTTCAACCGCAAACTAGTACTTTTTTATTATATAACAAAACATATATTTTGTGTTATAATATTTTCATTATATTAAAGGAGTTATATTTATGAAAACGGCTAATATGAATACAATTAAATTGTTTCAAGAAAATGTATACATGAGAAAATTTACAGCAACGGTTGTTAATAAGAATATCGAAGATGGGCAAAATGTGATTGTATTAGATCAAACGGCATTTTTCCCTGTAGGTGGCGGTCAAAGCAGCGATTTGGGAACAATCAACGGGTTCCCCATTTCAGATGTTTATGAGAAAAACGGTGTCATTTTTCACATAGTTAACGGTTCGCCAGATTTTAACACAGGTGATATGGTAAACTGTGAAATCGATTGGGCCCGCAGGTTTAAGAACATGCAAAGGCATTGCGGAGAGCATATTCTGTCAGGCATGTTTTTCAAGGAATATGGTGGGGTAAATCAGGGCTTTCATATGGGCGAAGAATATATGACCATAGATATCAGTCTTGAAGAAAATTCCGGCTTCACGGAAATAACCTGGGATATGGCTAAAAATATAGAAAATTTATCAAACAAAGTCATATGGGAAAACGCCCCTGTTACAACAAGGTGCTTCAAAAACCGGGAAGAAGCTTCAAAATTACCGCTGCGAAAAGCCTTGGCTGTGGATGAGAACATCGTAATAGTTTGTGTCGGTAATGTCGAAAATCCATCGGATTGTGTTGCCTGTTGCGGTACACATCCCGCTTTTGCAGGTGAGGTTGGCTTAATTAAAATTCTCAAAGTAGAAAGCAATAAGGGAATGTATAGAATACATTTCAAGGCTGGAGAAGAAGCATTATTTGACTATCAGAATAAACATGAATTAGTAGCTAAATTGAACAGCAAATACTCTGCCAACACTTTTGATCTTTTAGAAAAGATCCTCATACAAGAAGAAAAAAACAAAGCGTTCAGGACTCAGCTGAACACTTTCAGGCAATTACTTCTTAAAGAAAGAATAATAGAGACTGAAAACGCCTTAGCCGCTTCAGATGGTATCGTCGTGGTAAGTTTCGAGGCTCTCAAGACTGATGATCTTTTACAGATTGGACGCTCTGTCACAGACAAGATTTCTAAACTGCTTTTAATTGTTTCTTACGACGAGTCTACGATTTTTTTTTTCTCGAAAGACAAAGCCGTCGACTGCGGCAAACTGGTCAAAGAAACCGCCCACATTTATAACGGAAAGGGTGGTGGAAACGACACTCAGGCAAGAGCCATCTTGCCAAAGGCTGAAAACATACCTACCTATATTGATTTAATCGAAAAACATTTGAGATGAGGACATCAGCTGCATAAAAATAGACAGACCCACTCAAATCATAACGGTCTGTCTATTTTCTTGTTTTATATTTATTTTATATGAGACTATATTTTAATTACACATTCAAAAAGAACATCCAGAAGTATACTGGATTTTTCTTTGTGCTTTGGCACATAGCCTCTCTCTTCCCAAATAGCACTTCCCAGGTTATCTTCAGTATAAAGAATCTGTCCAAAAGCAATCCCTCTGAAATCCGCAACTGCCTGCATTGCTGTATACTCCATATCGACTGTAATACAGCCCTGCTTTTTTCTCATTTCAAGTTTTTTCTTTGTCTCTCTGAAAAGGCCATCGGTGGTCCAGGTTTTCCCGCAATAATCAAATTCTTCACGAAATACGGTCATATGAATAGATCTCCTTTTGCCAGAATTTTATATGTTCCGCCAACTTTAATTTTTGTCGGGTCACAGGCATCTATTATGGTTAATATTTTTGAAGGTCTGCCCATGCTTTCCCCTTGGATGAATGTACTCGCGTCACCTTTTTTTAATATATCCTGCTTGTAAAGATAATAGGTTAATGCGCCATTGGATGTTCCGGTTGCCGCTTCTTCATCAATTCCATAAAGAGGTGCAAAATTTCTGCATGCAGCCCTTATTCCAGGTTCGTCCAAGAGAGCAAAGGCGTGAACACCTACAACATTAAGCTTTTTCGACAGCTTTGACAGAGCATTAAAGTCAGGTTTTATTCTCATTAACGCTTCTTTTGTTTTTACATGGACCATAATATCAGGTAATCCGGTTGAGACCAGTTTAGGTTCAAATCCGATGTCTTCTGTTTTAATTCCCAGAATACCCACCAGTTCTTCCATGTCCTTAACTGAACCCAACTCGACCGCCTCACCCATCTCCATATAAACAGCCGCTTCCTTTATTTCAACTTCAAGCTTTCCAGCCTTAGTTATCAGTTCATATATTTGTCCTTTATGAATTGTACCCGCATCAAGCAGTGCACCAAAAGAACCAATTGTTGCATGTCCGCAAAGATTCACCTCTTCAACTGGAGTAAAATATCTGATATTAAACTCTTTTTCACCGACTTGTCTGATAAAGGCTGTCTCTGAATATCTTAGCTCAGCCGCAGTCTTTATCATGATTTCATCCGTCAGGAAATCTGTTCCCTCATTTAAAATCACCACACCAGCCGGATTCCCTCCAAAAAGTTCCTCTGCAAATGCATCAACAATATAAAATTTCATCAGATCATTTCCTTCAAATCAGGACTGATAATCAGCTTTGTTCCTGTCGCTGCCTGCACCTGTTCAACTGTAAAATCGGGATGTACTTCAGTCAGGACAATCCCTTCCTTTGTTACTTCCATAACGCCCATTTCTGTAATAATCATGTCTACTACGCCAACCGCGGTGTAAGGCAGTCTACATTCGTCAAATATTTTATGTGCTCCTTTTTGAGTATGCTGCATGGCAATAATGACTTTTTTCGCACCTACCACAAGATCCATGGCTCCTCCCATTCCTGGTACCATTTTCCCAGGCACAATCCAGCTGGCAACATTTCCATGGCAATCCACTTCAAGTGCGCCAAGTACCGTAGCATCTACGTGCCCTCCGCGAATGATGCCGAATGATGTTGCACTGTCAAAGTACATAGCTCCAGGATTTACTGTTACATATTGGGCTCCTGCATTAATCACGTCCACATCTTCTTTTCCCTTTTCCGCTGCTGGTCCCATTCCCATGATTCCATTTTCTGACTGAAGAATGATATCCACCCCTTCAGGGATAAAATTAGCTACCATGGTAGGAAGACCTATCCCCAAATTAACAACGTCTCCATCTTGTAATTCTTTTGCAACTCTTGCTGCAATGATTTCTTTTATATCTGCCATTGTTCTTCTCCTCCCACGATTGCATCGATGAATATTCCCGAAGTTACAACGTTATTAGGATCGATCTGTCCTATTTCCACAACCTCACAGGTTCCCACGATTACGTAGTCTGCGGCTGTTGCCATCATCGGATTAAAGGTTCTTGTTGTTCCATTATAGGTGGTATTTCCAAATTTATCCGTTACTGTTCCACGAAGAAGCGCGTGGTCTGCTCGCAAAGGTCTTTCAAGAAGATAATCCTTTCCATCAACATTGATGACCTGTTTGTTTTCCGCAACGATGGTTCCTACTCCTGTTGGTGTCAGAAACCCACCAAGCCCTGCGCCGCCCGCTCTTACTCTTTCTGCAAGCGTTCCTTGAGGAACCAGTATGCATTCCAGTTTGTCCTCTTCCACATCTGTGTTCATCCGCTTAGCAACCTCAGGGTTCAATCCCACGTGAGATGCAATCAGAGTTTTTACCTGTCCGTTTGTAATCAGTTTTCCCACACCCCTGCCTGGCACCCCTGCATCATTACATATTACCGTCAAGTGTTTTACATTTCTTCTAACAAGGGCATCTAGCAGTATTTCCGGTGATCCGCAGGCCATAAAGCCTCCCACCATAATGCTGTCTCCCTCTTTAATTCTTGCCACAGCTTCATCTGCAGTCATTATTTTATTTTTCAATGAGTCCTCCTTTACCAAGCCCATTATAAGCATCCGATATTGGGCTTCTATTCTGAAATAGGTATTGCAACTGATGGGTTTTGGCCAAATAGACCTGTGGATAACTATATGCTTGAAAGTTATCCACAGGCTTAATTATAACAAACCCACCAATTTCAAGGGTTATAATTTTCACAAGCCCAATGTCGGATGCTTATAATGGGCTCGTTTTACAATTTCGGTCAGTACAAAAGATGCGACATCCTCTGCGTAGGAATGTGAGCCGAAACCTGCGTCAAATCCAAGCTCTTGAGCAAGCTCATGGGAGATTCTAGGTCCGCCGCAGATAAGAATCATTTTATCCCGAATGCCCTCAGCTTCCATCAACTCAACCAGGTTTGTAAGATTTGCTATATGTACATCTTTTTGGGTAACAATCTGTGAGACTAAAATCGCATCGGCCTTCACTTCAATGGCTTTGGCTATCAGAACTTCATTTGGTATCTGGCTGCCCATATTAATTGCATTCATGCCCTTATATCTTTCAAGTCCGAAATGTCCGTGAAAACCTTTCATATTCATTATAGCATCAATTCCTACGGTATGCGCATCTGTTCCGGAACAGGCTCCAACGACAACAACCTCTCTTTTTATATTATCTTCAATATATTTTTGACACTCTACTCTATCCATCGTTTCAATTTCAACTTTTGTTACTTTGATTGTCGTATAATCCACCGTATGCTGACATTTGCCGTACATGGTAAAGAAGGTAAACCCACCGCCCATGTCCTTCGAATAAACAACTGCCGGTTCATCCAGGCCCATTTTCTTTACCAGCTGCTTTGCAGCCTCGCTGGCTTCTTCTCCATAAGGAACCGGAAGGGTAAATGCGAGTTCCACCATACCATCATTCATTGTGTCCCCATAAGGCTTCACTTTTGTCAAATCTATCTTAGTCGTTGCATTGTTAATAGCTGTCATTATCTTACGCCTCCCATCATTAATGGAATAAATGGATTAAAGTAATTCTCATCCAGTACGCAAACACCCTCAAGGCCTTTGCCTCCATCTCTTGCACGCTTCACTCCGCCGAATTTACCTTGTTCTATCGTTCTGAATAAGCCTTCTTCTTCAATCGTATGAAGCAGCTCATCAGCCTCTCCCAGTACAAATTTGGCTCTTTCCTGAATGATTCCACCAGCTTTGAATTCAACTTCGCTGCCAATGTCTCTTGCATTATTGAAAACATATTGTGCATTTTCAATGGAAAGATATCGATCCTGCATATGAGGAGTATGAATCGCTTCAGTCAGCATGCCCAGTAGCTGCAAAGACTGTCCTGACCATACAGAAATCATATTAAATAATGCATCCTGCACGTGGCCTTTAAAAATGTTTCCTGTCATGAATTTTGTAGGCGGCATATACTTAAGACTTGCTTTAGGAAATATTTCTTTAGCCATAACTGCTTGAGAAAGTTCATAAAGGAATCCGTTTTCCATGTCTGGATCCATCTCAAATGCATGTCCAAGTCCCATTTGTTCTTCCTTAATGTTGGCAAGTACGGCAAATTGTTCATTAATAAATTGAGAAGCCAGTACCGTATGTGCCGCTTCATAGGCGTCATCCGTTGTAAGGTAGTTGTCTTCACCTGAGTTGAAAATAATACCGCAATAACCTATGATTACTCTTGAGAAAAACTGATCGACCAAAGTTCTCTGCATGTTGATATCTCTGAATAAAATGCCATAAAGGGCGTCGTTCAGCATCACGTCAAGTCTTTCAATGGCTCCCATTGCTGCGATTTCCGCCATGCACATTCCGGAAGAATAGTTGCAAAGTCTGATATATCTACCCACCTCTTCACCAACCTCATCCAGGGCTTTTCTCATGATCTTAAAGTTTTCCTGCGTGGCATAAGTGCCCCCAAAGCCTTCTGTGGTCGGTCCGTAAGGGACATAGTCCAGCAAGCTTTGCGCCGTTGTTCTTATTACTGCAATAATGTCTGCTCCCTGACGTCCGGCAGCCTGGGCCTGAATAACGTCTTCATAAATATTGCCTGTTGCAACAATTACATAAAGGTAAGGTTTTTTTCCTTCTCCGATTCTTGCGATATAGTCTTCTCTTTTTTTGGTTTGCGCATTAATCTTTTTCAATGCATCCATTACAGCCGGCATAATCTTCGCTTCTGCCTCTTCTTTTGTCGCAAGTTTCAATTTTGTAATATCCAGTTCGCCAGCCGACATTTTCTCGGCAATCTCCTGAGGTGCAAGCCCGGTTTGAATCATTGTATTTCCCATCCAGTAAGCAACTCCTCTGGACAATACTCCTGCATCTTTAATCTGATCAACTACCACATTTGGAAGTGGTGTTTCTACATCGTCAATTCCATCCACACCAAGTAATCTGATAATTGTTCGTTCAGTACTGACCGTTGTGTGCTTTTCAATGAATTCCTGCATGCTTTCAGCAATTCGGCCAGCACATGATCTGGCACTGTCGATTACTTTCGGGTCTAAATTCAATTTACTTTTCATCCTTATCCTCCTACATATATTTTTTTGCATTGTTAATTATTTCTTCGTTAATTCCCAACATTTTTGCTATATTAATCGCGTCCTTTGAAACTTTTTCATTTTTCGCAAGATCACGCAATGTATAGTCCATATATTTTCCAACTATTTCAATTCTTTCTT
>Ga0209386_1000804_pt1 | contig 14165 bp, 10 predicted proteins | sample NGEPertwo_FD_184510 | JGI IMG/M metagenome (GOLD analysis project Ga0209386, IMG submission 184510) | Arctic peat soil microbial communities from the Barrow Environmental Observatory site, Barrow, Alaska, USA - NGEE Permafrost154B-two... | ecosystem: Environmental > Terrestrial > Soil > Wetlands... | reverse complement strand
CTCCCACTACTAATCCAATGATCATGGCGCCAATTATCCCTGGAACCATTCCATATTTAGCAAAGGTAGCAACTATAGAACCGCCTTTTTTCTTAATTTCCTTAAATCCTCTGGCGTAGAGAAGAAAGAACGCAATAGTAATTCCAACTGACATGGATATAGGATATTTGGCATATCCCACCCCGCCTGACGCAAGAGGTAGAAATCCATATTTACCGATAACTGCAGCCATGCCTGCTCCTAGAATAATACCGGCTTTCATTGAATTAGGTACAACATCCACTAATTTTTTAGCCAACCCAGTAATACCTAATACCAGGAACAATATACCTACCGTAATTTGTAAAGCTATGAGAGCCTCGAGCCGATCCACACCCATAGCATACTTAGACAAGAATCCAATTGTTAAGGGGACTGCAGGTGTAATCCAGCCAGCAATGATAGGGTCTCCGAATAACTGGTGTAAACTGTAGGTCATCTCGTGAAACAAAACTATCGTCAGCGCTACCTCAAAAGAAATACCAAACATGTCCTGAAGGAATGCTGTTGCCCCTAGTCCTGTTACAAACATGAATACGGCTTGAATCAATTCCGGCATTTCAACTCCGTAGTGGATAAAGGGCAGCCTAAATTTAAAAATTCCCATTGGAATGTAAGGTTGTTCTTCCCCATGTTTTCTTTGTGCACTTGGTAACATAAAAGCCATATAATTGCCCCCTCTTTTCAATGAATATGAATATGAATATGAATAGTTATTACAATTTGATAAATTAAGATATTTATTAATATTTCAATATTGCTATCTTCAGAGAATGGCAACTAAACATTCGTAAAATACAGCGCGCCGTTTATTCTTCTAGTAATATGACTGATTATTAGCATTCAGATGGAAAATTGTCTAAAATTCCAGAACTGTGTCAAGCTCTTCCGGTGTAATGTCAAAAACAACTCCTTTGGGTTCGAGCACTTCCTTGGTAAAAAACTCGGGTAGCCTATCATCTTCTTTGGTGAAACCTGCCGCTCTGTTGAAAGCAATTTCCACCTTGAGTAACTTCTTGCCCATGTTCAGAACATCATCTAGAGTAAGTTCCCTTCCTACATAGTTGGAGAGCAACTTGACCAGCACATCCATGGTTGGCAGCATTGGACCTACGAAGAGGCATAGTCCCAAACTGTCCACAACCGCAGTCATTATCTGTAGGTCACGCGAGATCTGCAATTGCTGTTCCTTATTATTAGTATCAACTCCGAAGCGGCCTGGGAGTGCGTTACCCATGGTGTGGTCAGCACCTTGAGTCGAAGTAGCATAGGTTGTGCCAGTCCCCTTTAATGCTCTGGGGTCATATGCTGATAAGTTTTGTCCCTTGACGGCAGGTACATGGGTCACCCCCAAAACTTTGCCGGTAATAGTAGAACCATGGCCAAGAACTCTACCGAGTACAGTCCCCTTACCAATCTGCGTCACGAGCTCTAACGCGGCTTCATGATCACCGAAACTGGCAATCCCGGCTTCCATAGCGACTCCCATAGCCCCACCGATTTCCATTGTATCGAGACCGTAGTCATTACATAATCTATTCAATTGGGCAATCGTCTCTAGAGAATCAATATCTAGATTTGGGCCCATTAGACCTATCGTCTCGTACTCAATCCCCGAAACCAAGTATTTACCCTCTTTGTCATGGTAAACATTCGAACACCTTATAACGCAACCGGGGGAGCAGCCATGTCCAACTTTTCCACCCTGAGCGTTGCATGCTTCGGTCAAAGCTTGGCCATTAATCTTTTCGACAGCATCATATGATCCAATATGAAAATTTCTCACAGGCAACCCACCCACCGCATTAACCGGGTTTACAAGAACAGCGGTACCAAAATTTCTAAGACCTGCCGTGCTTTCAATTAATTTCTTACTCCATTCCTTGGCGACCTCATTGAACTCCTCCAGATTGGCGATCTCCGCCACAGCATCGTCTGCATCTGTGTCATCAATAACGATTGCTTTGATCTTCTTTGAGCCCATAACTGCACCTAGCCCGCCACGGCCGCAGTGCCTGTTGGGGAGTCCTTCTAGATCACTGATCGCCACCGTAGCGGAAGATAACAGCATTTCCCCCGCTTGGCCGATAGACATAATCCCGACTTTTGGTCCGTATACCTGTTGCAGAATCTCCATTGTTTTAAAGTTGCCAAGTCCCGCTAGGTCCTGTGCGGGCATCAGTCTTGCCTCTTTTTTATTGATCACCAGCGTATTTAAGGTGTTATCGGCAGGTTTCCCCTCGATAATCACGCCCTTTATCCCCAGCTTAGCAAGTTTACGAGCCACAGTACCACCGCCGTTACTCTCCTTGATAGTTCCAGTCAATGGACTTTTAGCTCCGATCGAAATCCGGTTACTATTAGGACAGCGGGTCGCTGCGAAGAGACCAGGTGCGATCACTAGTTTATTGTCTGCTCCTAAAGGTGTACATGTCGGGTCCATCTCGTCGAAGATAACTTGTGATGTTAACCCACGGGCACTGAGCATTTGATATTTCTCTGGCACATCGTCGTAATGAACCTGACCCTTAGTAAGGTCTACCCTCAATAATTTCAATGTTTTTCTCCCCTCTTTCTGTCCTTTCAAACTCTTAAACGCGATATACACCGATACAAGATATTATCCCTGGCTGGAAAGCTAGCAAGAGATCCAGCCAACAATAATTGCTTTCCGTTCATTCTTCCACAAAGATATTCATTGTGTGAGTATAAAGAGTTAACTACATTGCTCCCCTATACAGAGCCTCGATATCAGCCAGAACTGTGACCCTAGGGTTGATCTTTACGTTACCACTGGCCATTGCGTCGACAGACATCTGGGCAATTTTGTCTTCTTTAACGCCGACATCTGTCAGGTTCTTCGGAATTCCGATAGCAGCGGAAAGCTTCAAGATCGCTTGCACTGCCAGCGGAGCAGCCTCCATATCAGTCAGACGGTTGACATCTTCGCCCAGCAATTCTGCGATTCTTTTGTATTTCCCATTATCTGCCAGCATATTAAACTTCATAACATGTGGGAGTAGTATGGCGTTGGCCACGCCGTGGGGTACATTGAAAAAGCCTCCGAGCGGATGAGCCATTGCATGGACGTTGCCGAGTCTGGCTATACAAAAAGCAATACCTGCCAGTGTGCTGGCCACCATCATACCAGCGGCTGCTTCCATGTTAGCCCGATTGGCCACAAAGGGTCTCAGATATTTACCAATCAATCGTATCGCCTCAACACCGAATGCATCGGTAACCGGAGAAGAAGCCCTATTGATATATGACTCAACAGCATGGGTGAGTGCGTCCATTCCACAGGCCGCCGCTATTTGAGGAGGGAGAGTATTGAGAACCGTTGGATCAAGAAGAGCAACTTTAGGAAGGATCCTAGTGCTGGCAATGCTCATCTTATAGTTTCTGGATTTGATGGTGATCACAGCAAAGGTTGTCACTTCACTACCAGTACCTGCTGTGGTGGGAATTGCGATGATGGGGAGCGCGTCATTTGTGAATTTGTCTGCACCTTCGTAGCTAGTCAGGTCGCCACCATTTGTCATTAATACCGCTATCGCCTTAGCTACATCCATCGCACTACCGCCGCCCACAGTCAATAAGGCACCGGCTCCCATCGTCTTGCCGATCTCATAGCCTTTGTAGCAGGTATCGGTGCTCGGGTTAGCTTCTACTTCGGAAAAAACCTCATAGATTATTCCGTTATCTTTGAGAGTTAACTCCACATCAGCCAGCAAACCGGCTTTTAAGACACCCGGGTCCGTCACCACTAAGACCTTGTTCGTGTTGAGGATCTTAATCTCACCTGATAGTTTTTTCTTGATTGCCCCGACCTCATAGATCAACTTGGTGGGTAGATAGAAACTAAAGCCTTCTACATAATTATTCACAGAACTCCTCCTAACATAATGAGTTTGTTGCATCTCTGTATTACCAATTGCAAGAACCATGCCGTAAATACTATGAAAGGCGGAATTGTGTGAATAGTTTGATCTCAAATCCGGTGACATCATGACTTGCGGCAGTTCATAATTAAAATTTCCTATTACAAATTATTCTACTTTTCAATTGAATTCAGAGAGTAAAGTCACTTGGATGATTCATGTTTGAATCCTGGCGATTCATTGCTGTTGGTAAACAGTCTAACAAATTATACGCTCATACATTACCAGAGTGACAGAGAAAGAACGCTGGGAGCCGCACAATACGCGCTCCAACGTCCTTACCTGTCAGGGAAATTCCTAAATTTCCGCGACTATGATTTAACTTGATCTTTATTAGATAATAATGCAGATTAGCCCGCCACTGCCGTCATTGACAATGCGTTGTAAAGTGTCTTGTAGCTTCTGTTGGGCATTCTCTGGCATACGGAATAGTTTATTCTGGATTCCTTCGCGAACTAAATCATGCAAGGACTTGCCGAAAATATTCGATTCCCAGACCTTCTTTGGATCACTTTCAAACTGATCAAGAATATATTTTACAAGATCTTCAGCTTGACTTTCCGTTCCGATTAAAGGCGTTATTTCCGTCGTAACATCCGCTCTTATAATGTGTAAAGACGGTGCACTCGCTTTGAGCTTGATCCCATAATGGCCCCCTTGTTTCACAAGTTCTGGTTCTTCGAGGAACATTTCTTCAAGTTGCGGTGTGACAACGCCATAGCCATTGACTCTAACTTCCTCTATAGCCGCTGACACTTTATCCCATTCTTTTTTAGCCTTACTATAGTCTAAAACCATGCGAAGCAACGTATGATCTCCATCGATTTCAATCCCAGTGAGATCTTGCAGGACGGTTTTAAAGAGTCCCTCAACCGCGGTGATTTCCACATTGGCGACGCCTGTGCCTAAGTTCATGTCCTTCAAGAGAACATCTTGAGCATATTCGCATTCTGTCAAAGCATCCAAGGCTTGATCAATATCTCGCAAACGCCGTACTCCATCGATTGCTTTGCGCACAGTTTCTTCAAAAGCTGCCCTAACTGGATGAGCACTTTCAAGTTCCTCAACCCATTTTGGAAGATCAATATTGACTTCAACTACGGGGAATTCATACAAAACTTCTTCAAGAATCTGGGTGATGTCCTCGTGATTCATTTCAAGACAATTTACTGCTATAACAGGTACCCCGTATTTTTCCTCGAGACAACGGCTCAATTCCACCGTGTCTTCTGCATAGGGATGCGTTGTATTTAAGATCACTACATATGGTTTCCCAAGCTGGCGGAGCTCAGCAATGACTCGTTCCTCTGCATCGACATAGGCGTCCCTCGGAATATCAGTAATAGATCCATCTGTCGTAACCACGATACCGATGGTGGCATGGTCACTAATAACTTTACGAGTTCCCATTTCAGCAGCATCCTGAAAGGACATAGGTTCGTCACTCCAGGCTGTTTTCATCATGCGAGGTGCTTCATCATCTTCTGTCTCGTACCCCAGGGCACCTTCTACCGTGTAGCCTACACAGTCAACCAACCGCACATTCATGTGAATCGAGTCTTTAATCACAATTTCCACGGATTCTGATGGAATAAATTTGGGTTCTGTCGTCGTGATCGTTCTTCCAGTCCCACTTTGAGGAAGCTCATCTTTGGCCCGCTCTCTCTCAAAGGCATCTTGAATATTGGGCAGAACTAGGAGGTCCATAAATCGTTTGATAAAGGTGGACTTTCCTGTGCGGACTGGCCCGACGACACCGAGGTAGATATCCCCCCCTGTACGTTCAGCGATATCTCTAAAAATGTCTACTTTTTCCATTAGTATTTTCCCCCTCTTTTAAGTGCTTTCCCCAATTTGGGGAAGGGCCTCCACCTTATCTCCCCTTCCACCTCCCAGTAACATGTGGATTCCCGATTACTGGACTAGCACCTTAGCAATATAAGTATATTGATTTATTGGGCAAATATGACAACATAACAAAAAACGCAGAAAGGGTTTTTAAAACCTCTTCTACGTATTATGAGACAAAGTATAAAAATATGTATTAGTTGAACCAGTTCATCTCCACAATTTCTTCAAGTTCATGGCGTTTTCCCCGCATCATCAAATCTGCCACGGCAACTTTTGGATCTGCGCCTTCAAACAGCACTTTATAAGCTTGTTCTGTAATAGGCATCGAAATATGTTTTTCTATACTAAGCTGATAGGCAATACGGGTTGCTCTAACCCCTTCTACCACCATACCGACATCTTTAAGCACCGTCTCTAACGGTTTACCCTCTCCAAGAGCCACCCCCGCCCTACGATTCCGGCTATAAGGGCTAGTACATGTAACAATGAGGTCACCAACCCCTGATAAGCCAGCGAACGTCAAAGGATGGCCTCCTAGTGCCACTCCTAAGCGTGCAATTTCTGCTAATCCTCTAGTCATTAGTGCGGCCTTGGTGTTATCACCAAATCCTAACCCTTCGGCAATTCCAGTACACAAAGCAATGACATTCTTTAAAGCCCCACCTAATTCAACGCCAATGAGATCAGGATTAGTATACACTCTGAACTCCGGTGTCATCATCAGGTCTTGTACTTTTGTTGCAGTTTTTACATCTGAGGCAACCACTACAGTTGTAGGCATATTTCGTCCGACTTCTTCAGCATGACTGGGACCAGACAACACAGCAATTGGATTTTGCGGAAGCTCCATAGTCAGTACTTCAGAAAGGCGAAGGTGTGACTCTTCTTCCATCCCCTTGGCAGTATTGATCACGATACAACCCGGCTTTAGGTAGGTCTTAATCAAACGGGCAGCTTCTCTAACACTATGCGACGGCACACTTAGAACAACCAGATCGGCGTTCAAGAGCGAAAGACGAGTTGTTGGTAGAACACCGGGAGGCAAAACAACACCCGGTAAATAACGTGCATTTTCGTGGTTTGTGCTCATTAGCCTGATCTCATCGACATTACGACCAATGAGCGCTACCTGATTACCTGCATTCGCTAAGACAACAGCCAATGCACTTCCCCAGCTTCCAGCCCCATAAACTGCTACGTTGGGCATATTTTCCCCTCCCCCTCTTTTCGTAGTTCGATGTGGTAGTCTGTAGTTCTAAGGTGTACCCCTTAGACAGTCTTCTTCTCGCCAAAACGATGTTCGGTTCCTTGCCATACACGCTTGATGTTACTCCTATGAAGAGCTATCACAGATGCGGCGGCCACCAATCCAAAAACCTGATACGCAGGCGGTTCCTGAAAAACAAACACGGTTATGGCAACCGTGAGAGCCCCCACAACTGAGCCCATGGAAACATAACGTGTAATCCACACAACTAGAAGAAATAGTGTAATTGCTAAAAACATAACTTTTGGCATCAATACAGTAATAATCCCGAATCCCGCGGCAACTCCCTTTCAGCTCGGTCGAAAGCCAAAGAGAGGATTCCAGCTATGACCCGCCATTGCGAGAAATCCACCGATCATCCCACCCCATGCGCCATAAGACCAGAAGCCAAGCGAAGCAGCCATAGCTCCTTTCATGAAATCCCCGAGTAACACCAAGATACCCAGTTTAACCCCTAAAAGTCGAAAAGCATTGGTCGTGCCGATATTTCCGCTGCCATGACGCCGTACGTCAATACCTTTCAGTTGACCCGCTAAATAAGCAGAAGGAATCGCGCCCAAGAAATACGCCAAGATAAAAATCAAATAGCGTGACATCGCTTAATCCTTCTCTTTCTCTTCATCTTTTTGTCGAATAACGATTCGGATTGGAGTACCTTCAAACCCGAAATGTTTCCGCATCTGATTTTCTAAATATCGTTTATACGAAAAGTGCATCAGTTCTGGGTCATTGACAAAGAAAACAAACGTTGGGGGCTTAACACTCACTTGTGTAAGGTATCGGACCTTCAACCGTCGCCCTTTATCCGATGGGGGTGGGTTGAGGTGCAGCCACTCTCTAAGTAAGGTGTTCAAGGTAGCCGTGGTGACACGGGTTGAATTCTGTTCAACCACAAAGTCCACAAGATCAATAATTTTCGTGACCCGCTGTCCAGTTAAAGCAGAAATGAACATCGTGGGTGCATACTGCATAAAGCCTAATTCTTGGCGAATATCCTTCTCGAATTTGTTAATGGTATTCTCATCCTTTTCGATAAGATCCCATTTGTTGATCACCAATATAATTGCCTTGCCAGCTTCATGGGCATAACCAGCAATTTTTTTATCCTGTTCTGTAACTCCATCCACTGCGTCTATAAGCATGAGGATCACATCAGAGCGATCGACTGCACGCAGAGAACGCACAACACTATATTGCTCCGTTAGTTCATCTATACGTGCTTTACGACGCATTCCTGCCGTATCGATGAGGACATAATGCTTCCCATCTTGTACAAAAGGAGTATCAATCGCATCACGAGTTGTTCCGGGAATGTCACTGACTATGACCCTGTTTTTTCCTAGCATTGTGTTGACCAAGGAGGATTTGCCGACGTTTGGACGTCCAATAACAGAAATACGTATCACGTCTGGATCATACTCATCTTGGCTGTTGTCTGGAAAATGCGAAATCACCAGGTCGAGCAAATCACCGGTGTTCATACCGTGTACTGCAGAAATGGGCAGGGCTTCTCCTAAGCCTAAACTTAAAAAGTCATAGAGCTGGCCTTCAATTTCTGCAAAATTCTCCACTTTATTCGCAGTGAGTAAGACTGGTTTTCCAGACCGTCGTAAAGTACGAGCAATCATCTCATCATCCGCTGTAGGTGGTAGTTGGGCGTCCACTACAAAAACAACGACATCCGCTTCTTCCATCGCAATCTCCGCCTGTTTTCGCATCTGGGCAGCTATAGGCGTTCCTACATCTTTAAATTCAATTCCCCCAGTATCAATTAAGGCAAACTTCTTGCCCAGCCACTCCGCATCACGATAGAGTCGGTCTCTTGTCACCCCTGGCATATTCTCCACGATGGCCACAAGGCCGCCTGTGATCCGATTAAACAACGTTGACTTCCCGACATTTGGCCGCCCAACAATAGCTACAACAGGTTTACTCAAAGCTTTCCACCTCCAAAGAATGTCCAATCACTTGTTCTAAAAATGAGAATCCATCGTTTTCGACAATTCTCGCCGTTCCATGAACCTTCTCTTCTAGCCATTTAACGCTGAGATCATCGAGAAAGATGTCTTCATCTGCCTTCAACATAACACGGGGAATAAGAAACTGATCGCCTAACAAATCTCCTAATTGATGGGCAACATCCCTAGCCGTAACTAAGCCCGCAGCAGTGACTAACTCACCAAAAAAATCATTGCGTATCGCGTGCACCGTGAGCTTCAAACCGCTTACTTGCTCCATCAAACGGCCCCGCCATAATTCAAACAGTCCCTGAGCTGATGTTCCCGTAATGAGATGTACATGGCGTTCTGATATTGCTTTCGGCAGTAGATTCCAGCCGGCTTCGATCTCCGTGATAAATTTCCTAGCCATTCCTACACCGTTTTCTAATTGTGGAAAGTCATCATAAACAGCCACATCAGGAAATTCTCGTCCCGCCAAAACATAAAATTCATCGGCAAAATAGGCAAGATGGCGACCCGTCTGCTCAAAGAAGTGCTTTTGCCACCTCTCCGCCTGATCCAATATTCCATTCGCTTCATCTAAAGTGAATCCACGCAGTGGCGTCAGCTGCTCACGGTAGCGAGTTAAGCCCACTGGTACTACTGCAATCGATTGTACCGCTGGATACAGCTCACCTAACCGTTCGATGGTTTCCTTCAACACGTCTCCATCGTTATGATCCGGGACTAAGACAACCTGAGCATGTACTACTATTCCAGCCTCGGCAAAACGTTTAATTTGTGCTGGCAGCTTTCCCGCGTGCGGGTTTTTCATCAGGCTAGCACGAACTTCGGAGTTCCATGCATGGACAGAAATGAAAAGTGGACTCAGATGAAGCCGTAAAATGCGCTCTATTTCTTCTTCGCTCAAGTTAGACAGGGTGATGAAACTCCCCTGTGTCAGCGACAAGCGGTAATCGTCATCTTTATCATATAGCGATGCCCTCATCCCTTTTGGCATTTGGGCAATAAAACAAAACGTACAATTATTACGACATACCTTCAAACCCTCAGCACTTATTGCCTCTACCTCTAACCCTAAGAATTCCCCTGGCCCCTTCTCTATGTCAAGCTCCCACAGTTCACCATCTGACTTTTCAATAAGTAGAGTATAGTCTTCTTCTGATATTCCAAACTGAAAGTCGATGATATCTTTAATTTCTTCTTGATTCACAGCAAGAACTCGGTCTCCGACTTTAATTTCCATTTCTTCGGCTATACTCCCAAGATCAACCGCTGCAACCACAAGCCCTTTAGGCAAAATATTCCATCCTCCTGACATTTCAGATCAGGGCATATTATCCTAGCCTCAATCGAATACAAGTATACTACAAAACTCACACACCTGCTACTGGAGTTTCTGTTCTTCCTGCTCATAGGTCTTTACTCCCTTGCCAGGAAACAGATGTTCGACGATCTGTGCTTTGCCTTTTCTTTCGGTATAATACTGAAACCCCACAAGAAACCCTGCCCAAATAGCAAAAAAGGCTACCCCGAAGTTCCAAACAAACGCGTCCGGAAAATCCGCATACCTCACGATACCTTCATGTGTAAAACGCACTAATGCTTGGTTCACAAGAATGCTACCTGAGAAAGCAGCTGCTGTTCCCCAATAGGACTTTCCGGTCAACCAAGCCACTAAGATAATTCCGAGAGTAAACACCCACAAACCATAGGGAATAACTCCAGGTTCATTCACTATCAAAAGAGTTTCCAGACTTAAGACCAGGCTAGTAAAGAGCAGCGGTAAGATTCGTCGTCCGTCACGCTGCCAAGCCCATACCCAAAAAGCCAGCAGGACTGCGAGACGGGCAAAGTGCCAGTTCCAGGGCAATGTTGAAGGAAAGACTACCTCTACACATTTCCCTATAAGCCAGGCAATCATCATCACTAGAAAAAAATGTCGAGAGGTACGTTTTTCAGCCCAAGTAGCAAGTGCTAAAAAGAAAATTATCCATTCTCCATAGGGATAATCCAAGTAAACTCCTCCTTAAACGGATCGATACTCATATTATTCCCGTTTAGGCGGAGTTTACACGGAGACGTTTGAAGGATCGGTTGCAATAGGGGTTAATGGGGCTTTCTTCCGATAACGGGATATGTTTAAGATCAAACCAAGTTCAATCAACGTGATCACAAGGGAACTCCCACCATACGAGATCAAGGGTAGGGTTATCCCAGTTACCGGTAATACTCCAGTCACAACTGATAAATTCACGGTTGTCTGGATCACTAAGGAGGAGGTCAGTCCAAAGCCTAAGAGCCGTCCAAATCGATCCGGACACTCACGAATCACTTGATAGGCTCGAGTATATAGCGAAATTATGAGAAGTAATAAGAATAGTGTTCCCAATAAGCCTAGTTCTTCCCCGACTATGGCGAAAATCATATCTGTATGGTTTTCTGGTAAAAAACCATACTTCTGCATACTATGACCTAGTCCAACACCAAACAAGCCACCCGAGCCAAAGGCAATCTCGGCGTTTGTAATCTGGTATCCCGCATCTGATGCATATTTCCATGGGTCTAACCAGACAACGATTCTTTCCCATTGATAACCATGAATAAGATAGTAAAGTGGAATTCCAAAAGTTGGCACAGCCGCTAAAAACCATTTTGTCGGCAGTTCCGTCTGAAACAGCATAACAGCACTGGTCAAGGCTAAGACCATCGTCGTCCCTAAATCCGGTTGTTTGAACACGAGAGCCAAAATGAGGATCGAAATAGGAGCCAATATTCCCAGTGGGATGCGCCAATCTTTCCCGCGTTTGATCGGATAGCGGTCTAGAATGTGCGCATAAAATAGCACTAGGGCCAGTTTAGTGATTTCAGAAGGCTGTAGTCTTACTCCCAAAATACTGATCCAACGAGCTGATCCTAATTTCGTAATCCCTGCGTCTGTAAAGATAACTGCAATGAGTAATGCTGTACTGATTAGGATCCCTATACCAGCGAACCGCCGCCAAAACGAATATGGAACTTTTAGTGCTACAAACGCGAAAAAAGAACCGATGACCGTCCACTTCAACTGTTGAATCACATAATAATACGTATTTTGCGTAGCGTTAAACCCGCTCACTGCCCCGGCATTCATGACCATAATTAAGCCAAAGGCTAGGAGTGCGAGTGTTAGGTACAAGATAGCAAAATCAATAGGCATAGTTGGTTTTAGCTTAGCCATCTTGGATCACCTTTCTAGGTCTTTAAGGAAGAGCTTGCCGAACAGATCACCAAGGGTGACCGGTTTGATTTCAGGTTGCGAAGCCATTGCTTCGGCATCATTAGCTCGGGCTGCGTCTTCGACCATCTCGCGCATACTTAAACTGATCCGTTGCGTCTCAGGCTTACATTCAATGACCTTTGCACTGACCGTATCCCCGACTTTCAGCACCTCTTCTACCTTATTTACGCGATGATCGGCTAATTGGGAAATATGAACTAATCCATCTACCCCGTCTCCGAGCCCTACAAAGGCGCCAAACGAAACGATGCGTACCACAACTCCTGTAACTAAAGTCCCGACAGGATATTTTCCGGCTGCTTGAACCCATGGACTAACGTTTAGTTGTTTAAGCCCAAGGGATAGTTTTCCAGTCTCAACTTCAAATTTTAGGACTTTGACTTCCAGTACGTCCCCTATTTTCAGCATCTCCGAGGGATGCTTGATCCGGGTGTAGGACATTTGCGAAATATGAAGTAATCCATCAACTCCACCGATGTCTATAAAGGCACCAAAATCTGCAATGCGGCGCACGACTCCAGTCACAATATCGTCTTCTTTGAGGGTGTCAAGTAGTGCCCTACTCTTAACTGACCTCTCTTCTTCCAATATAACTTTTTGTGAGAAAACCGCTTTCCGATGGGTGGGATCAAATTCAATCATTCTCAAGCGAAGGGTTTGACCTAAAAACTGATTCAGGTCTTCGACATAATCAAGTTGGATTTGTGATGCTGGAACAAATCCACGTAATCCCACATCAACCACCAAGCCTCCTTTAACTATTTCTATAACCTTGGACTCAATCTCTTCTTTACTCTCAACTAATCCCTCTAAACGTGCCTCCGCGTTTCGTTTGGAAAGGACCGTAGGTCCTTCTTCATTGTCAACCCGAACTACCACTGGGGCAATTTTTTCCCAGTCGGCCATAGCCATTTCATTTTCATTATTATCAATTTCAGACATTTTCTTATAGACCTCCTCAATTATCCAATCTGGTGTAGAAGCCCCCGCTGTTAAGCCCGCACTTATAGCTTCTTTAAACCAGACTAATTCTAATTCGTCTGCTGTTTCGATTAGATGTGTTCTCGTGAGTTCCGCGCAGATAGTCGCTAGCTTTTGAGTATTTGCACTATTACGCCCACCCACAACCACCATAACGTCTACTGTTTGCGCTAACTCTCGAGCAGCCTTTTGACGTTCTGCGGTTGCGTTACAAATTGTGTTATGAACGGTAAGGTCTTCAGCATGAAGTTTTAGCTCTTCGACAATCCCTTCAAAACTTTCCGCAAGTTGAGTTGTCTGTGCTAAAACGGCTAGTTTAGGGTATATTGGAAGTTCTTCGGCCTCGTGAAGAGTTTGAATAGGTATCGCTTGTTTCCCCGCCCAGCCCAGAATTCCCTGCACTTCAGGATGGAGTTTGTCTCCAATGACGATTACTTGCTGCCCCTTCTGAGCAGACTTTGCCGCCAATCGTTGGGCTTTCTGAACAAAAGGGCATGTGGCATCCACCACTTGAATTCCTTTTTCTTCAGCCCCCTGATAGACACTGGGTCCTACTCCATGGGACCGGATAATGAGGGCTTGTTCAGTTAATACTTCTTCCAAAGAATTAACTACGTGAATTCCTCTCTCTGCCAGGCGTTTCACAACCTGTTGATTGTGAATGAGTGGTCCTAAGGATACGGAAGGTGAATTCCCCACTGTCCGTTCTGCCATATCCAGGGCGCGCTTAACTCCAAAACAAAAACCAGCTTTTGCCGCCATTTCAACTTTCATTTCCAAGGCCCCCCTAAGAATTATATACAATTAGTTCTCTACTCTGTGCCAAAATACCTGCTAATTGAAGG
>Ga0209386_1000803_pt1 | contig 14191 bp, 11 predicted proteins | sample NGEPertwo_FD_184510 | JGI IMG/M metagenome (GOLD analysis project Ga0209386, IMG submission 184510) | Arctic peat soil microbial communities from the Barrow Environmental Observatory site, Barrow, Alaska, USA - NGEE Permafrost154B-two... | ecosystem: Environmental > Terrestrial > Soil > Wetlands... | reverse complement strand
GGTATGTCCCGCCCTTGGTCACCGGCGCGAGGGTCTGCTCGTCGAGCTCGTACAGCAGCGGGATGCCGGTCGGGATGTTGATGCCGGCGATCGTCTCGTCGTCGATCCCGTCGAGGTACTTCACGATCGCGCGGATCGAGTTTCCGTGGGCGGCGACCAGCACGGTCTTGCCCGCCTGAAGGTCCGGCACGATGTCGCTGTGCCAGTACGGCAGGGTCCGCTCGAGCACGTCCTTCAGGCACTCGGCGAGGACCGGGGGCTGGCCGGCGTAGCGCGGGTCGGTGTCCTGGGAGAACTCCGAACCGAGCTCGATCGCGGGCGGCGGCACGTCGTAGGAGCGACGCCAGAGCATGAACTGCTCGTCGCCGTACTCCTGGCGGATCTGCTTCTTGTCCTTGCCCTGCAGGGCGCCGTAGTGGCGCTCGTTGAGCCGCCAGCTGCGCTTCACCGGGATCCAGTGCCGGTCGGCGGCATCCAGGGCCAGGTTCGCGCTCGTGATGGCGCGGCGGAGCAGCGAGGTGTGCACGACGTCCGGCGTGACGCCGGCGGCCGTCAGCAGCTCACCGCCACGGGCGGCCTCGGCCAGGCCCTTCTCGGAGAGGGCGACGTCCACCCAGCCGGTGAACAGGTTCTTCGCGTTCCACTCACTCTCGCCATGGCGGAGCAGCACAAGGGTGTAGGTCATGCGCCCATCCTCCCGCAGCCTTCCAGGCGGTGCGCCGGGACCTCGGGCCCGGCGGTCAGGCCGCGGTGCACTCCGCGCGGCGCCGCTCCTTGGCCTGGTGGTACACCTTCAGCATCGCGTCGGCCGCCGCGTCCCAGCCCCGCCGGCCGGCATGCCGGTAGGCACCCGCCCCCAGCCGCGTTCGGCGGGCTGGGTCGGCGAGCAGGTCGCCCAGCACCCGCGCCCAGGTGCCGGCGTCGTGGTCGGGCACCAGCAGGCCGGACACGCCGTCGGACACCACGGTGCGCAGGCCCCCGACGCCGGCCGCGACCACCGGCGTCGCGCAGGCCTGGGCCTCTGCCGCCACCAGACCGAAGGACTCGCTCCTGGACGGCACGGCGACCACGTCAGCCGCGCGGTACCACTGGGCGAGCAGGGCGCGGTCGACCGGCGGCTGCATCTGGACCCGGTCCGCGACTCCGAGCCGCTCGGCCAGAGCGGTCAGCTCGGTGAGGCGGCACGCTTTGCCGCTCGGCCCACCGAGGACCACCAGACGAGGCACCTGGGCACCGTGGGAGGCGAGCTGGGCGAGCGCTCGCACCAGGATGTCCGGGCCCTTGAGGGGCTGCACGCGCCCGGCGAAGAGGATCACCTGCTCAGCCGGGTCGAGGCCGAGCGAGGCGCGGGCCGCGTCCTGTGCCGCCCTCAGATGAGTGGCATCGATGCGGTCGGTGCCGGGGTTGAAGATCGCGTGGTCGACCCCGGGTTCCACCACGTGCACGACCTCGGGGTCGGCGCAGTACCGGCGGACCAGGTCACCGGCCTCCTGGGCGGTGTTGGCCACGAGCGCGTGCGCCGCCGCGACGACCTGCTCCTCCCCGCGCACCCGCCGGGGCGGCTCCGGGCTGTCGCCGGGGGCGAGAGAGGCGTTCTTGACCTTGGCGAGCGTGTGCATCGTGTGCACCAGCGGCGCATCCCAGCACCGCGCGACGTCCAGGGCCGCGAGGCCGGACAGCCAGTAGTGGGAGTGCACGACGCCGTACCCGTGGGCAGGCCGGCAGGCCCGCAGCAGGCCGGCCGTGAACGCGGCTGTCTGGTCGGGCAGATCGCCCTTGTCCATCGGGGCGGGCGGGCCGGCAGCCACGTGCCGCACCAGCACGCCCTCGGAGAGCTGCACCATCTCCGGCAGGTCGGGCGACGTCGTGCGGGTGAAGATGTCGACGAGCGCGCCCCGGCCGGCCAGGGCTCGGGAGAGCTCGGTGAGGTAGACGTTCATCCCGCCGGCGTCGCCCGTGCCGGGCTGATCGAGCGGCGAGGTGTGCACCGAGAGCATCGCGATGCGCGGGCCGTCACCCATCGACACTCCTCCCGGTTGGTCCTTGAATGCGCAACTACCCTTCGATTATCCGGTGTCGCGCGCCATTCTGCGTACCGGTTTCTGGGTGATCTACGGCACGCTCACCGCGACGCAGGCCGGGAACGGGATCTGCACCGTCCGTGCCGGGCCCTCGGCGGGCGCCTCGGCGGGCGACGGCCAGGCCAGTGCCACCACCCGTCCGGCGTTCTGCACCGCGGCGACCAGCCACCCCTCGGCCCCGGTTCCGGGGGCGTCCGCCATCGCGAAGTGCCGCGGCCAGCCCCCGCCCACCGACAGGTCGGCCACGTGCTCGAGGCGGGCGCCGTCGTCGTGCACGGCGAAGGACGCGACCACGTCCGGGCCGCGGACGCTGACCAGGACGCGGCCGCCCGCCACCAGCACGTGCGCAGGCAGCACCTGGCTGCCCGACGCCAGCGGGCTGTCGCAGGCCGGCAGCACCTGCAGCGGCTCCAGATGGGCGTCGTCCGTCCAGGCCAGCACGTGCACCGTCACACTCAGCTCGCCCACCAGGTACAGGTGGCCACCGGGGCCAAGGGCCATCTGCCGCGGACCGGTGCCGGGGGGCAAGGTCGCGGCAAGGCCGTCCTCGGTGAGCAACCCGTCGTCCTGGATCCGGTAGCGGCGGATCTCGTCCGTGCCGAGGTCCGCGACCAGCAGGTGCTGCCCGCCCGGCGCGACGATGGCCGAGTGGACGTGCGGGCCCTCCTGCCGGTCCGTGACCGGGCCGCTCCCGGAGTGCTCGAACACCTGGGCGAGGCCGCCGACGAACCGCTGCCCGGCGCCGTCGCGGACCAGGGGCACGACGCCGAGCGAGCCGCTGCCGTAGTTCGACACGTACAGGGCGCGCTCGCCGGGGTGCAGCACGACGTGGCACGGCCCGGCACCCCCGGACGCCACCCGCTCGCGCTCGACCAGGCCACCGTCGTCGGTCACCGTGAACCTGGTGACCACTCCCGGGCTGGTCTCGCCGGCCGCGAAGACGGTCCGGCCGTCGCTGCTGACCGCAAGGAACGACGGCGCGGGGGTCGGCACGGCCCGGGCTCCGGTCAGGGCGCCGGTCACCGGGTCCAGGTCGAGCCGCCAGATCCCCTCGCCGGTCCCCGGCGCACCCTCGGGGCCGTCCGGCGGATACGTGCCGACCCAGAGGCGAACGGTGTCGGTCATCCCGGCAGCCTACGGCGGCAGGCCGCCCGCGCCCCGGAGCGACGGACGCTCCGGGGCGTTGCCGGCCGATCAGCGGCCGCCCGCGCGGCGCTTGTTCACCAGGTCGAACGCGACGGCGAAGATGAGCACCACGCCCTTGACGACCGACTGCCATGCCGGGTCGACGCGCATGATCGACAGACCGATGTTCAGCACGCCCATGATGAGCGCACCGACGATCACGCCGGACACCCGGCCGATACCGCCGGTCACCGCGGTGCCGCCGATGAAGCACGCGGCGATCGCGTCGAGCTCGTACATGGTGCCGGCGTTCGCGGTGGCCGCACCGGCCTTCGACGCGGTGACGATGCCCGCCACGCCCGCGAGGGTGCCGATGTTGACGAAGATCCAGAAGTTCATCTTCTTCGTGTTGACGCCGGACAGGATCGCGGCCTGCAGGTTGCCACCCATCGCGTACACGTTCCGCCCGAAGACCGTGCGGCTCATGACGAAGGCGTACACGACAATGAGCACGCCGATGATGAGCAGGACGATCGGCGTGCCGCCGCGGCTGCCCGCGAGGATCCAGGTGAACGCACCGATGATGCCGCCGAAGAGGACCACCCTGATGATCATCGGGGTCAGCGGCTCCACCTGGAGCTCGTGCTTGCGCAGGGTTCGCCGCGACCGGAGCTGGCTGATCACCAGCGCGGCGATGGTCACCGCGCCGAGCACCAGTGTCACGACGTCACGGTTGGCGATGTACCCCAGGCTGTTCGTCACGGAGCCGTTCGAGATCGATATGAAACCGCCCGGGAAGCCGGCGACCGTCCTGCTGACCAGGAGGATGGCCAGGCCGCGGAAGGCGAGCCAGCCGCCGAGGGTGACGATGAACGCGGGAACGCCGACGTACGCCACCCAGAACCCCTGCCAGGCACCGGCCAGGGCGCCGACCAGCAGACCCGCGATCACCGCGAGGTACCAGGGCCACCCCGCTTCCTTCATGAGCAGGGCGGAGGCACCGCCGACCAGCGCCACGAGGGAGCCGACCGAGAGATCGATGTGGCCCGCCACGATCACGATGACCATGCCGATCGCGAGGATCATCACGTAGGCGTTCTGCTGGACCAGGCTGGCCAAGTTGTTCGGCAGCAGCAACTTGCCGTGCGTGAGCACCTGGAACAGCAGGACGATCACGAAGAGGGCGCCGACGATGCCGTACTGGCGGACGTTCCCCCCGAGGATCTTCTTGAGCGAGGTCACCGGGTCACTTCCTTCTGCGTGTCGCTTTCCATGGTCATGTACCGCATCAACCGCTCCTGGGTAGCCTCCTCGCGAGGCACCTCACCGGTGACCCGGCCCTGGCTGATCGCGTAGATCCGGTCGCACATCCCGATCAGCTCGGGCAACTCGGACGAGATCATGATGATCGCCTTCCCGGCGGTCGCCAGGCTGTTGATGATCGTGTAGATCTCGTACTTCGCGCCGACGTCGATACCGCGGGTCGGCTCGTCCAGGATCAGCACGTCGGCGTCGGTGAAGATCCACTTGCTCAGGACGACCTTCTGCTGGTTGCCGCCGGAGAGGTTGCCGGTGAGCACGTCGACGTTCGGCGCCTTGATGTCCAGGTCGGTCCGGTAGCGCTCGGCCACCGTCGCCTCGACGCCCGGGTCCACGACGCCCCACCGCGAGACCTTGCCCAGAGCGGATGACGCGATGCTCCGCTTGATGTCGGCGAGCAGGTTCAGCCCGTACCGTTTGCGGTCCTCGGTGGCGTAGGCGATGCCACTTTCGATGGCCGCGTGCACGTTGTGCGGCGTGACGGTCTTGCCGTCCTTGATCACGCGACCGGAGATGTTCGTGCCGTAGGAGCGGCCGAACACGCTCATCGCGAGCTCCGTGCGGCCCGCCCCCATCAGACCGGCCAGACCCACCACCTCGCCGCGACGCACGTTGATCGAGGCGCCGTCCACCACCTTGCGCTCCTGCTGGATCGGGTGGTGCACGGTCCAGTCCTCGATCCGCATCACCTCTTCGCCGATGTTCGGCGTGCGATCGGGGAACCGGTGGTCCATCGGCCGGCCGACCATCGCGCGGATCAGGTCCTCCTCGGTGACCTTCCGGTCCCCGTGCATGTCGAAGGTCTCGATCGTCTCGCCGTCCCGCACAACGGTCGTCCGGTCGGCGATCTTGATCAGCTCGTTGAGCTTGTGGCTGATGATGATGCAGGTGATGTCCCGCTCCCGCAGGGACCTGATGAGGTCGAGCAGGCGCGCGCTGTCCTCGTCGTTCAGGGCGGCCGTCGGCTCATCGAGGATGAGCAGCTTGACCTCCTTGGACAGCGCCTTGGCGATCTCGACAAGCTGCTGCTTGCCGACGCCGATGTCGAAGATCTTGGTGTCCGGGCGTTCCGACAGGCCCACCCTGGCGAGGAGCTTGGCGGCCTCGGCGTCGGTCCGGTTCCAGTCGATGACGCCGTGCGTGGAGCGCTCGTTGCCCAGGAAGATGTTCTCGGCGATCGACAGGTAGGGGCTCAGCGCGAGCTCCTGGTGGATGATCACGATGCCGTGGTGCTCGCTGTCCCGGATCCCGCGGAACTGGACAGGCTTGCCCTCGAAGGCGATCTCGCCGTCATAGGTGCCGTGCGGGTGCACCCCGGAGAGAATCTTCATCAGGGTGGACTTGCCTGCCCCGTTCTCCCCGCAGATCGCGTGAATCTCCCCCGAGCGGACCGAGAGAGAGACGTCCTTCAGCGCGAGGACACCAGGGAAGGTCTTGGTGATCGCGCGCATCTCGAGGATGACGTCATCGGACATGGTGTCGTCGGACATGGCTGCTCGCTGTCTGTCGTACCGGGACGAGACCTTTGGGTCCACAGTCAACCCCCACCTGCCCGGGTGATGACACCGGGCAGGTGGGTGTCGCAGATGGCCTCAGAGGCCGAGGTCCGCGGCGGTGTAGAAGCCGGACTCGATGAGCGTGTCCTGAATGTTGTCGGCGGTGACGGCGACGGGGTCGATCAGGTAGGTCGGGACGACCTTGACGCCGTTGTCGTAGGTCTCGGTGTCGTTCACGTCGACCTCCTCGCCGTTGACGATCTGGTCGACCATCGCCGCGACCTGCGCGGCAAGTTCCCGGGTGTCCTTCCACACGGTCATGGACTGCTTGCCGGCGATGATGTTGACCACGTTCGCCTGGTCGCCGTCCTGCCCGGTCAGCACCGGGTAGTCCGCGCCCGGGCTGTAGCCGGCGCCCGCGAGGGCCTGGGCGATGCCCAGCGCGAGGGAGTCGTTCGGGGAGAGCACGACATCCAGCTTCGTGCCGGCGGCGTAGAAGGAGTTGAGCCGGTTGGTCATCTCGTTCTGGGCGGCCTCAGAGGTCCATCCCTGGATGCCGATGCTCGCCCAGTCCTCGTTGCTGGCCGGTGACTTGCCGGACGGGACGACCAGCTGGCCGGCCTCGACGTACGGGAGCAGGACGTCCCACGCGCCACTGAAGAAGAACTTGGCGTTGTTGTCGTCCGGTGAGCCTGCGAAGGGTTCGAGGTTGAACGGGCCGGCGCCGTCGGCAAGGCCAAGCTTGTCCTCGATGAACTGGCCCTGCAGCTGACCCACCAGGTAGTTGTCGAACGTCGCGTAGTAGTCGACGTCCGGGGTCTCGTTGATCAGCCGGTCGTAGGCGATGATGGTGACGTCTTGAGTCTTGGCGACGGCCAGGATCGGGGCGAGGGCGGTGCCGTCGATGGCCGCGACGACGAGGATGTTGGCACCCCCGTTGATCACGTTCTGCAGCTGGGAGATCTGCTTGTCGACCTCGTTGCCCGCGTACTGCAGGTTGGTCTGGTAGCCGGCCTCCTTGAGCAGACCCTCCAGGTTCGCGCCGTCCTTGTTCCAGCGCTCCAGGCTGCGGGTGGGCATCATGATGCCCACGAGGACGTCGGCAGGGTCCATCGCCTCGGCGCCCGGGGTGGCCTCGTTCCCGGTGTCACGCTCGGAGGAACATGCACTCACGCCAGTGAGCAGGAGTGCAGCGCTGGCGAGCGCTGCGACGGTCTTGAGCTTGCGCAATGACATCGTCGTCACCCTTCGTCCAGCCCCGCACCGGCGGCTCCGGTACGTCGGCCTCTCGTCGTCGCCTGGGCGCTCACCGCTGTCGCCACCTGCCACCACGGCCGGCTCACCCAGATTGGTTGACCCAATGAACGTAATTCGGTCGGATCGCCCTGGCAAGTGGTTTGGACTGGATCATGGTCACGATGTGATCACAAGTTGAAGCCAAGGATCGAGCTGCGGGCTGAACCGGTCGGGTTGCGCGTGGCAGGGCCGGTTCGGCAGCCAACTTCGGGCCGAAGCCGAACAAAGGTGCTCAACTCCCGCGCCGAACCGGGGGCACGCATCGACCCAGCCCGGCCCAGGGGAATTGGATGACGCCGGCACCCACGGCCCGTGTCCGAGCGAGGGCCGGACGCGAAGGTGCCGGCGTCAGAAGCAACGAACGCTCGGCTGAGATTTGTTGCTGGGCTGAACATATCCTTCTGAGAGAGCCCCGTCCAGGGGCGTCCCCCAGCCGAGTGAACCCCGGGTACCCAGAGGCGCTCCTCAGATCGGCAGCCAGCCCGCAGGCTCCTCCACCAGCGTCTGCAGCACCTCAAGGGCGGCACCTGTCATCGCGGGGTACCGGCCCGCCTGCGCCACGCTCAGCTCGACGGCCGACCAGGGCCCGGTGATCACCCGTCGCTCCAGCTGGGCCAGCACCGGCTCGCGCAGGTACTCGGCCAGGTCCGCGAAGATGCCGCCGAGGACGACGTGCTCGACGTCGACGATGTTCACCATGTTCGCGAGCGCAACGCCGAGGGCCGATCCCGCAGCGGCGAACGCCTCGAGGGCTCGAGGCTCATGGCGCTGCCCCGCTGCGACCAGGTCGCCAACGGTCGCCGAACGTGGCAACCCGGCCCGCTCGACGATCGCGTCCTGGCCGGCATAGGACTCCAGGGTGCCCCCCTCGTCGAACGACCCCGCCGTGCCGAGCACGGTGTGCCCGATCTCTCCGCTCCAACCGTGGCGTCCGGCGTAGATGGCGCCGTCGAGCACGATGGCGCCGCCGACCCCCACCTCACCGGAGACGTAGACGAAGCTGGACGGCGAACCGCGGCGAGCCCTTGCCTCGGCGCGGGCCGCGAGGTTGGCCTCGTTGGCCAGCCGGGGCGGCATCCCGGCAAGCACCGGGTCGGCGGCCAGGATCCCCACCACGTCGACGTCCCGCCAGCGCAGGTTGGGTGCGAGCCGCAGCGGGCCGGTGATGCTGTCGACCAGACCGGGCAGCGCCAGGGCGGTGCCGGCGATCATCACGCCCTCCTCCGAGAGCAGGGCCAGGACGGGGTCGGCGAGTGCCGCGAGCCGGTCCAGCACCACCTCGGGGTTGCTTCCCCGGAAATCGCCGAGCTCCACACGCTCGGTCAGCACGCGTCCGCCGAGGTCGATCGCGCGCACCCCGAGGTAGTCGACGTTGACCTCCATGCCGACCGCTGCGACGGTTCCCCTGGCAGCGGCCAGCGGGACGGCGGGCCGTCCGGCGCGCTGCGAGGCCACCGGCTCCAGCTCGGCGACCAGCCGGGCCTCCAACAGCCTGTCGACGAGCGCGGAGACCGTCGCGCGGGTCAGCCCGGTGGCGGCAGCGATGTCCGCTCGGGAGACTGGTGACGGGGCGTCCAGCACCTGCCGAAGGGTCAGGGCGAGGTTGTGGTGGCGCAGACTGTCCTGGCGCGCCGCGCGGCCATGGCTCGCGGTCCTCCTCGGCGGCGGCATGACCTTGACCCTACCGCCGCCCTGGCATAAGTTCATCGGAACAACAAAAGCCGGTGGCGGTAGCCACCCCCCGGTCCGGCCCGTCCGCCCGGCCCGGCTCTCGACGAGGAGATCAGATGGTTCGCAACCCCACCCCCGAGGACAAGTTCTCCTTCGGCCTCTGGACGGTCGGCTGGGAAGCGCGCGACCAGTTCGGTGACGCGACCCGTGCAGCGATCGACCCGGTGGAGTCCGTGCACCGTCTCGCCGAGCTGGGCGCGGCCTTCGTCACCCTCCACGACAACGACGTCATCCCCTTCGGCTCGGACGACGCCGAGCGCGAACGGATCCTCACCAGGTTCAAGGGCGCGCTGGCCGAGACCGGCGTCCAGGTCGAGATGGTCACGACCAACACGTTCACGCACCCCATCTTCAAGGACGGCGCGTTCACGTCCAACGACCGCCGGGTGCGCCGCTACGGCCTGCGCAAGGTGGTCCGCAACGTCGACCTCGCCGCCGAGCTCGGGGCGAAGACGTTCGTCATGTGGGGTGGCCGCGAGGGCGCCGAGTACGACTCCGCCAAGGACCTGTACGCCGCGCACGAGCGCTACGCGGAGGGCATCGACACCGTCGCCGCCTACATCAAGGAGAAGGGCTACGACCTGCGGATCGCCCTCGAGCCCAAGCCCAACGAGCCGCGCGGCGACATCCTGCTGCCGACCGTCGGCCACGCCCTCGGCTTCATCGCCAAGCTCCAGCACGGCGACATCGTCGGGTTGAACCCCGAGGTCGGGCACGAGCAGATGGCCGGCCTCAACTACACCACCGGCATCGCCCAGGCGCTCTGGGCGGGCAAGCTGTTCCACATCGACCTGAACGGCCAGAAGTCCATCAAGTACGACCAGGACCTGGTCTTCGGCCACGGCGACCTGTTCTCCGCCTTCGGGACCGTCGACCTGCTGGAGAACGGCTTCCCGAGCGGCGGGCCGCGCTACACCGGCCCGATCCACTTCGACTTCAAGCCGTCGCGCACCGAGGACATCCCCGGCGTATGGGAGTCCGCAGCGGCCAACATGTCGACGTACCTCATCCTCAAGGAGCGCGCGCAGGCCTTCCGGGCGGACCCGGAGGTCCAGGAGGCTCTCGAGCTGTCCGGCGTCTACGAGCTGGCCGAGCCGACGATCGGCGTCGACGAGACGCTCGCGGACCTGCTCGCCGACCGCTCCGCGTTCGAGGACCTCGACGCCGACGCCGTCGGGGCGCGCGGCTACCATTTCGTCCGACTGAACCAGCTCGCGCTGGAGCACGCGCTCGGCGCACGCTGACCCACCTCACCTCCCGGCCCCGGACGGCACCCGCCTCCGGGGCCGGGGCCACAACCAAGGAGCAGCGATGACACTCGTCGCCGGGGTGGACTCGTCCACCCAGTCCTGCAAGGTCATGATCCGGGACGCTGAGACGGGCGCGCTCGTGCGCACCGGCCGGGCGGCCCACCCCGACGGGACCGAGGTCGACCCCCGCCACTGGTGGGACGCCCTCCAGGCCGCCCTCGTTGAGGCCGGCGGCCTCGACGGCGTCGCAGCGATCGCCGTCGGCGGCCAGCAGCACGGGATGGTCACCCTGGACGCCGACGGCCACGTGGTCCGCGACGCCCTCCTCTGGAACGACACCAGGTCGGCCGGTGCAGCCGCGGACCTCGTCAGCGAGCTCGGTGACGGTGACCCGGTCCGCGGGGCGGCGGCCTGGGCACAGGCGATCGGCTCCGTCCCCGTGGCGTCCTTCACGCTCACCAAGCTGCGATGGCTGCGCGACGCCGAGCCTGACAACGCGGCCCGGGTGGAAGCGGTCGCCCTGCCGCACGACTGGCTGACGTGGCGACTCGGCGGGTACGGGCCGACGGGCGCGGACTCACCGCGCGGGCCCGACCTGGCGGCCCTCACGACCGACCGGTCCGACGTCTCCGGCACCGGCTACTGGTCGCCGTTCTCCGAGTCGTACCGTCCGGACCTGCTGACGATGGGCTTCGGACGGGAGGTCGGCCTCCCCCGGGTCCTCGGACCGTGCGAGACCGCTGCCGAGGCCGGCGGGCGCCTCCTCGGTCCGGGTGCCGGCGACAACGCCGCGGCCGCCCTCGGCCTCGGCATGAGCGCCGGCGACGTGGCGATCTCGATCGGCACCTCGGGCGTCGTGTCCGCCATCTCGGCCCGGCCGACCGCCGACGCCTCGGGGATGGTCACCGGCTTCGCCGACGCCACCGGCGCGTACCTCCCGCTGGCCTGCACCCTCAACGCCTCACGGGTCCTGGACGCGGCCGCCCGGATCCTCGGCGTGGACCACGCAGGCCTCAGCCAGCTTGCCCTCTCGGCACCGCCCGGTGCCGACGGGCTCGTCCTCATCCCCTACCTCGAGGGCGAACGGACCCCGAACAAGCCCGACGCCACCGGTGCGATCCACGGGATGCGGCTGGCCAACACGACGCCGGCCCACCTGGCCCGCGCCGCGGTCGAGGGACTGCTGTGCGCGATGGCCGACGGGCTCGACGCCCTGCGGGCGATGGGCGTCCCGGTCGAGCGGATCCAGCTCATCGGTGGCGGCGCACAGTCCGAGGCGGTTCGGGCGATCGCCCCGGCGGTGCTGGGCTTCGACGTCATGGTGCCCGAACCCGGTGAGTACGTGGCCGACGGCGCCGCCCGCCAGGCCGCGTGGGTGCTGAGCGCCGCGAACGGCGGCGACCGCACCGTCCCGCCGACGTGGTCCACCTCCCCGACGCAGACGTACCGCGCCGCCGCGGCGCCGTGGGTGCGCGACCAGTACGCCGCCGCCCGCGAGCTCACCGTCGCCAGGCACGCGAGCTGACCCGGGCACACCGGACGACGAGGGGCCCGGGAGCTTGCGCTCCCGGGCCCCTCGTCGCGGTGTCTGGGTCAGTGGGCGTCGAAGGCGGCCTTGACCTCGGCCGGGATGCGGCCCCGGTCGCTGACCTTGTAGCCGTTGGACCGGGCCCACTCGCGGATCTCGGTGTTCCTGCCACCTGAGCTACGGGTGGCGCCGCGTCGCGCGGTCCGGGCACGGCCACCGACGCGACGGCCACTGCCGACCCACGGGGCCAGCGCGTCGCGCAACCGGGCTGCGTTGGCGGTGGTGAGGTCGATCTCGTACCCGACGCCGTCGAGGGCGAAGGTCACGGTCTCGTCCGCCGTACCACCGTCGATGTCGTCCTCCAGGACGATTTGAACCTTCTGTGCCATCGATTCCTTCTCTCCTCCGGCGGAAAAGCACGCGGCAGCGTGCTGTCGCACAATACGTTACAACACGTTCGGCGGCCACAGCAGTGGCAGGTGACTATTCCCCGTGTGATTCAGGGGCCTGAGATGCGGCCTCCATACGTACCATTGCGGCGCGCTCCCGCCGATCAGCGCGGATGATGGCGCGCATCGCGAACCAGAAGATGAGCCCGACGGCGACGGACGGCACCAATGCCGCCACCGCGTCAAGGAAGGTGCTCATGCCCGCGATCCTACGTCGTGGACCCGCGGACGGTCACCGGTGGGCCGCACGCGTCAGTGCGCCGGCCGCACCAGCGGGAAGAGGATCGTCTCGCGGATCCCCAGGCCGGTCATCGCCATGAGCAGCCGATCGATGCCCATGCCCATTCCGCCGGACGGCGGCATTGCATGCTCCATCGCCGCCAGGAAGTCCTCGTCCACGCGCATCGCCTCGTCGTCGCCGGCGGCCGCCATCCGCGCCTGTTCCTCGAAACGCTGCCGTTGGATCACGGGGTCGACGAGCTCGGAGTAGGCGGTTCCCAGCTCGAATCCGCGCACGTAGAGATCCCACTTCTCGACCACACCGGGGATGGTGCGGTGGTCGCGGGTGAGCGGACTGGTCTCGACGGGGAAATCGCGCACGAACGTCGGGGCGTGCAGGCCGCGCCCGACGTGGTGCTCCCACAGCTCCTCGACGAGCTTGCCGTGGTTCTGGCGCGCCAGGTCGACCTCGAGGTCGAACCGCTCCACCAGGGCGAGCAGGTGATCCATCGACGTACCGGGGTCGATCCGCTCGCCGAGCGCCTCCGACAGCGAGTCGTACAGGCTGATCGACGCCCAGTCCCCGCCGAGCTCGTACTCGGTCCCGTCGGCGAGCGTGACGTTCGTCGTGCCGAGGGCATCCTGGGCGGCGGTCTGCACCAGATCCCTCGTCAGCGTTGCCATGGTGTCGTAGTCGCCGTAGGCCTCGTACGCCTCGACCATCGCGAACTCCGGCGAATGGGCCCAGTCGGCACCCTCGTTGCGGAAGTTCCGGTTGATCTCGAAGACCCGCTCCACCCCGCCGACCACCGCGCGCTTGAGGAAGAGCTCAGGGGCGATGCGCAGGTACAGGTCGAGGTCGAAGGCATTCATGTGGGTCACGAAAGGCCGCGCCGTCGCCCCGCCGTGCTGGGTCTGCAGCATCGGGGTCTCCACCTCGATGTAGCCCCTCCGGTGGAAGCTCGCCCGGAGCGAGCGCACGACGGCGGCGCGCAACCGGACCATGTCCCGTGCCGCGGGGCGGACGACCAGGTCGACATAGCGCTGGCGGACCCGGGCCTCCTCGGACAGCTCCTTGTGCAGCACGGGCAACGGGCGCAGGGACTTGGCGGCGATCTGCCACCGGTCGGCGAAGATGCTCAGCTCGCCGCGACGGGAGCCGATGATCCGACCGTGCGCGAACAGGTGGTCGCCCAGGTCGACGTCGGTCTTGAACTGCTCCAGGGACTCCGGGCCGATGACCGCCTGGCTGAGCATGATCTGCAGGCGGTTGCCCTCGCCGTCCTGCACGGCGGCGAAGCAGAGCCTGCCGGTGTTGCGCAGGAACACGACCCGTCCGGCCACGCCGGCGTCGTCGTCGGTCTCGGCGCCGGCCTCGAGCCCGGCGTGCTGCGCGCGGACCTCGGCGATGGTCCGGGTCACCGGGACCCCGGCCGGGTACGGCTGACGTCCTTCGGCCAGCATCCGGTCCCGCTTGGCCCGGCGCACCTTCATCTGCTCGGGCAGGTCCTCGGCCGGTTCGACGGCGTCGGTGGGCGGATCGGTCGGGCGTGCGGGGCTCACGCCGGGATCCTATGGGGCAACAGGTCGAGGGCGACGTCCAGGATCGGCGAGGAGTGGGTCAGGCCGCCGACGGAGAGATAGTCGACACCGGTCGCCGCGACCCCGGCCGCCCGGTCCAGTGTGAGGTTGCCGG